>CEQG01012802.1_pt1 | contig 12326 bp, 9 predicted proteins | sample 350301 | NCBI WGS metagenome assembly CEQG01 (sample SAMEA2621242, study PRJEB7988) | marine metagenome | isolation source: saline water (ENVO:00002010), including | reverse complement strand
CGGCCATCGCTCAGCCCGCCGCCCAGCCCGCGGCCGGCCCCTCGGACGAGCAGGCGTGCGAGTTCCGCTATACCGAAATCACGCTCAATGCCTTGTCCGGCCCCGCCTCGCGCGAGGTCAGCGAGGACGAGCTTGCCTGGGCACGGCAGCAGGAAGAGCGCAAGGCGCGCGGAGAGCCCTGCGCCCTACCCGAGGATACCGCCGCCGCCTTCAGGGAAGCGACCGCGCTCAACGCAGCGTTCGAGGCGGGCACGCGGCTGGCCCTATCCCCGCAAACCACCGGCGAGCGGCTGATCTGCGCGGCCGTGTGGAACCGGTGGAACTATGCCGTCGAAAGCGCGCCGGGCGAGGAATTGCGCCAGACCCTGCGCCGCGAACTCTCCGCCGCCTACGCCGCCGACCGCGAGGCTTTCTGGCGCAAACGTGCAGGCAAGGCGTCGAAGCGCGCGGATGACCGGGCCGAGGCGGAGGAGAAGGCCGACGATCTCTACGCCGCCTACGCCAATGGCGAAGAACGCGGCGCGGACCGGCTGATGGAGTGGCTGGCGATATGTCGATAGCACGAACCCGTACCGCTGCGTTCGCGGCAGGCGCGTGGCTGGTCCTCGTATCGGGCGCCCATGCGGCATCCGATGCCCCCGCGCCGCAAACGCGCAGCGAACAGCAGATCCGGCAGGACCGCGAAAACGCCGACCGGCTGATCGCAGCCGGTGCCGCGCCAACCGCCCGCCCGCTGTTGCGCTCGCTATGCTTCGACGATGCGGACGATGTTTCGTGCCAGAACTACGGCGTCATGGCGATGACCGGTGAAGGCGGCGCGCCCGACCAGGCAGACGGCCGCGCGGCCTTTGCCCGCGGGTGCGATCTGAACCTGCTCGCCGCGTGCCAGAACCTGGCCGATGCGCTGGTCGCGGGCGAAGGCGGCCCGGTCGAGGATGTCCGCGCGCTCGCGCTCTATCTCGGGCTTTGCCAGCGCGGCTACGGCGGGCGCAACTGCCACCGCGCGGCGATGATGGTGGAGGACGGGCGCGGGATGACGCAGCCGGACAGGGTCAAGGCGCTGGAGGGTTACGCTGCCGGATGCGCGAAGCGGTTCCGCCCATCGTGCACGCGCGAAGCCGAACTGCGTCAGGAAATCGAGCGCGATGGCGCGAACATCGAACCGGAGGGACAATGACCGCATCCAGATTTCCTATCGCTGCACCGCTGGGGGGCGCGATGCTCGCCGCCATGGCCACCGCCGCCCCCGCCAGCGCGCAGGTTGCGGAGCGAGAGATCCCGGACGAGTATCCCGTCTACGAATTCGTATGCCCGGACGGCGGATACCAGAGCGGCTGCGATGCCAGCGACATAGAGCGCGCGGTCGATTTGGAAGGGGTGCAGGCGGCGGACTTCGCCCAGCGGTGCCTTTATCGCACTGAGGCCGAATGCAGCGTGATCGCGAGCGGTCAGGTCAACCGCGCAACGGACGATCCGGCGCTGCACTGGCAGATCCTCGGCCTGCAACCCTCTGACGGGCCATACGCCGAAATGCTCGTCCTCGGCGAGATCGGCGGGCCCCTTCCCTCCACGCTGCTAAGCCAGCAGGTCGATGGCTATTTCGACCCGCCGGTTGCCGCGCGCGACGGCGATGGGCGGTTCATTCTGCACGTGCCCGCGCGCAATCGCGGGCTCGGCAATGCGGACCTGATGCTGTTCACCAGCGGTGATGGCTGGAACTGGACCAGCGCCGAAGAGATCATGCGCCAGATCGACCGGCTGCTTCCGCAAGGGTTCTGGACCGCCTCCCCGGTCGGCTTCAATTTTCGGGAAGGCAGCGCGTTCGCGCTGGTCCGCCGCGACAGCGATGCGGGCTGCTGCGCCACCGGCGGCGTGGTGAATGTCGACTTCGAGCAGACCGACCACAGCCTGAATGTCAGCCGGGTGAGCTTCACACGGACGCAGCCGGTAGGCGAGGTGCACGAAGCCTTTCCCGAAGACCCCTCGGGAATGGTCGAGGACGACGCGGGATGATCGCACGAGGCCGGGCGGCGCGAGGGTCGGCAATGTGGGCGGCGCGCAGTGCCCTGCCACTGCTTGCGATCGGTATCGCGGCTACCCTTGCCACCGCCGCCCCTGCCCAGACCGCCCCGACCGAGAATCTCGCGGCTGGCGAGCTCACCGCCGGTGACCTCGTGGACGATCGCCTTTCGCCCGAAGCCCTCACCGCCGACTGCGACACCCGGCGCGATGCGGATTCGTGCATGGCGATGGCGATGAAGAGCTACGAGGGGCGCGGGGTGGCGATGGATCACCGGCTCTCGCGCCGCTTCTCCGCCAAGGCGTGCGCGCTGGGCCAGGTGCTGGGGTGCAACATGCTCGCCGCGCTGCTGGAAGACGGCGCGGGCGGGCCGAACGATCTGGAAGGGGCGGCGCGCAATTACCGGCGCGCGTGCGATCAGGGCTATGAGGGGGCCTGCTTCAACCTCGGCCAGCTGCGCTATAACAATTACGCTGGGAATCCCGCACACCTCGTCGAAGCGCGGGCAATGTTCGCCAGAGGGTGCGAAGCCGGGTTTGCGCAGTCGTGCAACAACAGCGCGGTGATGCTGAAATTCGGCGAAGGCGGCCCTGCAGACCTGCCCGCTGCACGCGCGCTGTTCGAACAGGCATGCGCGGCGCGCGAGGCCAATGCCTGCGGCAATCTGGGCGCCATGCTGCTGCTCGGCGAAGGCGGCCCGGCGGACCGAAAACGCGCGGTGCCGCTGCTTTCCTCGGCCTGCAAATCGGGGGTCGACTTCGCGTGCGACCTCGCGGCGTCGCCTGATTCCGGGGCGAAGTGAGCCCGGGAGCCGGAGCACAGCCCCGGCCCCGCCGCTACCTCTCGCTGCCGCCGCCCAGCGCCACGAACAGCGTGGCGCGGTTCTGCAGCCATGCCCGCTCGGTCGCCAGCAGCTGCTGGCGCGCGCTGAACAGGTTGCGTTCGGCATCGAGCACTTCGAGATAGTCCGCCACGCCCTCGCGATAGCGCAGGCGGGCAAGGCGGGCGATCCGCTCTTGCGCCTCGACCGCGCGTTCCAGCGTCGCGACCTGCTCGGCCAGCCAGCGGCGTCCGGCGAGCGCGTCGGACACTTCGCGAAACGCAGTCTGCACCGTCTTGTCGTAGGTCGCGACCTGCTCCACCTCCAGCGCCTTGGCGAGGTCGAGATCGGCCTCACGCGCACCCCAGTCGAAGATCGGCAGTGAGATCGTCGGCCCGAAGCTCCACCCGAAGCCGCTGCCCGAAAACAGATCGTCCAGGCTGTCGGAGGCGAACCCGGCATTGCCGGTCAGCGAGATGGTCGGGAAGAAGGCCGCGCGCGCCGCGCCGATATTGGCCCGCGCCGCGCGCAGCTGCTCCTCCGCCGCGATGATGTCAGGCCGTACAAGCAGCAGGTCGGACGGCAGACCGGCGGCAAGGCGGCGATCATCGGCCTGGCTCTCCAGCGGCAGGCCGTCGGACAAAGCGTCGGGCACCGTCCCGCCGACCAGCACGCCCAGCTGGTTGCGCAGCTGTGCCAGCGCCAGCTGCTCGCTCGCAAGCTGCTGTTCGGCCTGCGTCAGCAGGGTTTCCGCCTGTCGAAATGGGAGCGCGGAGGTGACCCCGTTATCGAGCCGCAGCTTGGCGATCCGCAGCCCTTCGCGGCGGCTTTCCGCCGTCGCTTCGGCCAGCGCGATCTGTTCCTGCGTCTCGACGATCTCGTAATAGGTCGTTGCGGTGTCCGCGATCAGCGAGAGGTAAAAGGCCCGCTGCGATGCGACCGAAGACAGGTACTCGGCCCGCGCCGCATTGCTCAGGCTGGCAACGCGGCCCCAGAAATCGAGCTCGAAGCTGCTGACGCCGACGCCCACGTCGAAGCGATTGAAGGTGACCGAGTCGGGCGCGCCTTCGACATCGCCCGTGTCGAGCGAGGGATTGACGCCCAGCTGCTGCCGGGTGCGCGTGCCGCTGGCATTGGCGACCACGGTCGGCAGCTGGCGGCTGTCCTGAATGCGGTAGCGTGCGCGCGCCTGCTCGATCCGCGCGGTCGCAGCCAGCAGATCGCGATTGTTCTCCAGCGCGGTGCCGATCAGCTGGACGAGCCGCGGGTCGTTGAACCACTCGCGGTAGCTTAGCTGCGATGCCACAACGCTGCCATCGGGCCGGTAGTCCGGATCGAAGGCGGGCGCGGTCGCGGCTTCGGGCCGGACATGCTCGGGCGCCATGCTGGCACACCCGGCCAGCGCGGTCGATACGAGTGCGAGAGCCATGAAGCGTTTCATCAGGCTTTCTCCCCTTCTGCCTCAGGGCCGGATTTGCTGTCTTCGGGATCGTCCAGATGCCCGGCGGCCTGCGGTTGCTTGCGGCTGATTTTGCGCCGGACCAGCAGGTAGAGCATCGGGATCAGGAAGATGCCCAGCACGGTCGCCGCGATCATGCCGCCCATCACCCCGGTGCCGACCGCGATCCGACTGGCCGCGCCCGCTCCGCTGGCGAGCACCAGCGGGACCATGCCCATGGTGAAGGCGAGCGAGGTCATGATGATCGGCCGCAGGCGCAGTTTGGCAGCGGCCTTGACCGCGTCGATCCGCCTCAGGCCACGCTGTTCCTCCTCGATCGCGAATTCGACGATCAGGATCGCGTTCTTCGCGGCAAGGCCGATGATGGTGATCAGTCCGACGTTGAAATAGACGTCTGCCGACAGCCCTCGAAACATCGAGAACAGCACTGCGCCCAGCACGCCCATCGGCACGATCAGCAGCACCGCCAGCGGCACCGCCCAGCTTTCGTACAGCGCGGCGAGCACCAGGAACACGATCACCACCGACAGGCCCAGCAGCAGGCCGATCTGGCCGCCCGCCTGCTTTTCCTCGTAGGAAATGCCGGTCCATTCGTAGCCGATGCCCTGCGGCAGCTGTTCGGCCATCTGCTCCATCGCGGTCAGCGCGGCGCCCGAGGATTTGCCCGGAGCGGCCATCCCCGACAGGGTCATCGCCGGATAGCCGTTGTAGCGCGACAGGCTCTGCGGCGAGACAGACCACTTGGCACTGGCGAAGGCGCTGAACGGCACCAGTTCGCCCTGATCGTTGGGAATGCGTAGCGCGAGCACGTCTTCGGGCGTCATGCGATAGGGCGCATCCGCCTGCACCAGCACCTGAAGCACGCGGCCCTGCCGGTTGAAGTCGTTCGCATAGGCGGACCCGAAGGTGATCGAGAGCGCGGCGTTCACATCGTTCAGCGAGAGACCGAGCGCGCGGGCCTGGACGCGGTCGATATCGATCTCGACCTCGGGGCTGGGCCCCTGATCCTCGGGCCGCAGGTTGGCGATGACGTCGCTCTGCGAAGCCATCCCCAGCAGCTGGTCGCGCGCCGCTGTCAGCGCCTCGCGCCCGACCCCGCCACGGTCCTGCAGCTTGAGCGTGAAACCACTCGCCTCACCCAGCGACTGGATCGCAGGCGGCTGGATGACGAAGGCCAGCGCGCCTTCGACCTGGCTGAACACGCCAGTTGCATCCTCCAGCATCGCCCCTGCGCTGCTGCCCTTGCCGGTGCGTTCGCTCCACGGCTTGAACGATGCGAACATGATCGCGTTGTTCTGGCCCTGGCCGAAGAAGCTGAAGCCGCGCACGACGACCAGGTTCGCCACCTCGTCGCGCTGCATCCAGTAATCGGCAATCGGCTCCAGCGCTTCGTCGGTCCGCTCCTGCGTTGCCCCCGGAGGGGCCTGCACGGCGGTGATGAGGTAACCCTGGTCTTCCGTCGGCAGGAACGCCGTCGGCAGGCGCATGAACAGCAGCACGGTGACAAGCGCCAGCGCCAGGAACACCGCGAGCGCACGGAACGGGCGGGACAGGATGCGGTCGTTGGCCCGGCCGTATTTCTCCTGCATGCGCGCGAACCAGCGGTTGAAGCGGGCGAAGAAGCGGGCGGACTTGCCCCGCGCACGTGCCAGCCGGCCACGCCAGCCGGGCTGCGCCTCGGCCTCTTCGTCGACCTCGATCTCGGCGGCATCGTCGTGCCCCTTCTCGATCGGCTTTAGGAAGGTCGCGCACAAAGCCGGGGTCAACGACAGGGCGAGGAATGCGGAGAAGAAGATCGCGATCGCCAGTGTCACGGAGAACTGGCGATAGATTCCGCCCGTCGATCCCGGGAAGAACGCCATCGGCAGGAACACCGCAACCAGCACCAGCGTGATCCCGATGATCGCGCCGCTGATCTGGCCCATCGCCTTGCGCGTGGCCTGCACCGGCGGCAGGCCTTCCTCGCGCATGATCCGCTCGACATTCTCGATCACCACGATCGCGTCGTCGACCAGGATGCCGATCGCCAGCACCATGCCGAACAGCGACAGAACGTTGATCGAAAAGCCGAACAGCCACAAACCCAGACACGCACCGGCAAGGGCGATCGGCACGACCAGCGTCGGGATCAGCGTCGCACGCCAGTTCTGCAGGAACAGGAACATGACGAGGAAGACGAGGAACATCGCCTCGACCAGCGTCTTGACCACTTCCTCGACCGAGGCTTCGACGAACGGCGTGGTGTCGTAGGGGATCGACCAGGTGACATCGCCCGGCAGGCCCGGCGCGATCTCTTCCAGTCGCTCCTTCACGCCCTCCGCCGCGGCGAGCGCGTTGGCACCGGTGGCCAGCTGGACCGCCATGCCCGCCATCGGCTTGCCGTTGAGCGCGGTCGAGCTGGCATAGGTCTGCGCGCCGATCTCGACCCGCGCGACCTCGCCCAGCCGCACCACTGCCGCGCCGTTGCTGGCGCGCAGGATGATGTTCTCGAACTCTTCGGCCGTGGTGAAGCGGCCATCGGTGGAGATGGTGGCGGTGATCTGCTGCCCGTCGGCCAGCGGCTGGGCGCCGATCGAACCGCCCGCCGTCTGAGCGTTCTGCTCGCGGATCGCGGCGAGAACAGCGGAGGGCGAGAGCTTGTAGGAGGCCAGCGCGTCCGGATCGAGCCAGATGCGCATCGCATATTCCGACCCGAACAGCTGCACATCGCCCACGCCGTTCACACGGCGCAGTTCGTCGACCACCTGAGTGGAGGCGATATTGCCCAGATCATTGGTGTCGTATTGCCCCCCCTTGGAGGTCAGCGCGACGATCATCAGGAAGCCGGAATTGGCCTGCCGCACGGTGATACCCTGTCGGCGAACCTCTTCGGGCAGCCGCGCCTCGACCGTGCTCAGCCGGTTCTGTACCTCGGTCTGCGCAATATCGATGTCGGTCCCGGCCTCGAAGGTCACGGTGATGGTCGCGGTGCCGTTCGAGATGCTCGACGAGGACATGTAGAGGAAGCCGTCGACCCCGTTGAGCTGCTGCTCGATCACCTGGGTGACGTTTTCTTCCAGAGTCTCGGCATCGGCGCCGGGATAGACCACGCTGATCGTCAGCGAGGGCGGTGCGACCTCGGGATATTGCTCGATCGGGAGCGCGCGCAGCGCGAGGAAGCCCGCCAGCAGGATACCGAGCGAGACGACCCATGCGAAGATGGGCCGGTCGATGAAGAAGCGTGACATTTGTTACTCGGCTCCGCTGGTACGGGCAGGCTGCTGCTTGGCGGCGGGCTTCTTGGCGGCGGGCTTGCCGCCTGCGGCCTTGTTGGCGATCTTCACCGGCGCGCCGGGGCGGATCTTCTGCAGATTGCTGACGATCACCTTGTCGCCGGGCTTGAGCCCGCTTTCGATGATCCAGTTGCCGTCGACCATCGCGCCCAGCTGGACGGGGCGCACGGTCGCCTGACCCTCGCCATTGACCACGAACACGCTTCCGCCATCCTCGGTCAGCGAAACCGCGCGCTGCGGCACCACCAGCCCGTCGGGCACCTGACCGGCATAGATCTGCGCACGCACGAATTCACCGGGCAGCAGCAGCCGGTCGGGATTGGGGAATTCGGCGCGCAGTTCGACCGTACCGGTCTCCTGGTCGACCGAGAAGGCAAGGAAGTCGATATAGCCGGGAATGGGGTATTCGGTCCCGTCGGAGAAGGTCAGGCGTACTTCGACCCGATCATTGTCGTCCAGATCGACCTGCCCGCCGGTGATTGCCCGACGCAGCTTGAGCACCTCGCTCGCGGCCTGGGCGAAGCTGACATAGACCGGCGAGATCTGCTCGATCCGCGTCATCAGCGTGCCCTCGCCCTGGCTGACCAGCGCGCCTTCGGTCACCTGCGCCCGGCCCGCCCGGCCGGAGATCGGCGCGCGGACGGTGGTGTAACCGAGCTGGAGCGAGGATGATTCGAGCTGGGCGCGGATCTGCGCGACATTGGCATCTGCCTCACGCGCGGCGGCCAGTGCGGCGTCGTATTCCTGCCCGCTGATCGCGTTCTCTTCCACCAGCGGACGATAGCGTTCGACCACCGCACGCGCATTGGCTGCGGTCGCCCGTGCGCGGGTCAGCGCGGCCTGGGTCTGCGCATAGCTCGCGCGTAGTTCACGCGGGTCGATGCGGAACAGCGGCTGGCCGGCGCGCACGTCCGTCCCTTCCTCATACAAGCGCTGCTGCACGATCCCGGTAACCCGCGCGCGCACCTCTGCCGTGCGGACCGGTTCGACCCGGCCGGGCAGTTCGATGACGTTGGGGATGCTCTGGCGCTTCACGGTGATCGTCTGGACCGGGACCGCCTGGGGCGCGGGCGCTTCTTCGTTAGAGGAGCATGCGGTGAGCATGAGGCAGGCCGCCAGGCCCGCGAGGATCGGCTTCATGGGGGGAACGCCTTCTTACTTAGTCAGCTTTTGTGCAGGTGCGAAGGTGTAATAGTGATTACACCCTTGCAACGCAACCCGCCTTGCTAGAGTTTTGAGCGCGGAGGCCAAAAGCTTGAAATGACGACCTGTGTTAGCGATTTCTGCCGTCTGGACCGCCGCAAGCGGGCGATCGTCGATGCTGCGCGTACGCTTTTCATCGAGCAAGGTTACGAGCGTACGACCGTGGGCGATATCGTCGAGAAGGCCGGAGGCTCGCTGTCCACCGTATACAAGGTTTTCGGCAGCAAGGACGGACTGCTTGAAGCGGTGGTGTTCGAAAAAGCCGGTTCGGGCGAGGCGATCATCAATCGCACCATGTCGCAAGGTGGCTCACCCGCTGCGGTTCTGCATCGGCTGACGGAGGAACTGCGGGCGTACTTCCTCGACCCGGAAATGGTCGCACTGGTGCGTATCGTGATCTCGCGGAGCATCGAAGACCGGAATTTTGCGCAACTCTTCTACGAACGTACCGCCACCCGTACCGACCGCGCGCTGGCGCGGATGTTCGCCCAGTGGCAGCAGGATGGGGTGGAGATGGTCGGCGATCCGGAGATGCTGGCCGAGATCTTCCTGGATCTGATCGTGAGCGATCTTCACGTCGAGGCCATTCTCCACGGCAGCGAGCGGACCCATTCGCCCGAACGGGTCCGCGCCAGGACCGAGTTTTTCCTCGCCGGAACCAACCTGGCGGATCGCTGAGGCCCCCCGCCCGGCGCGCGCCGCGATAACTACATCCGTTCGATCCGGTAGGACCGGGCCATCAGGCTCTCCGCCCCGCAGCTTTGCGCCCGGCATACGCAGCGCGGGTCCACCAGCCGTTTGTACAGTCGTTCAAACACGGCGGCGTACCAGGCGAACAATGTCGGCTGCGGCGCGATCGAATCGTCCGCCTGGCGGCGATCGATCGTGAAGCCCCAGCTCCCATCGCTCGCGAACCGACCCGCGCCCACGAAGGTCCACGCATGGCGACGAATCGCGGTCATCAGCAGTGGCGCAGCGACCCACGCCGGGCTCAGCTCCAGCAGCCGCACCGCCGGCCGGGGAATGCGATGGGCGATGATGTAGTCCGCCGTCCTGCGCCCCGCCTCCTCCGCGATCCCGACGCACGCAACCGGATCCCACACCGCCATCCAGCGATGCAGCCGCAGCGCCTCTATCTCGGGAATCATGCAGGTGCCGCCCGGCACGGCGTCGATCTGCGCGTGCGCGAGTACTGTGTCGCAGGCGACCGGCCCGAAATCCTCGCGCATCACCTCGGCCAGGTGGATCACCGCGTGCGGGCCGATCAGCGCGGGAGCCGCCTCGTCGGCAAGCCCGGCGGCGTCCCGCGCGGCCAGGGCCGACTCAGGGGACATCGATCCGGTCCGGCTGCCGCTCCGCCGCGCGGCTTTCGCCCCGCTCCTTCATCTGCTTTCGCACCGCTTCACGCCGGGTGGCGGCCTGCGCAGCGCGATCGGCACTGCTCTGCCAGTCGGTCGCCGCATCGGCCGCAGCCTCGCGGCTCTCGTCGAAGTGCCAGTCGACCTTTGTGCGCGTCTGCGGGCCCCAGTACCCCGCCTTGCCCAGATCGTAGAAGCTGCGTTTGAACCCTGCGCGCAGGAAAGCGTAGAGGCAGCCGAGCAGATAGCGTCGCCGAAAGCCCGTCCCGCGCCAGGGATAGTGGAACAACGCCTTTTGCATGTAGAACCGGCGGTAGTTCTTCATCACTCCGTTGAGCAGCTCGCCCCGCTCCATCGCGGCGGGCTTCATGATCGGGGTGACGAAGTTGTACTTGCTGAAATCGTGGATTTCGACCTGGTCCTTGATTTCCTCGAACAGCGGGGTGAACGGCCACGGCGTGTACATCGCCCAGTTGGCGAGGTCGGGCTGCCAGTCCCACGCCATCTTGTAGGTTTCCTCGAGCGTTTCGGGTGTCTCGTTATCCAGCCCGACGATGAACTGCGCCTCGACGAAGATGTCCGCCTCGCGCAGCAGGCGGATCGCCTGCTTGTTCTCCTCGACCTTGGTTTCCTTGTTGAACCGGTCGAGCTTCATCTGCGCGGCGGCTTCGGTACCCAGGCTGACATGGACCAGCCCAGCCTTGCGGTAGAAGGACAGCAATTCGCGGTCGCGATAGATGTCGGTGACGCGGGTGTTGATCCCCCACTTGACCTTGGCGGGTAGGCCGCGGTCGATCAGCTCCTGGCAGAACTCGATGAATTTCTTGCGGTTGATGGTCGGTTCCTCGTCCGCGAGGATGAAGAAACCGACGCCGTGCTTCTCGTGCAGCTGCTCGATCTCGTCGACCACGTCCTTGGGATCGCGAATCCGGTAGTCGCGCCAGAACTTCCACTGCGAGCAGAACGAGCAGGTGAACGGGCACCCGCGCGCGAGATTGGGAATCGCAACGCGGGTGCCCAAGGGCAGATATTTGTACAAATTCCAGTCGAGCACATCCCAGTCGGGGCTCAGCGTGCTCATGTCCTTCACCGTATCGGCGGCCGGCGTCGCGACGATTCGCTCTCCGTCGCGGAAGGCGAGCCCCTTGATACCTTCGCGATCCTGCCGCCAGCGACCGTCGCGGATGGCGCCGAACAGGTCGAGCGCGATCTCCTCCCCCTCCCCGCGCACGATCACGTCGATATGCGGCGCCTCGGTCAGCACCTGCCGGTACATGAAGGTCGCGTGTACGCCACCGAGCACGCGCACCGCGTCGGGGATCGTGAGCGCGGCAAGCTCCAGCACGCGCTCGGCAGCGTAGATGGACGGGGTGATCGCGGTGGTGCCGACGACGTCGGGCTGCAGCTGCGCCATGCGGCGGGCAAGCTCCTCGTCGTCGACCTCTTCGGTCATCGCGTCGATGAAGTGGATGTCGGTGAAGCCCGCGCGCTTGAGCGTACCGGAGAGATAGGCGACCCAGGCCGGCGGCCAGGTGCCGGCAATCTCGGCCCCGCCCGATCTGTAGTTCGGATGGACGAACAGAATTCTCACCGGCACTCTCCCCTGCGCACGCTCTGATGGCTGCGACCCGGGGCCACCATCGGCTCCGCTGGGCACAGGGGCATTGATCCAGATCAAGGCAGCGCGGCGGGCCTGCGGCTAGTCCGATTCCCAAGAGGAAAGGACTACCCCATGAACTTCCCCGACCTGTTCGACGCATTCGACGCCGCCGTGCTGCCCCCGGGGCTGCCCGATGCGGTGATCCTGCGGCTGCGCCACGACACTGTCGCAAGGGAGCTGGCGGCAGGCGAGCAGCTCGATCTCGATCCCGCGCGGGCATACTTCGCCTTTCTGGGCGCAGGTGCATGCAAGCTGGCAGCCTTCGTTTCCAGCGCGCGCGAGCAGATCGTCAGCTTCCATTTCACCGGCGACGTCGTCCACGTGCCCGCGCAGGGCCGTTACGGCTTCACGCTGACCGCGCTGACCGACGCGCAGCTGCTGGTGATCCCGGCGGAAAGCCTGAACCGCTCCGGCCCGGATAGCTGCGGCATGCTGCGGCTTGCCTCGCGCGAGACGGAGAATGCACTGGCGCGCAGCCGGGAAACCTCGATCATCCTCGGTCGACGCTCCGCACAGGAGCGGGTGGCATCCTTC
>CEQG01153777.1_pt1 | contig 12336 bp, 8 predicted proteins | sample 350301 | NCBI WGS metagenome assembly CEQG01 (sample SAMEA2621242, study PRJEB7988) | marine metagenome | isolation source: saline water (ENVO:00002010), including | reverse complement strand
TGATTATGAGTCAGGTGCTCTAACCAACTGAGCTATAGGACCGCTTTTGAGGTTGCAATATTACTACTAATTTTCTTTTACTGCAAATAATTCTACAGGATAATTTACTGTTAAAATAAAAATGTTTTTAAATGCCTGAAAGGCAATATGTTTTTCAGTAATAGTTGTTGTAAATGCATTAGGTGTAAGTTTCTCTTTAAGTTTTATTTAATATACCTATAAGATAATTAAAACATATAAAGCCTTAGCTTTGAGTTTACTAACCTTTTAAAGTAAAATCATGAGAAAGCATACAGTAAAAAGCATGTTGTGTATCGGCTTACTTGCAGCCGGGATAACACTAACATCATGTAAAGAAAAATCTCCGGAGGAGGTTACAGGCGTAGATCCTGTTCCTGAAACACTTGAGCCAATGGAGCCAAGTTATGATGACGGTACAGACACAATTATGACAGAGACTGATACCGTTACCAAAGTAAATCGTGAGAACGACGATTTTGAGCTTCATAAACAAGTACCGTAAATAAACACATACAACCATGAGAAATAAAATAATTGCGCTGTTTGCACTTACATTATTATTCAGTATTACTGGCTGTAAAGACAATAAGCAGAATGATATGGAAGGAGATGAAACAGTTACAGAAACCGAGCTTGACAGTGTAAGTAATGTAGGCAGTGATGGCCTCGGACGTGAAATAGACACTGTAAGCGAAATTGAAAGGGATGTTAACGACAATCTTGATGAAGATGAGGTAACTCCGTAAAAAAATAGGATATGAAAAGAAGATTTTTATTTATAGCAATATTTACTCTGGCGTTGAGCTGTTATTCGTGCAGGGACACAAAGCCCGGAGATAATGACAGTGACCCTGATTTAGGGATGACAACAGATTCTGTTTTTACCGATGAAGGCAGTAACGAAGGCGATACCAGCGGCGCCGACACAGGGCTTGATGGTGAATAATCAGTAAGTGCCGGTAAGGCTTTTGCTGATTATTGGCACCCAGCGTTTGCCGTTGTGCTGAAGCAACCAAACTTCGGTTGTTTTAAACGTTGCTTTATAGGTTTTGTCTTTATATAGCGGCCATGCCTTTTCATAATTTTCGCGGCTTAAATCACGATATGCAATTGTCATGTGTGGGTTAAAACTTTGTGCAGCCTTGATTTCCGGATAATTGATTTTGAATGAATTGACGAGCTCTTTTTGTAGTATATGTAATTCTCCAACTTCTTCGGGCTTAACATAAATTACAGGGTTATTACTGTTGTTGAAAGAGCCAAACCCGTTGAGATTTATTGTAAAAGGAGAAACCGAAACAGGTGTATTTAAAAACCATCTGTTAAGCTCTTCATGTTGCTGAGCGCTCAATTTAAAAGGCGGCACCAGTGTAATATGCGGCATAGACTTTAAGGATTTGCTGCTGTTAAAGTTCTCAGCTATATCTTGCTTAAACGCAGTTATCTCTGCTGAAACATCATCAGGGCTCAGTATGGCAATAAAATACAGGTTGTCTTTCATAACAATAAAAATAACCTGTTTATATGTAACTTCGGTATTAGTACCTTACAAAATGGGTGTCTTCTGTTATATTTTCGGTAATGGCTGTATATTTAGATTTCTCTCCTTCAGGCATCCCGTTCTTGAATGCCTCCGTAAACTGAGCCAAATGATCGGTTTCCACATGGTCCATCACAACAATTTTGTACCATTGGTTGTTTTTATCGTGCTTTTGAGGAACAAGGTTAAATCGCAGCGCAATTTCTTCCGGCACATATTCAGATTTTATAGTTACAATATTCATGTACGGCTCGCGGAAATATTCTATGCCCAACGCATCAAGCTCTTTGCACAGCCAGTTGGTGCGCATGTGCAGCGTGTTTATCTTTTCTGCCCAACCGTGTGGGCCATAAGTGGTGAGTATCATCCACACGGCAATAGCGTTGGCGCCCGACCTGCTTCCGCAAAGGGTTAAATCCATTCCCTCAACATATTCTGCTTCTTTAGTCAGTACATTTTCAATTAAGCCTTTCCTGCAAATAAATATGCCTGTGCCATAAGGGGCCTGCAGCATCTTGTGTGCATCAATAGTAACAGAGCTTATATCCGGATTTTCAAAATTAAGCTTGCTGCCTGTATTGCTGAACGGATAAACAAACCCGCCATAAGCGCCATCAATGTGAAGTTTATAAGTAAGCCCGTATTTTTTGAGTAAGTCGGTATAAACTTCAGCTTCATCTACAGAGCCAAACATGGTTGTGCCCATATTAGCCACCACTATAAAATATTTTTTACCTGCCATGCGTGCCGCCATTACCAATCCTTCAAGTGCTGTTTCATCTATGTAACGGCTCTTAAAGTGTACAGGAGTTTTAATAAAATCCAGAAGCAGCAGGTTAGAACCTTTTGGAATTGAGTAATGGGTGTCTTCAGATGCAAGTATGGCTATCTCTTCGGGCTTGGCACCATATTCATTTATAAAATAGTTACGGTAAATCCACAATGCCTGTATATTTGCCTCTGTGCCGCCGGGTGCTATGTAGCCGTCATAACTGCCGGGTTGTGCTTTAAAGATGTCGGTGGCAATTATATCGAGAACTTCACGCTCTATTTCCTGGGTGCCTTTAAATGCTTTTTCGGATCTGCCATAGGTGTGGCAGCCTATATGGTTGGGGTTCGCTACAAAAGTTTGTAATACCGGAGCATCTTTAAGAAAAGGGGCATCATCATAAAATACCTTGCCGTCAAGTTTAGAGGCAGGATAGCCTAAAGAAGCATCTGTAGAAAAGTTAACATTATCTTTCAGTGCGTTTTGTATGCGCACAAGGCGCTGCTCCCTCGTAAGTTTTTTCCAGTATTTCATAGTATTCTGCTTAATGTTTGATGCAAAGGAAATGCACTCGCCAGAAGAAAATTATGATTTTTATCATAATAGCTGCAACCTTTTTCATTTTTTTGCGTCTATATAATAGTTGCTTATCAAAAAGGTGTTAAAGTAGTTTCATCAATCAGGTAAAACGCAATACATATAATGACAAAATCCCGCCAATAAAATGGCAGGATTTGCGTTAATCAAATTGATAAGTAACGATAAGTTATTTAGGTTTAGTTTAGGATGCGGCCGTAATTAATTACGGCCGTATCTCTTTTAGCAATAGTGGTTTTTTTGGGATGCTTCTCCCGGCTTCAGGACATTCCTCTCGGGGGGAAAGGAACTGAAATTTTAAACCCTTGGTTTTATCTCCGAGTGCTTGTAAAGCTGTCGCCTTTCTTTAGGCAACAGGCTTTTGCATATACCTGATATTTGTACTTTATCAGGCTGCAGCACTATCGTATAGTCATTTTTGTTAAACAGCCCGTGTACAGACAGGCGAACTTTTGTTTCTCCGTCTTCAGGCCTGCAAACCACCTGCCTGTCGGCAAATGTTTTTTTATTCTCAAATTCGTACCACAATGCGTTTTCAAAATTATAACGCAGTATTAAAGTGCTGTTGCTGTCTTGGTCTGTAAGATAGTTTACATCTACAAGTTTTACAGCTTTATCACGTTTTGGTATTACATTAAATGCACGCTTAACAACGCGCGCCCTGAATTTTAATTTTTCGAGTAGCGCCGGCATGGTTATTAGCTTAAATTAGTAAATAGTAATCGGGTGTATATGTACAGCCAATTTACAAAACCTGTCAGCTGATTTTACATGAAAATCGGCCTGTCTATATTTTGTCTATACAGATAGTTTTATTAATTGCCTGATAAACAAATTTTTAGTGGATATAGTATCAAGGGTTGAGTGACTAATGATAGGGGAATTAAACAGTAAATCTTACAGAATTATACAATATATTATATGGCTCTTTGCCTTTTATTTTAAAATTTGTTAAACAAATTTACTTCATTTAGTTTTTTCCTTCTTTTTCGTTGAGATACTTCCAGTATCGTTTTGGTACATGCTGAATGTGCAGCTTCATGTTTTTACGGGCAGGAATATTTGTACTATTAAAATAATCTTTCCATAGCATAGAGGCCAGCTCTTCTTTTTCATCTGTCAAAGACTCATGGAGCCTTGGTTTAGAAGTGTCGACTGCCGAAACGAATTCATACGTGATTTCAGTAACTTTTTGCAGGTCATAAAACAGGCCGTACTTACGGCGCACATCATAAATAATCCATTGTTGGTCGGCATACCTGTTTTTAAAGAAGCCTGCAATAAGCGGTAAAACATTAAAATCGGGCTCAACAGGTGCATAATAAATACCATCTGCAGTTTTCTGAAAACGGATAAAAGCCTTCATCCTGTGCCGCTCACGGCTTACCTTTTTTGCAGTCTGGGTTACGGCAATAACATGTTCATTACCAAAATTAGACTCTGCTCCCGGTTTATTATCAAATATGTATAGGGCAAAATCAAACAATGCCTGAAATGCCTGCGGCTGCTCCGAAAGGTAGGCGCAGTAATACGTTTTCACCCAGTCAGGCTGCAGCTTTTTCTTTAACCCCTGCCACACACGGTTTGCCTTAGCTTCATCGCTAATAACCGTATGGTTTTCTTCCAGCATTTTAGGTTGGTAAAGCTTGTCCCAAATTAGTTGCACACGCTCCGGTTTCAACTCATAGTAATCAAAAACGGCGGTGAGCAATCCTTCAAAAGTACCGTCAAATATAAAAGTTACCATTAAAAAAGGCTTAACTGGGTTTGCGGGATTTTCAAGTATTTGCTGTTGCTTTCGGCAAGTATCAGGCTCTTGATATGATTTGCCTCCGGTTCATTAATAGCGTATGGGCTATCGGCACATCTTATAAAGTGGCGGGCACGGTTATAAGCAATCCCTATCTTTTTAAGCTGGTCACTACGCAGCCTGCCAAATCTGCGCGCCTGAACTATTTTTTTTGCCGATGTAACGCCAATACCCGGCACGCGCAATATCATGTTATAGTCTGCAGTGTTTATATCTATAGGAAACTGATCCATGTTGCGCAATGCCCAGCTCAGCTTAGGGTCTATGTCAGTATCAAGGTGCGGGTTCTTTTCATTGAGCAATTCTTTCACTTCAAAGCCATAAAAACGCATGAGCCAATCGGTCTGGTAGAGCCTGTTTTCGCGTAACAGCGGTGGCTGGCTGCCAATAACCGGCATACGGCTGTCATAGCTTATGGGGATGTATCCTGAATAATATACCCTTTTTAAGCTATAATTTTTATAATACTGCGCGGCGCTGTGCATAATCTCCATATCGGTTTCGGGAGTGGCACCAATAACCATTTGCGTACTTTGCCCGGCAGGTACAAATTTCGGGACACGCTTTATAAGCCCTGTTTTCTTTTCATCTTTAAACTGGGTTATGGTATCCTGGATAAAACCCAGCGGCTTTTTCACATCTTCGTGAGATTTATCTGGGGCAAGCAGTTTAAGCCCGCTTTCGGTGGGCATTTCAAGGTTAATGCTCATCCTGTCGGCATACAAACCCGCTTCTGTAAGCAATTCAGGGCTTGCACCGGGAATGGTTTTCAGGTGAATATAGCCATTAAAACGCTGCTCAATGCGCAGTTTTTTTACAATTTTTACCAGCCTCTCCATAGTAAAATCGGCATTTTTAAAGATGCCCGAACTTAAAAAAAGCCCCTCGATATAATTGCGGCGGTAAAAATTCATGGTTAATTCCACTACTTCATCCACTGTAAAAGCGGCACGCTTTACATCGTTGCTTTTTCTGGATACGCAAAAGGCACAGTCATAAATGCAATGGTTGGTAAGCAAAATTTTTAGTAATGATACACACCTTCCGTCTTCTGTGTAAGTATGGCATATTCCGTTGCTGCTGTCGCCTATACCTTTATTATCGTTTTTACGATTACCGCCACTGCTTGAGCATGATACATCATATTTTGCCGCATCGGCAAGTATTGTAAGCTTTTCTCTCAACCTCTCCCACATACAAAGATTATTTTCAACAAAAATAAGAAAAAAATCATAAGTAACTATACCTTAATAATTTATTAAAACGTATAAATGGGGGTTTTTTGTTATTTAGCTGTTTAATTGCAACAGTGGTCGATTTTAACATTAAAACCTACCCATTAGTGGGTAATTTCGCAAGTATTTAGGTTTAAATTAATAAGGTGCAATCCGAAATGTGTTTGAATCCGTAAGAATAAGTTAAAATATTACAAAAAAAATTTGCAAATTGTAGTAAATGATATTTAATAATGTTAATTTAAGTCTATAAAAGCAATAGTTACAGGTGTATAGATAGTTAGAGTTTTAGTTTTATATTTGCGCTTCTTTTTAAGGTGCTGTAAATTAAGTTTTTAACGTTGATGGGGGAAAACGCTAAAAATCTCCCGATGTATATATAAAAGGTGTATAGCTGATATGAAAAGAAATTTACTGCTTTTGGCACTGCTGGCATTTACAGTTGGTGCTTTTTCTCAGGGTATAACGGTAACCCCGCACCCTGTAAACAATCCTGCTGCAACCACGCAACTGGTAACCAATTACCTGCTTAACCCGCAGGATGCCTGCTTGGCACAAATTTCTAATGTTACAAAAAGTACAGGAACAAACTTTGGCTATTCGGCCGGTAACGGTATAGGTACGTTCACTTATTCCGGTTCTGCCTTTCCAATGTCAGGAGGTTTGGTACTTACTTCGGGTAACGCAGTTGCTGCACAGGGGCCAAACAACAGTACATCGAGTTTCTCCTCTCCGGCATGGGCAGGCGATGCAAACATTAGTGCAACTATGGGCATTAACTCAAAAAATGCCACAATACTGGAGTTTGATTTTGTACCTGCCACAAGCAACTTTTCAGCAAGTTATATTTTTGCGTCTGAAGAGTATGGTACCTACCAGTGCGAATCGAACGATGGCTTTGCAATGTACCTTACCAATGTTACGGCAGGTACTCCGGCTGTAAATGTGGCAACACTGCCAACATCGCAACCTGTATCAATTAATACAATAAAAGATGTTATTAATAACTCTGCCTGCCCTTCTGTAAACCCACAATATTTTGGAGCATTTTATGGGGGAGGTAACGCGGCTGCCGCACCTATCAATTTTGAAGGACGCTCAGTACTCTTAACTTCTACCGCAACACTTATACCCGGCAACACATACCACCTTAAAATAGTTATTGCTGATGATGGTGGTGCCGACGGCACGGACGGCGAATATGATTCTGCGGTATTTTTCCCGCAGGGAAGCCTTAACCTGGGCCAGGAACTATTAGGGCTCGACCTTACGCTGGCTAACAATACAGCCCTTTGTACGGGCGATAGCTTTACGCTTGATACCGGGCTGCAGCCAAATGCAGCACAGTATAGTTTTGCCTGGACAAGAAACAGTGATCCTATTCCGGGTGGTGCTGTGCTTACCGATAACCTGCCGGGCAATTATGCAGTTACTGTTACCAGGACTGCCGATGGCTGTACAAGCACACAATCTCTTCTTATAGAATATGCACCACAGATAACCCCTAATGCACCGAATGATTTATTTGCGTGTGAGAATGGTACGGGCACTTATACTTACAACCTTGCACTGAACACCCCGGTAGTGAAGCAGGGGCTTAATCCTGCCACCGTGGTTTCATACCACGCAACGCCAGAGGATGCAAATAATGGCACAGGTGCTTTAGGCAATACCTACACCGGCCCTGCTAATACAACAATATATGTAAGGGTTAAGAGCCATAACAGCAGCTGCTTTGTAGTTGACTCTTTCCAGTTATTAACTGCACCTGTACCTACCGCCACACAGCCTAACAACATGGTGCAGTGCGAAAGCGCAGAAGGTTCAGGAGAGGCTATTTTTAACCTTACCCTGCAAAATGGTACTATACTGGGTACTCAGCCTGTTAATGAGAATACAATCCTTTACTTTACTTCTCAGGCTGCAGCCGAAGACGGCTCTGCCCCGATAGAATTCCCTGAAAGCTATACCGGAACCAGCCAGACCATTTATGCGAGGGTGCAACGCAACTTTGACCCCGGCTGTTTTACCATAATAACGTTTGACCTTATTGTTGTGCCGCTTCCGGTACTTACCCAGCCTGATGATGTTACGGCATGTAATACTTATACATTGCCTGCGCTTACCACAGGTAACTATTTTACAGGAACAGGCGGTACAGGCACCCAGCTAAATGCGGGCGACGCTATAACTACAAGCCAGACTATTTACATATTTGCTACCAACACACAGGGCAGTACAAGCTGCTCTAACCAGGTTAGCTTTAACGTAGAGGTAATTACGGCTGCATCGGCACCGGCAAACGTTACTGCATGCCAGTCATATACCCTTCCAGCATTGCCTGCCGGACAATTTTATTATAATGGCCCGGGCGGAACAGGCGGTCAGATAGCCGCAGGAACTGCTATAACGGCAACGCAGACTATATATTTTTATATACCGGCTGCGGCAGAATGTACAGAAAACAGTTCTTTTACAGTAACAATCAATACACCTCCTGTTGTAAACGATCCGGCAGATGTTAACGAGTGTTCTCCTTATACATTACCTGCATTGCCGGCGGGGCAAAACTATTATACAGGTACAGGTGCTACGGGTACTCAGCTTGCTGCAGGAACGGTTATAAGTACAACACAAACACTATTTGTGTATGCTGCAAGCCCTGTAGATCCTTCGTGCTTTACCGAGCAGAGCTTTACAGTAACAATAAGTAATATACAGGTTGATGATTTAGCTGACGTTACCCGTTGCGGTAACTATACATTGCCTGCTTTACCTGCTGGACAAAACTATTATACAGGTCCGGGTGGTACAGGTACAGTGATACCTGCATCTACACAAATTACTACATCGCAAACCATATATATTTATTCGGTTAGCCCGGTTAACCCTAACTGTACAGATGAAGAAAGTTTTACGGTAACCATAAATCCGCTTCCTGTCCTTGCGGCTATACCGAATGTTTCGGCGTGCGATAGCTATACATTACCAAACACGCTTCCGTCTTATGCCAATTATTATACAGGGGCAAACGGTACGGGAACAATATTACCCGCAGGTACAGTATTAACAACAACACAAACCGTATATGCTTATGCTGTATCGCCAAACGGGTGTACCAGGCAGCGTACTTTTACGGTAACGATAATTAATATTGATGCCATTACACCGGATGACCAGGTGGTATGCGGAAGCTACCAGCTTCCTGCGCTTCCTGTTGGTAACTATTATACAGGCCCGGGTGCTACAGGTACTCAGCTAACACCAGGGGCAAACGTTACAACCTCTCAGACTATATATGTATTTGTACAGTCTAACACTACACCTGTTTGTACAGCCGAGAGTAGTTTTGAGGTTACGGTAAATCCGCTTCCTGTTCTTGCGAACATTCCTGCCGTTATAGCATGCGGTAGCTATACTTTACCAAATACACTTCCGTCTTATGCGCAGTATTATTCAGCGCCGGGAGGGCCAAACGGTTCGGGAACTGTACTTAATCCGGGAACTGTAATAACAACCTCAGGCCCGGTTTACGCTTATGCAATATCACCCAACGGGTGCACCAGGCAGCGAACCATAAATATCACCATTATAAATGGTTCTATAGCTCCTGCTAATGTTTCGGCGTGCGGCGGCTATACACTACCGCAACTGCCATTGGGTAATTATTATACAGGCCCTGCCGGTACAGGTACCCAAATTGCACCGGGCACACAAATAACTACTACTCAAACTATATACACTTATGTAGCGGTTACCTCTGGTGCTAACTGTACCGATGATGATAGTTTTACGGTAACTATAGAAAATGCTCCTGTTGCAGATGACCCTGTTAATGTACAGTCTTGTGTTCCTTATGCGCTTCCTGCACTTAACAATGGTAACTATTATACAGGACCGGGTGGTACAGGTACACAGCTTGCTGCCGGAACAGTAATATCAGATTCCCAAACACTATATGTGTACAGCAGCAACCCTAACTTTCCTGATTGTTTTATAGAAAATGCATTTTATATAAATATCAGCGATTTTGAGCTTGATCAGCCTGCCGACCAGCTTGTGTGCGGCGGTTACACACTTCCGGCTCTTGAAATAGGTAACTATTATACAGCCCCCGGCGGAACGGGTACTATGCTTAATGCAGGAGACTTTATCGATACCGATCAGACAATTTATATATATGCTACATCAAACACACCTCCTATCTGTACGGATGAGGTTAGCTTTGATGTGGAAATTAAACCTGCACCGGCTATTGATACACCACCAAACGTAGGTTCTTGCGGAACATATACGCTGCCGGCACTTACGGTGGGTAATTACTATACTGCCCCCGGCGGAACAGGTACCCAGCTTTTTGCAGGCCAGGTAATCAGTACTACTATGGATATTTATGTGTATGCCGAAACAGGCGGAACGCCAAACTGTGCGACAGAACACATGTTTACAGTATTTATTAATCCGCAGGCCCCGGTTAACGTTACTGTTTGCGGAAGCTATACACTTCCGGTGCTTCCGGTGGGTGAGTACCGCACAGGCCCTGCAGGTACAGGAACACTGCTTAACGCAGGTGATGTAATTACTACCACGCAGGATATTTATGTGTATATACCTTTAACTACAGTGCCAAACTGTACAGATAACAACTTCTTTACCGTTACGGTAAATCAATATCCAATATTAGACCCTGTTCCGGTGCTTCAGCCGCTTTGCGATTCATATACACTGCCTGAAATTACTGTAGGTAACTACTACACAGGCCCGGGCGGTACAGGTACGTTGTTAAATGCAGGTGAGCTTATTACATCTACCCAGACAATATATGTTTATGCCGAAACAGGCACTAACCCTAACTGTACGGTAGAAGAAAGTTTCGAGGTTATAATATTTAATACTCCTATACCTGATGCCCGTTCTACAGTAGAGCGTTGCGATAGTTACACCCTTACAGAGCTTGTGGTAGGAAATTATTATGGGCTTCCGGGCGGACCTAACGCTCCGGGCCAACAGGCTTACTTTGCGGGTGATGTAATTACAGAGTCGATGACAATGTATATTTATGCAGAGTCGGCCACCACGCCTAACTGTTTTGCTGAAAACAGCTTTGAAATAGATATTTATACCATTACGGCTGATAACCCTGAAGATGGTGCAGTTTCTGCCTGCGACAGCTATATATTACCCGAACTTGAAATCGGCGATTACTATACGCTTCCGGGCGGTCCGGATACCCCGGGGCAGGTACTGCTTGAGGCAGGAGATGTTATAACAGCCTCACAAACGCTATATGTATATGCAGAGCTTGGCGGGCGTGTTAACTGTAATGATGAAAATGTTTTTGAAATTACCATATTTGACACGCCACAGGTAGATAATACCCAGGGTAATGTTGAAGTATGTTTTCAATATCAGCTTCCGGCGTTAACAGTAGGTAACTACTACACAGGGCCTATGGGAACAGGCACTATGCTTAGCGCAGGAGATGTGCTTACAAGCTCACAAACTGTTTATATATATGCCGCAACTGGTGATGATGAGGTAACCTGCTTTACACAACACAGCTATGTGGTAACGGTTTACAGTATATCAGTTCCTGAAATAGCAGATTTTTATGCCTGCGAAAGTTATGTGCTGCCACAGCTGGCGGTAGGTAATTATTACACCGGCCCTGGCGGTACAGGCACTATGCTGGCTGCAGGCACTCCGATAGTTACAACTACCACTATATACATTTATGCAGAAACAAACACAATACCTGTTTGTACTGACGAAAGCGATTTTACCGTAACTGTTGTATATGCGCCAACATCTACACAGCCGGCACCTTTAACAACTTGTGGTATTAACGATCAGGGGAATGGTATATTCAACCTTCAGCCTGCCATGCAGGAAGCGCTTGGCGCACAGCCAAACGTAACAGTTAGTGTACACGAAACACTTACAGATGCCGAGTTTAATAACGACCCGATACCAAATCCCGGGGCATACTATAATATCGTTGCCATAAACCAGACAGTATATATAAGGCTGCAAAATAATTTAGCACCAACATGCTACACAGTGGTACCGCTGGAGCTTATAGTTAACCCACGTCCGCAGGCCACAACACCTGATGATTACGAGCTATGCGATAATGGCATCAGCGATACCGACGGCATCGCCATCTTCGACCTAACCAGCGTGGAAGACGAAGTACTGGGCAACCTTAGCCCGGCATTCTTTACCGTAAGCTACTACGAAACCCTTGGCGCTGCTGAACTGGGTACTACACCATTGACATCGCCAGCCAGCTACAGCAGCCAGACCCGCACCATCTATGTGAGGGTAACCAACAACGCCACCGGCTGTTACGACATCGTAGAAC
>CEQG01011982.1_pt1 | contig 12350 bp, 13 predicted proteins | sample 350301 | NCBI WGS metagenome assembly CEQG01 (sample SAMEA2621242, study PRJEB7988) | marine metagenome | isolation source: saline water (ENVO:00002010), including | reverse complement strand
CGCGAGCCGGTCGGCGCGGGTCTGCTGTTCGATCGCGCGGCTGGCGAGCAGATTGACGCAGAAGGGGGCGAAGCGCTCGCCCTTGTCCAGCGATTCGGCCTCCGCTTCGCGAATCGCCGACAGCCAGCTGTCGAGACTATGATCGCCGCGCGGGTTGCCGCTCGGAAAGGCTCCGATAATTCCTGCGCGACACGACGCAATCACCAGTTCCAGGCTGGAACAGATCAGCATCGGTGCCTGCATCACCGGCAATGCCAGTTGTGACCAGTCGATGGACATGCCGTCATCCTTCCCCATTGTCGTGGCGCACCAAAGTGGCTAGCGCTTTTTCCACATCATAGGTAACTAGGTGCGATAAGCCCGTCGAGGGGCTTTGCAGCAAAAGTGGAGCGGGACGGGCAAACATATGGCTTTCAAGACACGTATCACCGAGATGCTCGGAATCGAACATCCTATCGTTCAGGGCGGTATGCAGGGCGTGGGCCGCGCAGAACTGGCGTCCGCGGTGTCCAATGCGGGCGGCTTCGGGATCCTGACCGGCCTGACCCAACCCACGCCCGATGACCTCAAGAAGGAGATCGAGCGTTGCCGGTCGATGACCGACAAGCCCTTCGGCGTGAACATGACCGTCTTCCCGACGATCAACGCCCCTGATTACAAGGCCTATGCGAAGGCGATCATCGACATGGGGATCAAGGCGGTCGAAACTGCCGGAACGCCTGCGGTCGCGGAAATCTGGGAAATGTTCAAGGCGGCGGATGTTCGTATCATCCACAAATGCACGGCCGTGCGTCATGCCGTGTCCGCCCAGAAGAAGGGTGTGGACGCGATCTCGATCGACGGTTTCGAATGTGCAGGGCATCCGGGCGAGGATGACATTCCCGGCCTGATCCTGATCCCCGCCGCAGCCGACAAGGTTACGATCCCCATGCTCGCATCGGGCGGTTTTGGCGACGGGCGTGGCCTGGTCGCAGCGCTGGCGCTGGGTGCGGAGGGCATCAACATGGGTACGCGCTTCTGCGCCACTGTCGAGGCGCCAATCCATCCCAATGTGAAGCAGGCCTATATCGACAATGACGAGCGCGGCACGAATCTGATTTTCCGCAAGCTCCACAACACCGCCCGCGTCGGCAAGAGCGCGGTGTCGGACAAGGTTGTCGAAATCCTGGCGCAGCCGGACGCGACCTTCAAGGACGTGCAGGCTTATGTGGCCGGGGCCAAGGGCCGGGTGGTCCTGGAAGAGGGTGACATGGATGCCGGCATCTTCTGGGCCGGCATGATCCAGGGCCTGATCCACGACATCCCGACCTGTCGGGAACTGATCGACCGTATCGTGGCTGACGCCACGGCGATCGTGAACACGCGCCTGTCGGGCATGTTGGCGGGCTGACCGCCGACGTCCCATCCTATTCCATCCCATCCCTTTCAGGAGCAAGTGAAGTGGCAGAAGCATATATCGTAGCCGCCGTCCGTACCGCCGGTGGACGTCGCCGTGGCCGCCTTGCCGGCTGGCACCCGGTCGATCTCGGCGCAAAGGTCCTCGACGCGGTCGTCGCGCGGGCCGGCGTGCCGGGCGAAGCTGTGGACGACGTCATCGTTGGTTGTGTTACCCAGGCGGGCGAGCAGGCTCTGCATGTCGGCCGACACTGCGTGCTGGCGTCCGGCCTGCCGCTCAGCGTGCCGGCGGTCACCATCGATCGCCAGTGCGGTTCCTCGCAGCAGGCGATCCAGTTTGCGGCGCAGGCGGTCATGTCGGGCACGCAGGACATCGTCATCGCGGCAGGCACCGAAAGCATGACGCGCGTGCCCATGGGGTCGGCCGCCCTCTCGCCCGAAGGATCCGACCCGCTCCCGGCCTCGATCAAGGACCGGTTCGGCATCCAGAACTTCAGCCAGTTCGGCGGTGCGGAGATGATCGCGAAGAAATGGGGCTTCACCCGTGACATGCTGGACGCCTATGGTCTGGAAAGCCATTTGCGCGCCCAGCGCGCGACCAAGACGGGGGCGTTCGATGCGGAAATTCTGCCGCTGGAGATAGTCGGCGCCGATGGCGTCAGCGAAATGCACACGATCGACGAAGGCATCCGCTGGGACGCCTCGCCAGAAGGTATGGCGGCGGTCAAGCTGTTGGTCGAAGGCGGCGTCATTACCGCCGCAACGTCGAGCCAGATCACCGACGGCGCATCGGCGGTGATGATCGCATCGGAAAAGGCGGTCAAGGAATATGGGCTGACCCCGCTGGCGCGCATTGTGAACATGACCGTGACCGCCGGCGACCCGGTGGTCATGCTCGAAGAGCCGCTGTTCGCGACCGACAAGGCTTTTGCCCGCTCGGGTCTCAAGATCGGCGACATCGACCTGTATGAAGTCAACGAAGCCTTCGCCCCGGTGCCGATGGCCTGGCTCAAGCACCAGGATGCCGACCCCGCCAAGCTCAACGTCAATGGTGGCGCGATCGCGCTGGGCCACCCGCTGGGCGCGTCGGGTACGAAATTGATGACGACGCTCGTTTACGCGCTCAAGGCGCAGGGCAAGAAATACGGGCTCCAGACGATGTGCGAAGGCGGCGGTGTCGCCAACGTCACCATCGTCGAGGCGCTCTGAACGGGAAGGAGAACGGCCTGGCCATATCTCCTCTCCCAAAGCTGAGCCGGTGCTCCGGTGCAAGGGAGCGTCGGCTTTTTTACAAGGTGCGATGACTTTGAGGGGTAGGTCAGAGCAGGCTTTACCAGTAGCAAACCTAGTTATATAGGTTGTTGATAGATTCTTACGAAAAGGGGCGTTTCGCCATGCAGATCACGAATGAATTGGCCGCAATTGTTACCGGCGGCGCATCGGGCCTGGGCAAGGCATCGGCCAAGGCGCTCGCCGATGCGGGTATGAAGGTTGCGATCTTCGATCTGAACGAGGAAGCGGGTGAGGCCGTCGCGCGCGACATCGGCGGCCTTTTCTGCAAGGTGAACATTCTGGACGAGGATTCGGTGCTGGCCGGCTTTGAAAAGGCGCGCGCCGCCCATGGGCAGGAGCGGGCGCTGATTCATTGCGCGCAGGTGTCGAAGGGCGGCAAGACGGTTGCCCGCGACCGCGACACCGGCGGCTTCAAGCGGCTGTCGACGGAAGATTATGCGTTTGGCGCGCAGGGCATCCTGATCGCCAGCTACCGCATGGCGTCGATTTCGGCGTTGGGCATGGCCTCCGCCGAGCCGCTGAACGAAGATGGCGAGCGCGGCGCGATCGTGCTGACCAGCTCGGCAGCGGCGCAGGACGGTCAGGTTGGTCAGGTGGCCTATGGGTCGCTCAAGGCTGGCGTCAATGGCCTGGTCCTGCCGATGGCGCGTGACCTGATGGAACTGGGCATCCGCGTCAATTCGGTCATGCCGGGCATCTTTGCCACTCCGCCCATGTTGGGGGTCAAGGACACGGCGCCGCAGATCTTCGAGAATCTGGAAAAGTCGGTGCCCTTCCCCAAGCGTCTCGGCAAGCCGGAAGAGTTTGGCTCGCTGATCGTCGAACTGGTCAGGAACAGCTATTTCAACGGCCAGAATCTGCGCATTGATGGCGCCATCCGAATGCCGCCGCGCTAAGCGCCCCGTCCCTATGGCGCAAAGCATCCAGGAAAGGGCGGCGGCGCAAGATCCGCCGCCCGGTTTCGTCCCTATATCCTTTTCCGATGGCTTTCTGGGCCATAACGGTCCGGTCTATGCACGCCGTGCCGACGGCGAAGTCACGTTCGGGTGCCGCATCCTGCCGCATCTGTGCAATCCCATGGGTATCGCGCATGGCGGATGGGTGGCGACGATGTTCGACATCGTGCTGCCACTGACGGCGCGCTATGTGGCGGGGTTCGAGGAACGCTTCCTGCTGACCGTTCAGATGGGCATCGACTATCTGACCGGTCCGAAGCTGGGAGATTGGGTCGAAGGACGGGCGCAGGTCTTGCGCACGACCAAGCGCATGGTCTTCATTCAGGGGACGCTGGAGGTGAATGGCGAACTGACCGCGCGCGGCAGCGGCATATTCCGCATCGGCCCCCCTGCACCGCCCATCGACCTCGAGCAGACCGGCCCGCTGCCATGATGCCGAGCGCTGCATGAGCCGTTCGCTTGTTGAAATATTGACGCTCGAACCCTGTGGGCACGACAGCTTCCGCGGGTGGCCGCCTGAGCCTGACGCGTCACGCATCTTCGGCGGCAGTGTGGTGGCCCAGGCCCTCATGGCTGCCGCCGCAACGGTCGCAGGGCGAGCGTGCCATTCGCTGCACGCCTATTTCATCCATCCCGGCGACGTCACGAAGCCGATCCTGTTCGAGGTTGATCGTGCGCGCGACGGTGGCATGTTCGCGACGCGGCGGGTTGTCGCGCTTCAGGACGGACGGCAGATATTGAACCTGGCGGCGTCCTTTCAGGCGCCGGCCGATGGCGCATTCGACCATCAATTCACGCGCGCCGCTGACCTGCCCGATGCGGACGCCCTGTATGACGACGACCTGCGGGGCGAGGCCGTCGGCCTGCAACTGCGCAACATCCGGGTGCCGCGCCCCGGCATGGAAGACGGAATTCGCCCGCCCCGCCACGCCATGTGGTTCCGCAGTGCCTTGCCGCTGGGGAATGACATCGCGATGCACCAGGCGGCGCTCGCCTATGCGTCGGACTTCCCCCAACTGCCCACCATCGTCCAGCCGCATCCTGTGACCTGGCGCACGCCCGGCTTTCAATTCACCAGCCTCGACCATAGCCTCTGGTTCCATCGCCCGTTCGACTTCACGCGCTGGCATCTGTGTGAGCTGGATACGCCCATCAGCGCGGGCGAGCGTGGCCTCAGCCGGGGCACGATTTACGACGGCGACGGCCTGCTGGTCGCATCGGTCGCACAGGAAGCCATGATCCGGATGCGCGGCGCCTGACGACTGTCAGGTGCCGCGGAACACCGGCTTGCGTTTTTCCAGGAACGCAGCGACGCCTTCGGCATGATCGGCGGTCCGCCCCGCCTCGCGCTGGTGAATGCGTTCCATCCGCAGCGTATCCGTCAGTGACTGGTTCATAGCCATTGCGATCCCCCTGCGCATCAGGCCATAGGCGACGGTGGGGCCGGTCGCCAGCCTCGCGGCAATCAATCGGGCCGTTTCCATCAGCGCCGCATCCTCGACCACCTGATAGATCAACCCCCATTCCAGTGCGAGGTCGGCTGGAATACGCTCGCCCAGCATCATCATCGCGGTCGCCCTTGCCTTGCCGGCCAGGCGTGGCAGCAACCATGTCGCCCCGACGTCGGGCACCAGCCCGATATTGGCGAAGGGCTGCAGGAAATAGGCCGATCGCCCGGCGATGACGATGTCGCCAGCCAGCGCATAGCCGCATCCTCCGCCCGCCGCCGCGCCGTTCACTGCGGTCACCAGCGGACAGGGCAGGCGCACGAGCCGCTCGAGCACGGGATTGAACCCGCTTTCCAGTCCGGCGCCCATGTCGCGCGCGGCATCCGCGCCGCCGCGCCCGCCGGCAGACAGATCCGCGCCCGAACAGAAAGCCCGGCCGTTCCCGCTCATCAGCAGAACGCGCGCGCCTTCATCCGCGACGCGATCTAGCGCGTGCATCATCTCGTCGAGCGATTGTTGCGACAGCGCATTGAGCTTTTCCGGCCGGTTGATTGCCAGCGTGGCGATGCCGTCGGTGATGGCGAAGTCGATATGTTCGTAAGCCATGCGGGTCCCGATCAACGCGAAATAGGCAGCAGCCATGGACCGCCCTTTTCGACGGCGGCAATATAGGCCGGGCGGGCAGTCACTCGCGCCAGCCAGGCGCGCAGCCGTGGCCGGTCGCCCACCGCGCCGAACTGGTCAGCTACCGCCACGACATAGCCGAATTGAATGTCGGCGGCGCTGAAGCCGGACGCCAGCAGATAATCTCGCCCGTCGAGCTTGGCCTCGATCTCCGCCATCGCCCCGTCGACGACTTCCAGCCCATAGGCGCTCGCGTGTGACGTCTTGTCGGAGCCGCGCACCAGCATCAGCATGACAACGCCCATCATGGCGGTGCCTTCGCCCGCGTGCAGCCATTCCAGATATTCCGCCCAGTCAGCGTCGGCGGGCGACCTGCCCAACCGTCCGTCGCCCAGTTTTGCGGCAAGATATTCCAGGATAGCCCCCGATTCCGCGATCACTGCGCCGTCATGCTCGATGACGGGTGACTTACCCAGCGGGTGTGCCTGTTTGAGTTCGGCTGGCGCTCGAAACGTGCTGGGATCGCGGTGGTAGGTCGTCAGTTCATAAGGTTCGCCCAATTCCTCCAGCAACCAGAGGATGCGGGTCGAGCGCGAATAGTCGAGGTGGTGGACCTTAATCATGCACCCTTCTCCATCAAAATGTCGATTTTGCGTTCAATGGCATCGAGCCGCTCATGCATGGCGGCAACCGGGGGTTCGCAGGCAGCGGTCAGCACAGGCATCACGAAGTAGCGCAACCGGCTCCGTAATCTCTCTTCGTCCCACATCTCGCCGCTGGCGAGGACGATCATCTGGTCGGTGATCCACCCGGTCAGATCGTCCAGCGTCACCCCCGCAGCCGTCGCCCGTTCGTCGATCAACGACGCCAGCACCGAAGCGATGCTGCCGGTCGATCCGTCCGCCTGCGCGGCCCGGAACAATCGGGCACTTGCGGGCGACATGCCCGAATGCAGGCTGCGATCGAGCCACCCGACATGCTGCATTTCCAGGATGGCGTGCGCCAGTACCGTTTCCAGTCGGTCCGCTACGGACCCGGGACCGATCAGAATTTTGTGCGACCATTCGCGAAACGGCTTTGCGCCCTCCATCAGCAACGCTGTGAACAGGGACTCGCGATTGCCGAACCGGCGGTACAGGGTCGTGCGGGACACGCCGGCCTCCGCAGCCACTTCCTCCAATGACACATTGTCGATGCCTTTGCGCCGAATGCAACTCGCCGCGGCATTCAGGACCGGGTCCGCGATCGGCTGGGCGCCCATGGCCGGTCGGCCGAATGCGCCCGTTTCGATGCTGCGACTATTGTCCGACGGCGGCGACATGACGTCTATCTGTTTCTTCCCCATGATCCTCGCATAGCAGGATATCCCCTGGTTCGTATCGGCAATCGCTACAAATTTATGATATTGTATCAGCTTCCCCGACCCAATGATGCCATGTCGATGACAAAGCGATATTTGACGTCGGCCTTCTCCATACGTTCGAAGGCGTGGTTTATGTCCTGGATGGCGATGGTTTCGGTGTCGGGCAGGATGGTCTTGGCAGCGCAGAAGTCCAGTAATTCCTGCGTTTCGGGCAGGCCACCAATCGCCGACCCCGCCACCGATTTCTGCCCGCCGACCAGCAGGCCGCTATGGAGCGAGGGCAACATGTCGATTGCGCCAACGATCACATGAACGCCCCGGGGCGCCAGCAGCATCAGATAGGGGCTGATGTCGTGCGCCACTGGGATCGTGTCGAGCACCAGGTCGAAACTGCCCCTGGCTGCCTTCATCGCCTCTTTGTCCGATGCGATCAGAACCTTGTGCGCGCCCAGCGCCAGAGCATCGGCCGACTTGGCGGGGGATGTCGTCACGACGGTCACTTCGGCGCCCAGCCCGACGGCCAGTTTGACGCCCATATGGCCCAGGCCACCTAGTCCTGCGACCGCCACCCGGCTTCCCGGACCGACTTTCCAGTGCCGCAGCGGCGACCAGGTCGTGATTCCCGCGCAGAGCAGCGGCGCGGCGCGCTCGGGATCCAGACCTTCGGGCAGTTTCAGCACGAACTGTTCGCGCGCGACGATATGGTCGGAATAGCCGCCATAGGTCGGCGATCCGTCCATCCGGTCCTTGCCATTATAGGTCGGCGTGGAACGCTTGACGCAATATTGCTCCTGCCCGCGCACGCATTCTGGACATGCCATGCAACTGTCGACCATGCAGCCGATCGCTGCCAAGTCGCCAATCTGGAACCGCGTGACGTCCGGGCCGACCTCGGTGACCGTCCCGATGATCTCATGCCCTGGCACGCACGGATAGACGCTGTTATGCCAATCGTCACGCGCCTGGTGCAAGTCGGAATGGCATACGCCACAATAGCGGATGTCCAGCCGCACGTCGTCGGCGCGCAGCGCGCGCCGCTCGAAGGTGAATGGCGCCATTGGGCTTTCGGCCGACAGAGCGGCATAGCCCGTCGCATGGGTCATGGTCATTCTCCCGATTTGGTGGACAGGTACAGCTACGCGCCGCGGAACGCCGGCTTGCGCCGCTCCAGGAAGGCGGCGACGCCCTCCTGAGCATCCGCGCCGGCCATTGCAATGGCGATCGCCGCAGCTTCGGCATCCAGATGATCGTGCAGGGTCGCGTCATAGCTTCGCGCCAATAGTTGCTTCACGCCGCCAAAGGCGCCGGTCGGCCCTGCTGCGATCCGGGTGGCCACGACAGTGGCCTCGTCCGCCAGCGCTTCGTCGGCGACCATCCGGGTTGCCAGGCCCAGATCCACTGCCTCCTGCGCGGTCAGCCGCCGCCCCAGATAGGCCAGTTCCTGCGTTGCGCGCAGTCCGATCAGCCGCGGCAACAGCCAGGTCGCGCCGCCATCGGCGGTCAGGCCGATCCCGGTATAGGCCATGGCAAAGGAAGCGGATTGTCCCACCAGCACGATATCCCCGCTGGCAACAAGGCTCAGGCCCGCACCCGCGGCCGCCCCCTGGGCTGCGATGACCAGCGGGGCTGGATGTGCTGCAAGCAGGGCGAGGCCGACGTGCAGACGCCGCGCCAGACGCCCGATGAAGTCGGCAGGGTCGCTTTCGCTGGCAAAGCTGCGAATGTCGCCGCCGACGCAGAAATTTTTGCCTTCCCCCCGGATCAGGAACGCGCGCACGGCCGGCGTCGCCGTCAGCCGCTCGACTACGGCGCTGAACGTATCGACCAACTCCCAGCTCATCGCGTTGCCCGCTTCGGGCCGGTCGAGTGTGATGGTGGCAAGCCCGCCTTCAAGCGTTCCGGTGACGAGATCGGTCATGGCATGGCACTCCTGTCGATGGCTGCGCTGCTCTTGCCCGACATAGTTAGATAGGTCCAGCGGTAACATATATCTTCGTGCCGCGGTGGTGCAAAAAGCGTCCTCATCCGCGCGCCGCGATGAAAAGGGTCTGGTGCGCCCGCGCGAACGGCCCGTCACGATCGGCCAGAACCATGTCGGACCGGCCCACCCCCTGTCCTGCGCTCGCGGTACGCGCGTCGATCAACAGCCATTCGCCCACCGGCTCGCGTACCAGATGGACCGCAATGTCGAGATTGGCGTAGGTCCAGACCTCGCTGTCGATCTCGCTGCCCAGGCCCCCGCCGAAATCCCCCAATATGGCCGTGCGCAGCAGAGGCGAAAGCGCCACGCCTTTTACATGTTCATGGGCGAATCGGACCCATAGCGTGCCTGGTCCGCGCGTTCGCAACCCGCCCCGCACCAGCCGCGTCTCCATCGATCCGCCGAAAGCTCTGTTGCCCATGAAATCGCTGGGCGCGACATCTTCCGGCGGCGGATAGGGATTGGGAGTGGCGATCATGGGCGTATCGGCCTTGCGCACGCGCAGCGCCGTCGCGCGCGCCACGACGCGATCTCCCGTCAACAGTTCGGCCTCCACCATCTGGATTCGTCGACCTTCGCGGACGGTCCTGGCGCGACCGATCGTTGGCGCGAAATCGGCGGCGGACAATATATCGATGGTCAGCCGCGCCGTCGTCATCGCGACTGTGGCGGGCACCTGCTCGACCAGATGGGTCAGCAGCCCGCCCAATGCCACGCCATTCTGCTTGCCTCGTTCCCACGGACTGGCCGCCAGCCCCGTGGGAGTAAAGGCGTCGCCGTCGGCGGCGTAGAAGAAGGGCGCTGGCCGTTCAGTCATGCGCTGGATGCGCGCATCTGGCAACGCGGTTACGGCGCGATGTCCCATTGATAAAGGTCGTCAGCCGCTTGATCCCCTCCATTTTCACCCGCGTTCCTGCAAGCCGATCCCTCGATAAGGTCTACTACGTTATCTATGTTTCGCTGATGCGCAAGTTTTACCTTGTGGTCGGATGGTGGGCCGGTTTACCGCGGTGTCACAAGACGACAGGTTTCCCCGGAAAGGACGATAATGACCGCAGCGCCCATATTTGATCTGACCGGCCGGGTCGCGCTGGTAACCGGCGCGTCGTCGGGATTAGGCGAGCGTTTCGCGCACATCCTTTCCGACGCGGGGGCTGCGGTCGTGCTGGCGGCACGGCGTACCGAACGGCTGGAGGCGACCAGGACGGCGATCGAGGCCAAAGGCGGCCGCGCCATCGCGGTCGCCATGGATGTCGCTGACGAGGCATCGACCATCGCCGCCTATGATGCTGCCGAGGGTGCGTTCGGAACGGTCGATACGATCATCGCCAATGCCGGCATGAACAGTGAAGGGATGACGACCGAATTACCGGTGGCGGAATTTGACCGGGTCATGGCGGTCAACCTGCGGGGGCCTTTCCTGACCGCGCGCGAAGGCGCGCGTCGGCTCATCGCGGCGGGCAGTCCCGAAAAACAGCATGGTCGCATCGTCATCACCTCCTCGATCACCGCGCACAAGGTGGACGCCGGCCTTGCCGTCTATTCCGGGTCGAAGGCCGGCGTGCTCCAGATGGGCCGGGTCATGGCGCGCGACTGGATTCGCAAGGGCATCAACGTCAATATGATCTGCCCCGGCTATATCAAGACGGAAATCAACGGCGAATGGTTCGATACCGATGCAGGGGAGCGCCAGATCCAGAAATTTCATCGCCGCCGCCTGATGGAGGAGGGCGATCTGGATTCGATCTTGCTGTTTCTCGCGTCCGATGCCTCCCGCGCGGTTACCGGTACGCATTTCACGATCGACGACGGCCAGTCGCTCTGACTTACGGCTGAAGGAGCTTTCATCCATGGGTCGTCCCGATCCCGCCCTTCTCGATCTAACGCGCTATCCGTTCCGCCACGTCATCACGACGCGCTTTGCGGATATCGACCCCAATCGCCACATCAACAACGTGGCGATGGCCGCTGCGTTCGAAGATGCCCGCGCCCGTTTCGACGTGGCGCAGGGTCATTTGGAAACGATGGGCCATATGCGCACGATGATAGCCGCAAACCATATCGATTATGTCGGTGAGGCCCATTATCCCGCCCCGCTCGACATGTATGTGGGCGTTCTGGACCTGGGCCGGTCGAGTTGGACGCTCGCCTGTCTCGCCACGCAAGATGGACGGGCCTGTGCCTTCGCGCGGGCCGTGCTTGTCGGGACGGTGGATGGCAAGGCCGCGCCCTTGCCCGACAGCTTCCGTGCCGGGCTGGACCGGATGCGCGTGCGCCGCGATGCCGCGGCATGAGCGGCCCGCTCACCGGCGTCCGCATCATCGAATTTGCCGGTCTTGGCCCCGGCCCTTTCTGCGGCATGATGCTGGCGGATCATGGGGCGCAGGTGATCCGGATCGCTCGACCCCGAGCGCCGGAGCTGTTCGATGGGTTTGACCGCTATGATGTACTCGCCCGCTCGCGCAGCCTGCTCACCATAGATATGAAGGCCGACGCCGGTATGGCGGTGGTGCGCGATCTCTGCCGTTCGGCCGATGCTATTATCGAAGGCTACCGACCCGGCGTCATGGAAAGGCTCGGCCTTGGCCCGGACGTGCTGATCGCGGACAATCCCGCGCTGGTCTATGGTCGCATCACCGGCTGGGGGCAGGATGGCCCGCTGGCCCATGCGGCAGGCCACGACATCAACTATATCGCCATCAACGGCGTCCTTCATACGATCGGGCGCCAGGGAGGCAAGCCGACCCCGCCGGTCAATTATGTCGGCGATTTCGGTGGCGGCGGCATGTTGCTCGCCTTCGGCATGGTCGCCGCACTGCTTGCGGTGAAAAATGGCGCGGCAGGACAGGTGGTTGATGCCGCCATGGTCGATGGGTCCGCCTTGCTTGCCTCTATGGTATGGCAGCTCAAGGGCGCGGGCATCTGGGATGAGCGCACCGGCGCCAACTGGCTCGATTCCGGCGCGCATTTCTATGACACCTATGCCTGCGCCGATGGCAGGTTCGTCGCGTTCGGATCGATCGAGCCGCAATTCTATGCCCTGCTGCGCCAGATGCTGGGCGTCGCTGACGATCGGGATTTCGACGCGCAGATGGACCGTGCCGCCTGGCCTGCGCTCAAGAGCCGGGTCGCTGCGATCATCGCCACCCGAACCCGTGCGCAATGGTGCGAGGTCATGGAAGGCACCGATATCTGCTTTGCCCCTGTCTTGTCGCCCGATGAGGCGCTCGATCATCCGCATATCCAGGCGCGCGGCACTTTCATCGATGTGGGCGGCCAGTCCCAGCCCG
>CEQG01019565.1_pt1 | contig 12354 bp, 9 predicted proteins | sample 350301 | NCBI WGS metagenome assembly CEQG01 (sample SAMEA2621242, study PRJEB7988) | marine metagenome | isolation source: saline water (ENVO:00002010), including | reverse complement strand
GCCATAAATAAGGGTGCTAGATACATAATTACTGATAGAAAATTAGAAGACAATTTTATATTCAATAAAATTTTAGTTGTAGATGATATTTTGACATTCCTTTTATCAACTGCAAAAATAAAAAGAAATATATTTAAGGGAAAAGTAATAGGAATAACAGGCAGTGTTGGCAAAACAACACTTAAGGAAAATTTAAAATATTTCATTTCACAAACATCAACAGTATCTGTCTCTATTAAAAGTTATAATAATTATCTGGGAGTACTTATTTCGCTAATAAACATTAATTTATCTTCTAGTTTTGCTATATTTGAAATTGGGACAAATAATTTTGAAGAAATTAAGAATTTAACATCTATTATTATGCCTTCCCAGGCAATTATTACAAATATTTTACCTACTCATTTAGAAAATTTCAAAAATACTAGAAATATTGCTATTGAAAAATCAGATATTTTTAACCCTGAATATAATCCTAATATAGAATTACTTGTTTTATCTCAAAACAATACTGACGAAACATATATTTCGGATTTGGCATTAAAAGAAAATATTTCCAATATAATCACTTTTGGCAAAACTAATAATCAAAATTATAGAATAGAAAAAATAAACAAAATTGATGATAAAACTTTCGAGATATTAATTTGTAATAATACTACCACCTATAAATTCGAGATAAATAAAAACCAATTAAGTAGAATAAATAATATTTTAATAAGTTTAATAATTTTTGTTTACAATAAACTTGATATCACAACTTTCATTTCTTCAACAAAAAATGTCGAATTGGTAGAGGGGAGAGGTTTAGAAAGCAAAATATTTATTAATAATAAAATAATAAATTTTATTGATGAAACATATAACGCTAGTCCTTCTACAATGAGAATGTGTATTGATGAATTCAGTAATATCAAAACTATGAAAAATCAAAAAAAGATTCTGATTTTAGGAGACATGAAAGAATTAGGAGAAGAGGCACTTGGCTTTCATCTTGAAATTCTTGAATACATAATTACTCTTGATCTCAATAATGTTATTATATGTGGCGAATTAATGAAATCAGCTTTAAATAAATTATCAAAAAAAGATTTAAAGATAGAATTAATGTTAAATGAAAAATTGATTATAAAATATCTCAAGAAAACTTTAAATAATAATGATATATTGTTAATTAAAGGTTCAAATTCTTCATTAACAAATAAAATTGGCAAAATCTTATTAAAAAAAGGGGAGAATTAATTGTTTAATTTTTTATCCCAAGAATATGTAAATACTTTTTCTTATTTAAATTTATTTAATTATATTACTTTTCGAACAGGAGCAGCAATTTTAACTTCACTTTTTTTCTCTTTAATATTTGGAGAAATAATAATTAAAAAATTATCATCATTTCAACCTATTGGACAACCTATACGTTCCGATGGCCCAGCAAATCATATAATTGAAAAAGCAGGCACTCCAACAATGGGTGGAATTATGATTTTAACGAGCATGACCTTCTCACTTTTTCTTTGGGCAGATTTAGCAAATAAATTTATTTGGATTTGTTTTTTAACTTCATTATTTTTTGGTTCAATAGGTTTTATTGATGATTATCTTAAAATCAAATTTAATAATAACAAAGGCATAAAAGCGACGACTAAGATATCTTTGCAGTTAATATTTAGTATAATTATAATCTATTTTATTCAAATTTCTCTTTCAAATAATATTGTAGGAATTCTTAATTTCCCTTTTTTTAAAAATTTAATTATAGATTTTGGTATTTATTATTATGTAATTGGAATATTTATTATTGCAGGCTCCGCTAATGCTGTTAACCTAACTGATGGATTAGATGGTCTTGCAATTGTTCCTATAATGGTAGTTGCTATGGCCTTCGCTTTTATTGCCTATGTTACTGGCAATGTTATTTTTTCAGATTATTTACAAATAACCTACATTGAAAATAGTGGAGAATTAACTGTATTTTGCGGAGCATTAATTGGGTCTTCACTGGGATTTTTATGGTTTAATGCACCTCCAGCAAAGGTTTTTATGGGGGATACTGGTTCTTTAGCTCTGGGAAGTGCATTAGGCTCAATAGCAATAATAGTAAAACATGAGATTGTATTAGCAATTATAGGAGGTTTATTTGTATTAGAAACTCTTTCAGTAATTGTGCAAGTAATTAGCTTTAAATTAACAGGAAAAAGAGTTTTTAGAATGGCACCATTGCATCATCATTATGAAAAAAAAGGATGGGCGGAATCTACAATAGTAATTCGATTTTGGATTATTACAATTGTTTTAGCATTAATTGGATTAGCAACTTTAAAAATAAGGTAAATTATTTACATTAATGAAGTATATCTATGGATTAAATAAAAGCGGTCTATCTTTAGTTACTTATTTAAAAAGTATTAATGAAGAGTATCTTTGTTGGGATGATGATGAAACTATTAGAGAAAAATTAATTAAAACTAATTTTAAAACCAATTTTATCAAACCAAATCATTTAGATGCAAAATTAGTTGATGAAGCTTTTATTACACCAGGTATTTCTCTACAAGATAAAAAAATAGATATATTAAAAAAAAATAATATTAAACTTTTCCGTGATTTGGAATTATATTCTAGGTTAATAAATTGTGAAAAGATAATAGCTGTTACTGGTACAAATGGAAAATCCACTACCACAAAATTAATTGGAGATATTTTACAATTATGTAAAATTAAAAATTTTGTAGGAGGTAATATAGGATTACCGTTAATGGAATTTAAGAATTTAAAAATTGATGAATTATACCATATTATCGAACTTAGTTCTTTTCAACTTGAGTCAGCCCCCAGTTTTAGTCCTTTTATATCTATACTATTAAATATATCACCGGATCATCTTGATAGATATGATAATTATGAAGACTATGTAAGTCAAAAGGAAAAGATAATAAGCTCTAATCAAAATTCATTTAACATTATTTCTGTTGATAACGAAATATGTTCAAAAATATTTAGGAAAAATAAACAAAATAAAATGATTCCTATTTCAATCGATCCTATTGAAGAAGGTATATTTTTTAAAGATGGACAAATAATAGATAAATTTTTTTACAAGAGTGAAGTACTGCCAATTCCTGAAATTTCTTCATCTTTATCCAGTTCATTTAATATGCAAAATATATTAGCAGCTTATGCAGTAGTAAAAATTTTAAAATTGAATACGAATAAATTTGTTAAATGTGTTTCTAATTTTATTGGACTTCCTCATAGGATGGAAGAAATTATAAATAATAAGGAAATGTGTATAATTAATAATAGTAAAGCAACTAATGTAGAAGCAGCATTAAAGTCTTTACAAAATTACAAAAATGTTAACTTAATATTGGGTGGTCAAGCAAAAGAAGATAATTTTATCTCATTTATTAACCAAAAAGACAAAATAAATAAAATATATTTAATAGGCAAATCAGCTAATGTTATTTTTCAACAGTTAGGAAGTTCGATTGATTGTGAAATTTTTGATAAATTGGAAGATGCTCTGAAAAAAATTTTTTTAGATAACGCTATTAAAAAAGAATTACTAACTATACTTTTTTCTCCAGCGTGCACCTCATTTGATCAGTATAAAGATTTTGAAGAAAGAGGAAATCACTTTAAAAATATAGTTGCTTCATCCGTTTTATGAAAACGAAGTTAAATATAAAGTTTTGGTGGAAACAAATTGATAAAGTTAATTTTGCTCTAATATTAATGCTGGCAATCATAGGTATAATTCTTTCTATTTCTCTAAGTGATTCATATTTATTTTTAAACAAACATTTAATTTTTTCAATAATTGGAATATTTATTATGCTTTCAGTATCATGTTTTGAAATTAAATTTCTCCGTCGTTTTTCTTTGTTATCCATCATTTTATGTATTTTAATTTTATTTATAATTTTATTTTTAGATTATGAAGTTAATGGATCAAAGAGATGGCTCAAGATATATGGTTTTAGCCTTCAACCTTCTGAGTTTATTAAACCATTTTTTTTCTTATTAAGTGCTTGGTTTATATCTCAAGGCATTAGTGGGAGAAATTCTTACTTTGTGGTTCTTATAATTTCTTTTGTGACTATTTGTGGTTTAATAATTTTGCAGCCAGATTTTGGTATGACCATCTTAATTGCCATTACTTTTTTTTGCCAACTTTTTATAGCCGGACTTTCCATGGTTTTGGTGATTTTTGCTCTAGTATCTTTATTATTTTTAAGTGCTTTTTCATATTATTATTTTGATCATATCCAAAAAAGAGTAGATGCATTTATAAATCCAACAGCTGATACTTATCAAATTGATTTAAGTTTACAAGCTTTTAAATCAGGTGGTTTATTTGGAAAAGGACCAGGTCAAGGAATTTTAAAAGAGAAAATACCCTCTGCAAATACTGATTTTATTTTTGCTGTTGCTGGAGAGGAATTAGGATTTATTTTCTGCTCTTTAATTGTTTTATTAATATTAGTCATTATCATCAGATTTTTATTGAAATTATTAAAAATGAGCAATCCTTTTGAAATAATTGCAGTAGTAGGTTTAACTTGTTCTTTTGGCTTACAATCTTTATTTAATATTTGTAGTTCTTTAGCATTAATTCCAACCAAAGGTATGACTTTACCATTTGTAAGTTATGGAGGCTCATCCATGATATCAAGTGCAGTTTTATTTGGATGTTTATTATCTTTAACTAGGCAAAGAAATGAAGAAAAATAATAACATACTTATCTGCACAGGAGGGACAGGAGGACATGTAATACCTGCCGTTAATTTTGGGAATTATTTAATTTTACAAGGCTATAGGTGCTCACTTATGCTTGATAAAAGAGGGATAAAATATGCAAATAATTTTAAAGGCAATATTATTTCTATTCAATCTTCACATTTATCAGGCAATTTTTACTTTAAGGTTAAGTCAACATTCAGCTTATTTATAGGACTTATTCAGTCAATTTTTTATATAGTTAAAATTATACCTAGACATTGTATATCATTTGGAAGTTACGCTTCATTTACGCCTTTATTAATAAGTATATTTTTTAAATTCATTAAAAAAATTGATATCCATATTCATGAGCAAAATTCAGTAATGGGAAGAGTTAATTTATTTTTTTTACCTTATTCAAAAAACATTTTTACCAATTTTGAACATATAAATAATATAAAAAAAGAATTTTATCATAAAACTTATCATGTAGGACTTCCTTCTTTGACGAAAAATAAAATATTATTTGATAAACTAGATATTAATAAAGAAAAAATAATAATTTTTATTTATGGAGGAAGTCAAGGATCAATACCTATTATTGAATATTTTTTATTAATGTTTAATGAATTGACAAAAAAAGAGATAGAAAAAATAAAACTCATCATTCAATCACCTTATCAATTAACAGAAAAAGTTAAAGAAACTTTAACTAAGTTAAATGCAGAATATCAACTTAAAGATTATTATAATAATATTCATGAAATTTTAATAAAAACTGATTTAGCTATTACTCGAGCTGGAGCAGGGACAATTAATGACTTAATAGTATATCAAATACCATCCATTTTATTTCCTTTACCTCATTCAATGAATAATCATCAAATTAAAAATGCTGAATATCTTGAAAGTAAACAGTGCGCAATTATTATGCATGAAAATATATTTGATAAAAATAAAAATTTAGAAATTTTAAGAAATTTAATTAATGATATTACAAAACGTACAATAATGAAGAAAGCATTAAACAATATTCCAGTACCAAATGCTAATGAATTAATGTTAAAAGTATTACTTGATGAAGAAAAATAGTAAATTTAATAAAATTATCATCCATTTTGTGGGCATTGGCGGCATTGGAATGTCTGGTATCGCGGAATTGATGTTAGATTTAGGATATAATATTCAGGGTAGTGACATTAATTTAAACGAAAATATTCAAAGACTGAAAAAAAAAGGTATTAAATTTTTTAAAGGACACGATAAAAAGAATATTAAAAATATAACAGCTGTTGTTTTTTCTTCTGCAATAAAAAAAAACAATCCTGAGCTCATTGAATGTAAAAGATTATCCATTCCATTAGTGAGTCGTGCAGATATGCTATCTGAATTAATGAAAACTAAAAAATCGATTGCTGTTGCAGGCTCTCATGGGAAAACAACTACGACTAGTTTAGTTGGTTCAATCCTAGATTATGCTAAATTTGACCCAACCATTGTCAATGGAGGTATTATAAATTCGTATTCTAAAAATAATAGATTTGGTCTAGGTGAGTGGATGGTGGTGGAAGCTGATGAAAGTGATGGTACATTTTTAAGATTACCACATGAAATAAATATTATTACTAATTTGGATCTAGAACATTTAGATTATTATAAAAATAAAGATAATTTAATAAAAGCTTTCAAAAATTTTATAAATAATCTTCCTTTTTATGGGTACTCTATTTTATGTACTGATAACAATAATCTAAAAAGGCTATCCAAGGAAATTAAAACAAGAAACATCATTACATATTCTAAAAATCAAAAAACATCTGATGTTAAAATTACTGCAATTAAAAAAAATAAAAAAAGTACAGAATTTTTATTATTTATAAATAAAAATATTATTGATGGTATTGGTGGTAAATATAAATTCAAAATTAATTTATTAGGTGAGCATAATATTTTAAATGCTACTGGGGCAATTATAGCATCTTTATTAGCGAAGGTTTCCATACAAAAAATTCAACAATCATTACTAAACTTTGAAGGAGTTAAAAGAAGATTTAGTTATTTGGGCAATATTCAGAATGCTGCAATTTATGATGATTATGCTCATCACCCTTCAGAAATAAAAGCTAGTTATGAAATAGCTAAGCACCTTGCGGAAAAAAAAATTATTGTAATTTTTCAACCTCATAGATATTCAAGAACAAAATACTTGTTTAATGATTTTATAAATATTTTACAAAAGATTAATTATTTATATATAATGGATATTTATCCTGCTGGTGAAAAACCAATCAAAGGAGTTAATTCAAAAAATTTAGTTAATAAAATAAAAAACAAAAACAAAAATACTTTTTATTTGAGTAATCGAGATAATTTGCAACACAAATTAAAACCATACTTTAAAAAAAATAATATTATAATTTTCATGGGTGCCGGATCTATTACTTATTATGCTGAAAATTTAATTAAAAATAACAATGCAAAAAAACATTGAAAAAATAAAAAAAAAATTAAAAAGTAAGTTTTATTATGATTACGAAATTTATAAGCATACATGGTTTAAAGCAGGTGGAAAAGCTTACATATTCTGTTTAGTTTATGATGAAGAAGAACTCGAAATTATATTGAATAATATTGGAAATTTACAATATAAAATTATTGGCGCAGGATCAAATGTTTTAATAAGAGACAAAGGTTTTGATGGAATAATTTTTAAATTGGGAAAATTATTTAATCATATTTCTATACAGGATAATTTTATTAATGTTGGTGCAGGAATATTAGATATTAATTTTTCAAAATTTGCCCAAATGCATTCCATTAAAAATTTAGAATTTTATTCTGGTATTCCTGGAACAATTGGAGGTGCAATTAAGATGAATGCTGGTTGCTATGGATCTGAAACTAAAAAAGTTTTAAAAAGTATTAAAACAATTAATAATAAAGGAGAAATTAATTTTTTTACAAATAATCAATTAAATCTTAAATATAGAGAGTCATCATTATCCGATAATGATATTGTAATTTCTGCTCAATATAAATTAGAATATGGAGAAAAAGAAGAAATTGATAAAAATATTTACGAGATAAAACTTCAACGTGAACAATCCCAACCTTTTAGAACTAAAACTGGAGGAAGCACTTTTAAGAATCCAGACAATAATTATGCTGCTAAATTAATTGAAATGGCAGGTTGTAAGAATTTGAATGTTGGTGATGCATATGTGAGTGAAAAACATGCAAATTTTTTGATTAATGCAAATAATGCATCTGCAAAGGATATTGAGGAATTGGGATTAAGAATAATAGATAAAGTTTTTGATAAATTTCAAATTCAACTTAAATGGGAAATAAAAATATTGGGTGTTTAATGGAAAAAATCTTGATTTTAGAAGGTGGTTTTAACGAAGAACATGAGATTTCCTTAAATACTGCTAAAGAAATTAAAAGATCATTAACCAATCTAAATATTAGTTTTGATTCTTTATTAGTAAAACCACAAACATTTTCTGAAGATATTAATCATTATAACAATGATTATTTGTGTTTTAATGCACTGCATGGGACTTTTGGAGAAGATGGTACAATACAAAAAATATTAGAAAACAAAAAAATTAGATATACACACTCAGATTCAATAACTTCAAATATTGGTTTTAATAAATTTTTAACGAAAAAAAAAATTCAAAATACAAAGATCTTAACTGCTGAATCTTTTCTTTTGAAAGCTACAAATTTAGATGAAATTAAAATAAGAGAAATATTCGAACAATTTAATTCTTTTGTAGTTAAGCCAGTTTCTAGCGGTTCAAGTTACGGTGTACAAATTATAAAAGACTCTAAAGATTTAGAAAATTTTGTACGCAATATTGAAAACAATCATAATATTTATAAAAAACACAATGAACTATTAATAGAAAGATATATTGCAGGTAGGGAGTTAACCGTAGCTGTTGTCAATAAAGAAAATATAAGTGAAGCAGTGGAGGTTACCGAAATAATTTCTAATAATTATTTTTATGATTATCAGTCAAAGTATTCAAAAGGATTTTCTAGGCATATTCTGCCAGCTAAATTACCTGTCAAAATTTATGATAATTGTCTCAAATATGCAAAAATTGTTCATGATACAATAAAGTGCAGGAATTTAAGTAGATCGGATTTTTTATATGATAATAAAAATATATATTTTTTAGAAATTAACACACAACCAGGTTTGACATCTATTTCTTTAGTCCCCGAACAATTAAAACATAAAAATATTAGTTTTGATAATTTGATACAAAATATCATTAATTCATCTTTGTGAAAAAGAATATTTTAAATAGAAGGCGGAAAAAAATTTATTTTCCCACAATACTTATTTTATTGTTTTTTTTAATAACAGTTATTTATATTTTGTTTTTTTATGATCAAAAAATAATAAAACAATTTAATAGTATTATTGAAAATTATTCAGATAAATATCAATATTCTTTATCAGTAGTTAATATTAACGGTTTGAATAATATCAATGAAGATGAAATTCTAAATTTAATAAAACCATATAAAGGTTCATCTATTTTTTTAATTCCAATTAAAAAAATTGCCAATAAAATTAGTCAAAATAATTGGGTAAAATCTATAAATATTCAAAGTAATTATAAGGATACCATAGAAATAAATATTGATGAATCAAAACCCATAGGTATTTATACAACAGGAATTCAGAATATATTATTTAGTGATGATTTAAAAATTTTAGAAAACATTGCAAATAATGAAAAGAGATTTAGTGCATTAATAAAGTTTGAAGGAAAAAATTCTTTACATGAATCAATAAAGTTAATTGATTCTTTTCCAGATGATTTTATACAATATGTTGATAAAGCTTTTTTGATTAATCAAAGAAGATGGAATCTTGAATTAAAAAATAGTATTTTGTTAAAGTTACCAGAAAATAATATTAAAGAAGCTTTAGAGAATTATAAAAAAATATATATCAATTTTTCTAATGAGGAATTAATTGAAATTGAAAGTATTGATCTTAGAATGAAAAAAAAAATTATTTTAAAATATAAAGAGAGTATAAAATGATTAAAGTTGGAGTGGATATTGGGAATTCTAAAATATCTTGCGTTGTATCTGATTTGCAAAAAAATTCTTTACCTAAAATTTTATCTTTTATTAACTATCCAACTTCAAATATTAATAAAAATGCTTTTATTAATTTTCAATTAATTAAGGATGAAGTCAGGCACGTTATCACATTGGCTGCTAAAGATTCTCAAACTGAAATTAAATCGATTAATCTTAATATTCCTGTAACTGACTCTATATCATTTTTTTATGACTCAAAAATTGAAATTGAAAATGAGTTAATTATGGATCTTCATTTAAAAAAAGCAATTAACCAGTCTGATTTTTTTGATAATTTAATTAATTATGAAATTTTGATGAACTATATAGCAAGTTATGAAGTGGATAATAAAAAATTATTTGGAAACCCTGTAGGTAATTTTGCTAAAATTTTAAATTTAAATTTTTATAAGCTAATGGTAAAAAAAAATTTAATTAACACATTTAAAAATTTATTTTATGATCTTCAAATTCATGTTGAGCAATTAGTGCCGGCACCTTTGTCTTCTGCCTTGGCAGTTCTCAATGTTGATGATAGAGATTTAGGTGCTATTTGTATCGATTTAGGGGAAGCTTCAACATCATTAGTTGTTTTCGAACATGAAAAATTACTCTTTGCTGATGCAGTGAGTATTGGAAGTAAAAATATTACTAATGATATTGCTAGAGGTATTTCAACTACAAAAGAAAGCGCAGAGCGCTTAAAAACACTCTATGGTTCAGTTTTGTCTTCTCCGAGCGATGAGCATGAAATTATAGAAGTCCCCATTGTGTCTTCTGAGCCTGATCAATTTAAGCAAATTAATCGAAGTACGATTAACAATATCATTAAACCAAGAGTAGAAGAAACTTTAGAGTTGGTTTGGCAAAAATTAAAACAGTATGGACTACATAAGAGGAAAATTAAAAATTTAGTTTTAACTGGAGGGGGGTCACAATTAGAGGGTATTGCTGATTATGCGCAAACTATATTTGATAGCAATGTACGACTTGGCCAGCCTCATGGAGTAGTTGGATTAAACAAATCTTTTTCTGGTCCTCAATTTTCTCAAACTATTGGTTTAATTTTGCATGAAGTTGATAAATATGAAGTAAATTTTCTGAAAAAAGACCAAAAAATAAAAAAAAATACGTTAATTGGCCGTTTTTCTTCTTGGCTTGATCAATATATATAATATAACATACAATATATAGTTATATTTATTGACGGTTGCGGGGGTAAATCGTTAAAAAATATAAAAAAACGGCGGAGTAAATACATGACTATAAATATTTCTATACCAGATGTAGGTCCTAATCTACATCCTCAAATTACAGTTTTAGGTGTTGGCGGATCAGGAGGGAACGCTGTTAACAATATGATGAATTCAAATCTTGAGGGAGTTGATTTTGTGATAGCAAATACAGATGCACAAGCTCTTCAAATTTCAAATTGCAAGAAAAAAATTCAATTAGGAATTAAAAGCACTAGAGGACTAGGAGCTGGTATGCGACCCGATGTTGGAAGGCAAGCAGCAGAAGAGACTCTTAATGAAATAAGTGAAAAATTAGATGGAAGTCATATGTTATTTATTGCTGCAGGTATGGGTGGTGGTACAGGAACAGGTGCCGCACCAGTTATAGCTAAACTTGCAAGAGAAAAAGGAATATTAACTGTTGGAGTCGTTACAAAACCTTTTCATTTTGAAGGCTCTCAAAGAATGAAGATCGCTGACAAGGGTCTTGAAGAGTTACAACAGTATGTCGATACTCTCTTGATTATACCAAATCAAAATTTATTTCGTATTGCTAATGAGAAAACAACATTTGCAGATGCATTTAAAATGGCAGATGATGTTTTATATGCCGGTGTTAGAGGTGTTACAGATTTGATGGTTCAACCAGGTTTGATTAATCTTGATTTTTCAGATGTGAAAACAGTTATGTCAGAAATGGGCAAGGCAATGATGGGAACAGGAGAAGCTTCAGGTGAAGGCCGTGCTGTTGCTGCTGCTGAAGCTGCAATAGCCAATCCTTTAATTGATGATGTATCTTTAAAAGGCGCAAAAGGTTTAATTATCAATATTACTGGAGGTAACGATATTACTTTATATGAAGTAGATGAAGCAGCAAATAGAATTAAGCAAGAAGTTGATGAAGAAGCTAATATTATTTATGGGACTACATGCGATGAAAGACTAGAAGGTGTTGTTAGGGTAAGTTTAGTGGCAACCGGTATAGATCTAAATTCTGAAGCCTCCCCTAAATCTCTAGAAGCAGTTAGTACTTTATCTATTGATAATTCCGTTTATTTACAAAAATCATCTGAATTTAATCAGAATACGGAAGTTATTAAAGAAGATTTAGATAAAGAATTAACATTAGAAAATACTGTGGAAGATGAAATTGTTGATTCAAGTAATGAAAAAGCTTTACCATCAGAAAATCCAAGTATTAATTATATAAATAATGATGTTGAAGAAGATACTTCAGGAGCTTTGTTTACAGAAAAAGCAAATATAGAAGCTGCTCAGTCC
>CEQG01032994.1_pt1 | contig 12358 bp, 9 predicted proteins | sample 350301 | NCBI WGS metagenome assembly CEQG01 (sample SAMEA2621242, study PRJEB7988) | marine metagenome | isolation source: saline water (ENVO:00002010), including | reverse complement strand
CCAGCTTCCCGACCTTTATCCCGCTGTTGCGCGAATTAGGGGCGGTCGCATGAACCTTGACCTTGCCAATCTGGTTGGCCTTGCTGGCAGCGCACTCATGGTCGTCGCCTATGCCTACAGCAACATGGCCCGACAGCTGAACTTCCTCATTTTCAACCTTCTCAACCTCGTCGGGTCGCTGCTTCTCATCTGGTCGCTGACGGTCCATTTCAACATGGCGTCGATGGCGCTGGAAATCGTCTGGGCCGCAATCGCGCTGCTCGGGCTTGGCAACGCGCTCCGCAGGAAAAGACAATGATTATAGCCGTCGATGGTCCCGCAGCATCCGGCAAGGGTACGATCGCCAAGGCATTGGGCCGCCATTATCGGTTGCCTGTGCTGGACACGGGCCTGCTTTACCGTGCGGTGGGCCTGTCGGTACTAAAGGCCGGCGGCGATCCCGATCGGGAAGAAGATGCCCTGGCCGCCTGCAATTTCGGTGACGCATTGCTCGCTGACCCGGCGCTGCGCAGTGAAGCGGTCGGCAGCCTCGCCAGTCGCGTATCCGTGCATCAGATCGTGCGGGATGCGCTGGTTCAGCGGCAACGCGATTTCGCGACCCAGCCCGGCGGTGCGATCCTGGACGGACGCGACATCGGGACGGTGATCGCGCCCGATGCCGACGCCAAGATTTTCGTTACCGCCAGCGTGCATGTGCGCGCGGAACGCCGATACAAGGATGCGCTGGCGCATGGCGGGCACCCGGACATGGATTCGCTGGTCGCGGACATTCAGGCGCGCGACACCCGCGACATGAGCCGGGACCACGCTCCGCTGCGGGTCGCCGATGGCGCGGACTTGCTCGACACGTCGGAATTGACTATAGACGCGGCCGTCCAGCGGGCGATCGCGCTTGTGGACGCCCAGCTGGAAGGTCGCTCCGCACAAGTGACCCGATAAGGCGCGCGGATTTTCCGGGCGCCCTTTTCGCTTTTCTCGACGGCGCGTCCCTTGGCTCTCAACCCATTGGATACGCGACGGGTATTCGGCCTGGCGCGTAGTTTGGCCAAAGACCACCGGATACAACCGGTTGGCCAGCAATGACGAGTGAAGGAACGACTTAATGGCCTCTACGGCATTTCCCTCGCGCGACGATTTCGCCGCGCTGCTCAATGATTCTCTCGGTGGCGAAGATGGCGGTTTCGAAGGCCGCGTCGTCAAGGGCACCGTTACCGGCATCGAAAACGACCTGGCCGTCATCGACGTTGGCCTGAAGTCCGAAGGCCGCGTGCCGCTGCGCGAATTCGCGATGCCCGGCCAGAAGGCTGACCTCAAGGTCGGCGACGAAGTCGAAGTCTATGTCGACCGCGTCGAAAACGCCCATGGCGAAGCGATGCTGTCGCGCGACCGCGCCCGCCGCGAAGCCGCCTGGGACAAGCTGGAAGCCGAATTCACCGAAAGCGCCCGCGTCGAAGGCGTCATCTTCGGCCGCGTCAAGGGTGGCTTCACCGTCGACCTCGACGGCGCCGTCGCGTTCCTTCCCGGCAGCCAGGTCGATATCCGCCCCGTGCGCGACGTCACGCCGCTGATGGACATTCCGCAGCCCTTCCAGATCCTCAAGATGGATCGCCGCCGCGGCAACATCGTCGTGTCGCGCCGCGCCATTCTGGAAGAAACCCGCGCCGAACAGCGCAGCGGCCTCATCCAGACACTGGCCGAAGGTCAGATCATCGAAGGCGTCGTCAAGAACATCACCGATTATGGTGCGTTCGTCGACCTGGGCGGCATCGACGGCCTGCTGCACGTTACCGACCTGAGCTACAAGCGCATCAATCATCCCAATGAGATGATCAACATCGGCGACACGGTGAAGGTGCAGATCATTCGCATCAACCGCGACACCCAGCGCATCTCGCTGGGCATGAAGCAGCTGGAAAGCGATCCGTGGGAAGGCGCGAGCGCCAAATATCCGGTCGGCGCGAAGCTGACGGGCCGCGTCACGAACATCACCGAATATGGCGCGTTCGTCGAGTTGGAGCCGGGCATCGAAGGCCTGGTCCACGTTTCGGAAATGTCTTGGACGAAGAAGAACGTCCATCCCGGCAAGATCGTGTCCACCAGCCAGGAAGTCGAAGTCCTCGTTCTGGAAGTCGATCCCGAAAAGCGCCGCATCAGCCTGGGCCTCAAGCAGGCGCAGTCCAACCCCTGGGACAGCTTTGCCGAGCGTCATCCCGTTGGTTCGACGGTCGAGGGCGAAGTCAAGAATGCGACCGAATTCGGCCTGTTCATCGGCCTGGACGGCGACGTCGACGGCATGGTCCACATGTCCGACATCGCCTGGGGCATTTCGGGCGAAGATGCGCTGGCCCTGCACCGCAAGGGCGAGACGGTTCAGGCAGTCGTTCTCGACATCGACGTCGAGAAGGAGCGCATCAGCCTTGGCATGAAGCAGCTTGAGCGTGGCGGCCCGGCCGCTGGCGGCACCGCTGCTGCGGCTGCCGGCCTCAACAAGAACGCGATCGTCACCGTGACGGTTCTGGAAGTGCGTGATGGTGGCCTGGAAGTCCAGGCCGGTGAAGACGGCGCCGCCGGCTTCATCAAGCGCAGCGACCTTGGCCGCGACCGTGACGAACAGCGTCCGGAACGCTTCCAGGTCGGCCAGAAGTTCGACGCGATGGTGACCGGTTTCGACCGCGCCAAGAAGCCGACCTTCTCGGTCAAGGCCATGCAGATCGCCGAAGAGAAGCAGGCGGTTGCGCAGTATGGCTCGTCCGACAGCGGCGCCTCGCTGGGCGACATTCTGGGCGAAGCGCTCAAGGCCAAGAACGAAGGCTGATCCCTTCCGACATGGCAAGGCGAAAGGCCCGTCGAACCCCGTGTTCGGCGGGCCTTTCCCGTTATGACACAAGCGCAACGATAATGCGGCGGACGATTGTCAACGCCTTACAAAAGCAGTATGAAACGACAGGGGGAACAGCAGAGGGGAGCTGGACACCAATGATCCGTTCGGAATTGATTCAGAAACTGGCCGAAGAAAATCCGGGACTGACGGTGCCGGAGGTCGAACGGATCGTCGATCTCTTTTTTCGTGAGATTGTGGATCGGCTTGCCTCGGGCGGCCGGGTTGAACTGCGCGGTTTCGGCGCATTCACGACCCGCGCTCGCGATGCCCGAACAGGGCGCAATCCCCGCACCGGCGAACAAGTGCCGGTCTGCGCCAAGCGCGTTCCCTATTTCAAGCCGGGCAAGGAAATGCGCGAACGCTTGAACAGCGGCAGCGAAGCCTGATTTCTGCGACTTGACCTGATCGCCGCGCCGGCTATGGCCATGGCTTACGCGGACGTGGCGAAATCGGTAGACGCAGCGGACTTAAAATCCGCCTCCCCCTGGGAATGCGGGTTCAAGTCCCGCCGTCCGCACCAGCGTGCAATGCTGCCCTTGGCATTCGCCATCAGGCGGCAACAGACGCGTCGATCGGCCATGGCCCCCCAGCACTAGCGATCCGATGCATCCTTGGAGCGCCTGCCCCTGCCATGCCCCTTCCGGCAACGGGCTTATCGCAGCCTTCGCCGCCGAGATTTCAAACCTGAACGACGCCATTCGAAGCTTTTTTCTACTTCCATGCTGGTCTTTCGCATGCCCAGCGGCAATGATGGGTCATGGCCGGCGCAATTGATCCCAACAGTTTCAGTGACTCTCTCGTAATCCTTGGCGCAGCGGGGCTGGTGATACCCGGCTTTGCCCGCTTCCGGATCAGCCCGGTCATCGGCTTCATCCTGGTCGGGCTGGCGGTCGGGCCGGCTGGCCTGGGGGCATTGGTCGAGCGCTATCCCTGGCTTTACCATATCACCATTTCGGATGGGGAGGCCATCGAGCCATTTGCCGAACTTGGCATCATTCTGCTGCTTTTTTCCATCGGGCTGGAATTGAGCTTCAAACGGCTCTGGTCGATGCGCGCGCAGGTTTTCGGCGTCGGTGCGGCCGAATTATTCGGAAGCGGCCTGCTGATCGCGGCGGGGCTGTATCTTCTGGGGCAACCGACCGCCGGGGCGATCGGCCTCGGTCTTGCGCTCGCCCTGTCCTCGACCGCCGTCGTGCTGCCCATGGTCGGCACCCAAAGTGCGGTCGGCCGCGCCGCCTTTTCGATGCTGCTGTTCGAAGATCTCGCGCTGGTGCCGATCATCTTCATGCTGGGTGCGCTCGCCCCCTCTGTCGCCAGCAGCCCCGACGGCGCCTGGAGCGCGTTGGCCAGCACATTGGTCAGGGGTGGCGTGACTGTCGGGGTCATGCTGATCCTCGGCCGCATCACCCTGCCCCATATTTTCAGTCAGGCGGCGCGCACCAAAAGCCCCGAAGTCTTTCTGGCCGCCAGTCTGCTGGTCGTCATCATCTCCAGCATGGCGACGTCGATCGCCGGCCTGTCGCCGATCGTCGGCGCGCTGGTCGCGGGCCTGCTGATCGCGGAAACCGACTATCACGGCGAGGTCGAGGTCATCACGGCCCCGTTCAAGGGCCTGGCGCTCGGCGTCTTTCTGATCACCGTGGGCATGAGCCTGGACCTGCGCGTCATCCTGGCCAACTGGCCCAGCCTGATGCTGGCCGTATTCGGCGTGGTTCTATGCAAGACGCTGGTCACGGCGGCGCTGCTCTATTTTTCGGGCACGCGCAAAGGGACGGCGCTGGAGGTCGGCGTGCTGATGTCCAGCCCGTCGGAAACGACCTTGATCGTGCTGTCCGCTGCGGCCGCGGCGCAACTGATCCTGCCTTCGACCGCGGCTTTCTGGCAGATCGTCACCGCGATCGGCCTCACCATCACGCCGCTGCTGGCCCGCTTCGGCCATGATATCGCCCGTCGCCTGGAAATGGCGCTTGGCGAAGAACGCGTGGAAACCGACGACGTCCAGACGCAGGCCGCCGCGGTGGTCATCGGCTTTGGCCGGGTCGGCCGCATGGTCTGCGACCTGTTGCGCACGCATAGTCAGCGCTTCATCGTCGTGGAATCCGACCCTGACGTCGTGGCGGAAGCCCGCCGGGCGGGCTATCCCATATTATTTGGCGACGTCGCCCGTGTGGAAATGCTCGACAGGTTGCGCCTGGGTCATGCGCGCGCGCTGATCCTCACGATGGATGATCCGGTGTTGTCGGTCCGCGTCACGCAGCGTGTGCGCGGCTGGGTGCCGGACCTGCCCATCATCGCGCGCGCGCGCGATGCCGATCATGCCGCGCAGCTTTATCGCGCGGGGGCCAGCGATGCGGTGCCCGAAACGCTGGAAAGCTCTCTGCAACTGGCGGAAACCGCGCTCGTGGATCTTGGCGTTGCCATGGGGCCGGTCATCGCCTCCATCCATCAAACGCGCGAGGATTTGCGCATGGGCATCAAGGATGCGGCTCAGATGCAAAAGACGCCCAAATTGCGGCGGCTGCGTGCGGACGAGACAAACTGACGTTACCCGGCGACGGGCGGGCTGAAAATCGACCATCCGGTGCGGCTGGATAGTTCCTCCAGCGCCAGCGTGCCCAGCTGGCTGTTGCCGCTGGCGTTCAATCCCGGCGACCATACCGCGATCGACGCGCGGCCGGGTACGATAGCCAATATGCCGCCCCCTACCCCAGACTTGCCGGGCATCCCCACGCGAAAGGCGAAGTCGCCCGATGCATCATAATGGCCGCAGGTCAGCATCAAGGCGTTGATGCGTCGCGCCCGGCGCGGCGACACAACCCGGCCACCATCGGGATGCCGTCCGTCGAGCATCAGATAGCGGCCAGCAAGTGCCAATTGCCGGCAGCTCATCTCGATCGCGCACTGATGGAAATAGGCGCCGAGCACCAATTCGACCGGATGGCGCACATTGTCGAAGGCCCGCATGTAATTGGCGAGCGCCATGTTGCGAAAGCCCGAGGCGGTTTCGGATGCGGCAACCGCTTCATTGATGGCGATATCGTCATCCCCGGCAAGATAGCGCAGGAAGCGGAGCATCTCGCCAATGGCGACGCGCGGCTGGTGCCCGCCCAGATTGACGTCGGCAACCACGATCGCCCCGGCGTTGATGAAGGGATTGCGCGGAATGCCCTGCTCATGCTCCAGCTGCACGATCGAGTTGAAGGCGGTGCCAGATGGCTCACGCCCCACACGGTCCCAAAGCTGATCACCAACCTTGCCAACCGCCAGGGTCAGCGCGAACACCTTGGATATGGACTGGATGGAAAAGCCCATGTCGGCGTCGCCGCCTGTCACCATCTGCCCGTCGGCCGTCGCGATAGCGATGCCGAAATGGCGGGCCTCAACCTTGGCGAGCTCGGGAATATAGTGGGCAACGCGACCCCGATCCGGCGCGCTCCGCATGCTGGCGACGATGTCCGCCACTATATCCGTCAGATCTTCCGTCATGTCGCCCCTGATATGCGCAGAGCGGCACCCTAACGACAAGCCGCGCGGGAAAGAAGATGCTCAGCGAGCGAGGACACGCGCCTCATGGGCCAGCAGCCACTGTTTGGCATGCAGGCCGCCTGCAAAGCCGGTCAAATCGCCGTTCCTGCCCACCACACGATGGCAAGGCGTGATAATCGACAGCGGATTGCGCCCATTGGCGGCCCCGACCGCCCGTACCGCTGTCGGCCGACCGATGTCGGTCGCGATAGCGCCATAGCTGCGCGTCTGACCATAAGGAATGGTGTCTAGAGCGCGCCAGACATCCCGCTGGAACGGCGTTCCAGCCAGCGCGCACGGCAGGTCGAAGCGCCTCAGTTCGCCGTCGAAATAGGCAGCCAGTTGCGCCGATGCCTCCTTGAGCAACGGATCATCCTTGGCCTCGCCAAGGGCAGGCAAGGGCACGCGCGAGGGTCGGTCCTGCGGCCAGAGCACTGCGACCAATTGACCGGCGCTCGCCACGATGGTCAGAAGGCCGACGGGCGAGGCTAAACGGATGCAGGCGAAAGTCACGCGACGGTCCTTCAGAAAAAGTGGCGAGGTCATGACAACGCCGCCATCGTTCCGCTTCCCGCATTTTGCGGCCAAAGCCTATTTGAGACCGCCACCCATGGCCCGGTAGAGTTCGACCATATTGGCCTCGCGCGTCAACCGCGTCGCCACCAGCGACTGTTCGGCGGTATAGAGCGAACGCTGCGAATCCAGCGTCGTTAGGAAGCTGTCGACGCCCGCGCGAAAGCGCGCTTCGGAAAGCGTATAGGCGACCCGCGCGGAATCCCGCAGCGAGGTCTGGGCCTCCAGCTGGCGCTCCATCGTCCCGCGGCGAGCTAACGCATCGGCAACTTCGCGAAAACCGGTCTGGACGCTTTTTTCGTATGTTGCGACCATCGCGTCATAGGTGGCCCGGGCATAACGCAAATTGCCCTGATTACGGCCGAAATCGAAAATCGGCAGGTTGGCCGAAGGCGCCACCGACCAGAAATCCGATCCCGATCCGAACAGGTTGGAGAGGCCCTGGCTGATAGATCCGAAAGCCGCCGTCAGTGAGATATTAGGGAAGAAGGCCGCCCGCGCCGCGCCGATATTGGCGTTCGCGGCGCGCAACTGGTGCTCGGCCGACGCGATATCGGGCCGTTGCAGCAAGACATCGGATGTGATGTTCGCCGGCAAATTCTCAAGGGTGGCCCCTTCCGGCGTCAGGCTGTCGGGAAGGTCGCTGGCGGGCACGGTCGTACCGGCCAGCAGGTTGAGCGCATTTTGATCCTGCGCGACCAGCGTCGTCGCTTCGGCAATATCCGATCGCGCCTGATCGTAGCTGGTCTGCGCCTGGCGCACTTCCAGCTCCGATGCGATCCCCCGCTCAAACCGCGCCTTGGTCAGGGTCAGCGTCTTGCCGAACGCCCCCTCCAGTTCCCGGGCGATGCGCAATCGTTCCTGATCGGCCGCCATCACCAGCCACGCATTGGCGGTTTCCGCCACGAGACTGGTCTGCGCCGCCTTGCGATTTTCGTCTGTTGCGAAAAATTGCTCGAGCGCCGCCTTGCTGAGATTGCGCACGCGGCCGAAGAGGTCGATTTCCCACGCCGAAATGCCGACCTGCGCCTGATAGACATCATTGTTCAGCCGCTGAGTTTGGCCGAACTGAACGAGCGGCTGTTCGGAATAAGTGGCCGTGCCACTCGCATTCACGCTTGGAAAAAGGTCGGCCCTTTGCACGCGATATTGCGCGCGCGCCTGCGCTACATTGGCGACAGCAATGCGCAGGTCGCGATTATTGGTCAAAGCCGTCTCGATCACCCGGACCATCCGGGGGTCCGTGAAGAAATCCCGCCAGGCCGTCTCTGCCGGAATCGCCGCCGCGCCCTCGCCTGTTTCAGCATAGGCAGGTCCCTGCGGACTTTCGACCGGCACCGGTAGATCGGGCCGCACATATTTCGGCGCCATGTCGCACGCCGCCAGGGCAAGCGACAGGGTGACGGCGCTCAGCGCCTTGATGCTGCGCATGATCTCAGGCCTCCTGCGACGAAGTGGGCGCATCGGCATTGTCCGCCGCTTGATTATCATGATGTTCCCGGAACAGACGTTTCACCACGGTGAAGAAGACCGGCACGAAGAAGATGGCCAGCACGGTCGCCGACAACATGCCGCCTACCACAGCCCAGCCAATGGCATTTTGACCACCCGCGCCCGCGCCAGTCGACAAGGCCAACGGCAAGACGCCGAAGATGAACGCGAAGCTGGTCATCAGGATCGGCCGCAAGCGCAACTTGCCCGCTTCCAGCGCTGCCCGCGCGGGCGACAGGCCCTCACGCATCTTTTCTTCCGCGAACTCCACGATCAAAATCGCGTTCTTGGCCGAAACGCCAATGGTCGTGATGAGGCCGACCTGTAGGTAAATGTCGTTATTGAGGCCTGCGAGCGTGGCCGCGATCACCGCACCCAGCACGCCGAGCGGAACCACCAGCATGACCGCGATCGGCACCGACCAGCTTTCATACAGGGCAGCAAGGCACAGGAAGACGATCAGCATGGACAGGGCATAGACATAAGGCGCCTGCCCCCCCGATGTCTGTTCTTCATAAGAAATGCCGTTCCAGCTGAAGCCGATCCCTGCGGGCAGCTTGGCGGCATGTTCCTCCATCGCCTGCATGGCAGTGCCGCTGGACACGCCGGGCGCGGCGCCACCCTGGATGTTCATCGAAGGTACACCGTTGAAGCGCTCCAGTCGCGCCGGCCCCTGCACCCATTCCGTCGTCGAGAAAGCGGAAAGGGGCGCCATTTGGCCGGAACTACCCCGGACATGATAAGCGCCTATGGCATCGGCCGATGTGCGATAGGGCGCGTCAGCCTGGACGTAGACGCGCTTCACCCGATCACGATCAATGAAATCATTGACATAGGCGCCGCCAAGATTGGTGCTGATCGTGTCATTGACATCCGCCTGGGCGATCCCGAGCGCGCCGGCAGCCGCCTGATCGACGTTCAGCTTGAGCTGGGGCGTATCCTCCAGGCCGTTGGGACGCACCTGCGCCAGCCGCTCGTCGCCCATTGCCATGCCAAGCAGCTGGTTGCGAGCCGCCAGCAGCTTATCATGGCCCAGATTGCCCTGATCGAGCAGCTGGAAATCGAAACCGGACGCATTGCCCAGTTCCTGGACGGCCGGCGGCACGAAGGCGATGGCCATGCCAGCGGAAATCTTCTGGAACGCCATATTGGCGCGCTGCGCGATCGCAGGGACGGCATTTTCCGCGCCCTTGCGATCCGCCCAATCCTTCATCCGGGCAAAGGCGATGCCCACATTCTGCCCCTGCCCCACAAAGCCGAAGCCCGCGATGGTAAAGACAGCCTCCACATTACTCTTCTCATCCACCAGATAATGGCGCCGCATTCGCGTCAGCGACCGTTCGGTTTCTTCCAGCGTGGATCCCGCCGGCAGTGACAATTGCGCGATGATGATGCCCTGATCCTCCTCCGGCAGGAAGCCTGATGGCAACCGCAGAAAGATGAACGCCATGCCGATGACGATCAGCAGGTAAAGCAGCATCGTGCGCACCCAGCGGCGCTCGACCTTCTCGACGCCCTGGCCATAACGCGTGACGCCCTTGTCAAAGGTACGATTGAACCAACCGAAAAAGCGTCCAAAGATCGACCCGAAACGCCCCGACCATTGATCATGGCCATGCGATGCGGGCTTCAAAATTGTGGCGCACAAAGCTGGCGTCAGAATCAGCGCCACCAGGACCGACAGGATCATCGATGACACGATGGTAATGGAGAACTGGCGGAAAATGACGCCGGTCGAGCCGCCGAAGAAGGCCATCGGCAGGAACACTGCGGACAGGACGAGGCCAATACCGATCAGCGCGCCGCTGATTTCGTCCATGGATCGCCGCGCGGCTTCCTTCGGCGTCAGCCCTTCATCCTGTATCAGACGCTCGACATTTTCGACCACGACGATCGCGTCATCGACCAGCAGGCCGATGGCCAGCACCATACCGAACAGCGTCAGCGTATTGATGGTGAAGCCGGCCGCGTAGAGCACCGCTAATGCGCCAAGCAGGACAACCGGCACAGCAATCGTTGGGATAAGCGTCGCGCGCCAGTTCTGCAGAAAGATGAACATGACGAAGAAGACGAGCAGAATTGCTTCGAACAGCGTGTGGATCACCTGCTCAACCGACAATGTCACGAATTTGGAATTGTCGACCGGAAAATCATATTTGACCCAGGTCGGAAAATTCTTGGACAATTCGTTGACGCGGTCTTTCACCGCTTCCACTGTATCGAGCGCATTCGCGCCAGGCGCAAGCTTGATGCCAAAACCGGAAGCGGGATGGCCGTTGAACTTGACGCCAAAGCCGTAATTCTCAGCCCCAAGCTCGACGCGGGCGACATCGGACAACAGGACGACCGATCCATCGCTGTTGCTGCGAAGCCGAATTTTCTCGAATTCCTCCGCCGTCCGCAAACGCGACTGGGCGGTGACAGTCGCATTGAGCGCTTGTCCCTGGGGCGCTGGCGCGCCGCCGATCTGGCCGGCCGAAACCTGGGCATTTTGCGCCTGGATCGCGGACTTCACGTCCCCTGTGGTGATGCGCAAATTGGCCATCTTGTAGGGATCGAGCCAGATGCGCATCGCATATTGCGAGCCGAACAGCTGCGTATCGCCCACGCCGGTGACGCGGCTGAGCGGATCCTGCAAGGTGGACGCGATGAAGTCGGCCGCGTCTTCCTGATCGTGAATACCATCGTCCGTGTAGACTGCGGCGATCAAAAGGAAGCTCGATGTCGACTTGCCGACGCGCAACCCTTGCTGCTGGACCTCTTGCGGCAGCAACGGGGTCGCCTGCGACAATTTATTCTGCACCTGCACCTGCGCAATGTCAGGGTCGGTTCCCTGTTCGAACGTCAGAGTGATGTTGAGATTGCCCGACCCGTCGCTGGTGGAAGAGAAGTAGCGCAGATTGTCGATGCCCTTAAGCTGCTGCTCGATGATCTGCGTGGTCGTGCTTTCCAGCGTCTGGGCATTCGCCCCAGGGTAGCTGGTCTGGATCGTGACCGCAGGTGGCGCGATCTCCGGGAACTGCGCAACCGGCAGGGAACGGATCGCCAGCAGGCCCGCGAGCATGATGACGATGGCGATGACCCATGCAAAGATGGGCCTGTCGATGAAATAACGCGCCATGATTTAGTTGGCCTCGCCCTGAGCCGGCTGGCCGGCCGCCTGGCCGGAACCGGGCTTCGCGCCCTGCTGCTGCGCCGTTATTTGCTGCGGCGCACCAGGGCGAACCACCGTTCCGGGCTTGAGATTGACCAGGCCTTCCACGATCAGCTTGTCGCCGGGCTTAAGCCCACTGGTGACGATCCACTTGTCTCCGACCGCACGATCGACCTCTACCTGACGCATTTCGACCTTGTTGCCCTTGCCCACGACCATCGCCGTAGCGCGTCCGCGCGCATCGCGGCTGATGCCCTGCTGCGGCGCCAGGATCGCTGAATTGCGCCGTCCTTCGACCAGCCGGGCGCGGACATACATGCCAGGAAGCAGCAGTCCATCGGGATTGGGAAAGGTCGACCGCAACGTGACCGCTCCGGTGTCCGGGTCCACGGTCACTTCCGAAAACTGGAGACGGCCCTCTATCGGGTATGTGCTGCCGTTCGGCAAGATCAGCTGGATGCGCGCGCCATCAGCCTCGCTCACGCCACCTTTCTTCATGGCTTGCTTCAGGTCGATGATCTCGGCCGCAGACTGGGTCACATCCACATAGACCGTGTCCAGCCGCTGGATCGTGGCCAGCGGGTCAGACTGCCCGGTCTGCACCAGCGCACCCGCGGTAAAGAGCGAGCGCCCGATACGGCCCGAGATGGGCGCGCGGATGCGCGTAAAATCCAGGTTGACCTGTGCCGCCTGCACCGCGCCGCGCTGCGCCGCAACATCGGCCCGCGCCTGCT
>CEQG01153830.1_pt1 | contig 12367 bp, 9 predicted proteins | sample 350301 | NCBI WGS metagenome assembly CEQG01 (sample SAMEA2621242, study PRJEB7988) | marine metagenome | isolation source: saline water (ENVO:00002010), including | reverse complement strand
CATAATTGTAAGAATTATGTAGCCTTTATTCAGGACGGGTCACATTTGACTACAACGACCTGACTTTTGACTACATATATTGCTGAATTAGTGCTGAAATTTGTTACAACAAAAAAGCATTAAAAATGAAAGTATTTGTAACAGGAGCGTCAGGCTTTATAGGGGCTGCCGTGGTAGATGAATTAATCGCCTCAGGGCATCAAGTGCTGGGCCTTGCCCGCTCAAGACAATCAGCAAAACGTATTAAAGAGGCTGGTGCCGAGGTAATAAAAGGAAATCTCGAAGATATTGAGTCTTTAAAACAAGGGGCTTTGCAGGCGGATGGTATTATACATACGGCGTTCTTCCATGACTTTACGCAATATGACAAAGCTGCCGTACTTGACCGGGAGGCAATCAATGCCATGGGAGAAGTGCTCATAAACACCACAAAACCCATGGTTGTAACCGCAGGATTATTAGGGTTGCCCCTCATCAATGGCTTTGTGACAGAGCAGAGCATAGCACAATATTCACTTCGCTTTTCTGAGGCTACTGCACTATCTCTTGCAGAGCGTGGCGTGAATGCATCTGTGGTGCGCCTTGCGCCTTCAGTTCATGATAAAAATGACAAGGGTTTTGTACCTTTTATTATTTCGCTGGCAGCGAAAAATAAATTATCTGCATATCCCGGAGATGGTACAAACCAATGGCCAGCAATACACCGTCTGGACGCCGCAAAATTATTCCGGCTAGCCCTGGAAAAAGGAAATAAAGGTGCATTGTACAATGGTGCGGGAGAAACTGGTATTGAAGTCAAGGAAATTGCGGCCTTGATAGGCGAAAAGCTAAACTTGCCCATAGGATCTTTACCAGAAGATGAAGTCGGTAAGCATTTTGAATGGATGGGCAATTTCATACGTTTTGATAATCCTACATCAACGCAACAAACCCAGGAAGCCTTGGGCTGGAAACCTAAACACATAGGGTTACTGGAAGATATGCGCCAAAATTATTTTTAAACCTTGCCTGATGGAACATAATCAAGCCCAAAGAATAAAAACGATAAGTGAATTTCATCAATTAAGGGGATTGCCAAAGCCCGAGCATCCATTGATAAGCATCATTGATTACCATTCCATAAAACGCCCCATTGAAGGCGAAGAAATCAACTGGATTTTTGACTTTTATCAAATCTCGGTCAAGCGTGGAATTGACGGAAAATTCAGGTATGGGCAACAAGAATATGATTTTGACTTTGATGAAGGGGTCATGTTCTTCATAGCGCCTAATCAGGTTTTCAATATACAAGTGGACAAGAATTCAAAAACAGAAAAATCAGGATGGATGCTGCTCATTCACCCTGATTTTTTTTGGAACACATCGCTTGCCAGGACCATCAAGCAGCATGAATTTTTTGACTATTCGGTTAATGAGGCTTTGTTCCTTTCTCAAAAAGAGGAAAAAACACTTCAAGGTATTATTGAGAATATACGCCATGAGTACCATGCCAACATTGACAAGTTCAGCAAACAGATTATTATTTCCCATATAGAAACCTTGTTGAACTATTCTGAAAGGTTTTACCACAGGCAGTTTATCACGCGTGAAAAAGTGAATCATCAGGTTCTAGAGCGATTAGAGCAGTTGCTCTCAGCATATTTTACAAGTGATGACCTTGCGACAAGGGGTTTGCCCAGCGTCCACTATGTGGCTGATGCCCTCAACCTTTCTCCTAAATACCTTAGCGGTCTTCTTAAAGTACTTACCGGGCAGAGCACCCAGCAACATATACATGATAAACTCATTGATAGGGCTAAAGAAAAATTGTCAACCACATCCCTATCCATAAGCGAAATTGCTTTTGAACTGGGGTTTGAACATTCACAATCCTTCAGCAAGTTGTTCAAGAACAAGACCACGGTTTCTCCACTGGAATTTAGGCAGTCTTTTAATTAAAGCTAAGAATACCCCCGTACCGACTTCTTTTTTAAAAAATTCTTGATTCCGCAATTTTGGAAATATATATCACACAGGTGCTACATATATTCCTAACAATAAGGGTGTCGGGCAGCACAATCACATCTCAAAAAAATCTGCCAAGAATTACGCATTTTTGGCATTGTACAAACACCTTATTTAACAAAAAAATAAAGTCTTCATTCCCTACGTGAGATTATCCTTCTTCCGAAAACGTTTACCCTTATTAAATAGTGTATTTAATGTTCAAACTCAATCTTTTTATTTCAACAAAAGGTTATTTAAAAACATGCCTCAGCAACATTATTTAAAGTTATATAACCTTCATTTAACATTTCTATCATTTTCAAGTGATTTCTTTACTTCTTGATAATGAGAATGTATAATCCTTATTAAATACACCCTATAAGAAAACACTTCCATTTGAATTAGCATCAATTAAAAAACCCTTTCCTGTTGCACCAGGAAAGGGGAATTAAAAATTAAGACTACTAACTGATCAATAGCCAAATTCTAATGAATTACAATTTACTTATTTTTTTATTGCGCCATAGGATTATGGGCGCCTATCTGCCCATTGGTGCAGTTTTTCTTTTGCTGAGTTTTAATACAAACGCAGCGACCACGACTCATAAATTATTGATTGATGAGAACAAAAAACCTTTTGGCGCAAGCCAGAACAACCTTCTTTCCAACACCCAGGAAAACCTCACGGGTACTGTATATGATAATAATGGCCTGCCTTTGCCAGGCGCATCTGTAATGGAAGAAGGCACTTCTAATGGTGCCTCTACAGATTTTGATGGTAACTTTAGCTTGACGGTTTCTTCGCTTCCGGCAACTATCACCGTATCCTATGTGGGGTTTACCCCTCAAACCATTGAAGTTGAAAACCTTGCCGATATCTCGGTGACATTGCAACAGGACAACAACACGCTTGATGAAGTTGTCATAGTGGGATATGGTGAAACCAGCAGGGAAAAACTATCCACAGCGGTGAGCACGGTAGATACCCAGAATATTGAACAACGCCCTCTTGCTGATGCCACAAATGCCCTCCAGGGTATAAGCCCTGGCCTCAACATCACACAAACCAGCGGTAAGGTGGGTGATGATCCCAGGATAAACATTAGGGGCTTCACCTCTATCAATGGAGGTAACCCCCTTATCCTCATCGATGGTATTGAAGGCAGTCTCAGCGACCTCAACCCGAATGATATTGAATCCATAAGCGTGCTCAAAGATGCCGGTTCTGCTGCAATATATGGGGCAAGAGGGTCTTTTGGAGTTGTTTTGGTGACAACCAAAAACGCAAAAAAAGGAAATATACAGGTCAACCTGGGAGTAACGACCGCCATTAGTTCTCCCACCATGAATACCGATTTTCTCACGGACCCCTACAAAGCGGTATCCATTGTCGATGAAGCTTTTAGAAACAACAGTGGCGCATCATATACGGGTTATACCGAAGAAGACATGCAGGCGCTTCTTGAGGTTTCACGGGATCCCTCATTGGCACGCGTTGTGATTGACCAGCGCAATGGCCGTGAGCAGTATGTACATTATGGGTATACTGACTGGTGGCACACATTCTTTAGGGACACCTATCCCTCACAGATTTATAATGCTTCGATTTCTGGAGGTTCTGAGAAAATCAAGGGTTATTTCTCATACCGCAATTACCAGTCCACCGGCATCCTGAAGGTTCAGGATGACTCATACGATAAATACAACCTGCGGGGCAAGGTGGACATACAGGCCAATGAATGGCTTTCATTTTCCAACAACATGCAATACAACAGCGATGAGGATATTGAGCACAGTGGTAGCCAGTATGGCACCTATCGCAATGTATGGAGCAGCTTGATGTGGGTACATGCGCTACCCTCTTATGTACCTATTAACCCTAATGGTGGTGCATTATGGCGCACAGAACTTAACAACTACACCATAGGCGATGGTGTCTATGCCGCCCTGCTGCAGGGAACCTCAAGGCAGGAGACCACTAACAATGAGTTTTCTAATATCGCTTCCGCGGAAATAACTCCCTTTGATGGCCTATCGCTTCATGGCAGCTATGCCATAAGACGTAACAACTATAGCCGTTTTCAGCGCTCAACACGTATTCCATATTCCATTTATCCTGAAGAAATAGGCCTTTTTGGTAATGATTATTTAAATGAATACCGCACGGAGAGTAAATATGATGCACTTAACGTCTATGGGGAATACAGGGGTTATTTTGGCGATCATTCGCTTAAGGCAACCTTAGGTTTTAACCAAGAACATTATATGGCAAAGAGTATCTCTGCCAGTAAGCAAAACCTGATTTCAAACGACCTCAACTCCCTGGGTCTTGCCACTAGTAATCCCACAGCTTCTGGATCTGCGACTGAGTGGGCCCTGCAAGGTCTTTTTTACCGCTTGACCTATGATTACCAAGACAAATATGTTTTAGAACTTAATGGAAGGTACGATGCCACATCACGTTTTCCCAAAGATTATCGCTGGGGATTCTTCCCCTCATTTTCTGGTGCGTGGCTTCTTAACAAAGAAGAATTTTTCAAAGGTTTTACTGGTGAGACATTTGACCTGCTTAAACTAAGGGCCTCTTACGGTTCCCTGGGCAATCAAAACATATCAAACTACGCCTACTTCCCTACCCTGCCCAACGGCACCTATGATTATGTGATGAACGGCAGTAGGTTAAATTATATTGAGTCACCTGCCCTTAATCCTACCGAGATAACGTGGGAAGAGGTAAGTACTTTAGACCTGGGCATTGACTTTTCTATAATGAACAATACCCTTTCTGCCAGTTTTGACTGGTTTCAAAGAGATACAGATGGCATGCTCGTACCTGGCGCTACCTTGCCCAGCATCCTGGGTGCCAGTTCTCCCTTAGAAAACGCTGCAGACCTTAGGACCAAGGGCTTTGAGGTCAGTGTCACCTACAGCAACTCGTTTGAGTTGGGCAGTGCGCCCTTAACCTATTCCATAACGGGTAATTTGTCCAACTCCATTTCTAAAATAACAAGCTTTGACAACCCTAACCGCAGTCTCGTGGATTTTTATGAGGGCATGACCATAGGCGAACTATGGGGGTATCACATAGAGGGGCTTTTTCAAAGTGCTGAAGAAATCGCAAACCATGCTGACCAGAGCTTTGTATCTAACCGTATCACCGCATCAGCAGCAGGCCTACAACCGGGCGATGTAAAATATATGGACCTGGATGGGGATGGCTTTGTTGGTGAGGGTGAGAATACCGTTGATAATCCCGGTGACCGTGAAGTCATAGGCAACACAGCCCCGCAATATTTATATAGCCTTACGGCAAATGCAAACTGGAAGGGGTTTGACTTTTCCATGTTCTGGCAGGGGGTAGGCCAGCAGGACTGGTACCCTAACTCAGACTCCCGTATGTTCTGGGCACAATACAACAGGCCCTACAACTCATACATAAGAAAGGACCTTGTTGATGAGATATGGACCCCAGAGAACACAGATGCATATTTCCCGCGCAACTTTGGGTATATCGCACTGGGAGGCTCGCTTGAAAAGGTAAACGACCGTTATATGCAGAGCGTGGCCTATCTAGGGTTAAAGAACCTTACCCTGGGATATACCATCCCACAAGGATGGATATCAGACTCTCCGGCCTTGAAGCTACGTGTATTTTTCAGTGGGGAGAACATGTTGACCTTTTCACCGCTCACTGATTATATAGACCCCGAAGCAGCCAGTGCCACGGTAAACCTCAACAGACCATCAACATCGGCAAACCGGGGTACCGCACAGGTTAATCCTTTCTCAAAAACATACTCCTTTGGGGTAACCTTACAATTCTAAAAAAAATCGCATAATGAAACTTAGATATATACTTACTGGTTTATGTACTGCACTCCTACTGTCATCATGCAGTGATGATTTTCTAGATAAGCAGCCCTTGTCTGAAATTACCGCAGAGACGTTCTTTAATACGGCAAGCGACCTTGAGCTCTACACTAATGGATTTTACAGGATGTTTCCCAGTACCTCGATTTATAACGGGGAGTCATCCACAGATAATATTATTCAAACAGAGCTAAGCGATGAGATGCGTGGCGCCAGGCTGGTTCCTACCTCAGGCGGTGGCTGGAGCTGGGATTACCTGCGAGACATCAATTTCTTTCTACAACATTATGAAAAAGCTGATGACGAAGCGGCAAAAGCTCATTATGGTGGGGTCGCACGCTTTTTCAGGGCATGGTTCTACTTTGAGAAGGTACAGCGTTTTGGCGAAGTGCCCTGGTATGAAGAACCCATAGACCCAGATGATAAGGAAGCGCTTACTATGGCACGTGATCCCCGTCAATTTGTGGTGGACAAGATTATGGAAGACCTGGACTGGGCCATTGAGAACATGCGTGCAGATCAAAATGTGTTTCAAATAAATAAATATACCGCACTGGCACTAAAATCCCGTGTGGGTCTTTATGAAGGCACATTTGAAAAATACAGGGGCATCACAGGTTATGAAAAATATCTTGAGGCCGCCGTGAGTGCCTCTCAACAATTGATGGACAACTCACCTTATGGTGTGTACGCCACCGGCAATCCTGAAAAAGACTATATGGAGCTTTTCAATTCTCATGATGCCAATGAAACTGAGTATATCCTGGCAAGGGCATACTCTGAAGATTTGAACATTGGCCATAACGTAAACTATTATGTCACCACATCTTCTTATGGCAGGCCGGGAATGCCCAAGGACCTTGTGAACAGCTACCTCAATGCTGATGGCACCAGGTTTACCGACCAGGCAAATTATGATCAACTATCGTTTCTCCAAGAGGTAGAGGGCCGTGACCCCAGGCTTGCACAAACCATCCGAACTCCTGGATATACCCGTGTCGGGCAGTCAATCGAGCTTGCGCCAAACCTGGGCGCAACGGTAACAGGTTATCAAATCACAAAATATGTTACCGAGCCGGTATATGATACAAATAACCAGTCAATCACAGATTTGCCCATATTCCGTTTTGGGGAAGTGTTGCTCAATTTCGCTGAAGCGAAAGCAGAACTGGAAACCCTGACCCAGGAAGGTCTTGACGTGTCCATCAACCTATTGAGGGACCGCGTGGGGATGCCACACGTACTTCTTGCATCAGCAAATGCTGACCCAGATGCTTTTATGGCGGCACAGTACACTGCGGTAAGCGGGACCAACAAAGGCATAATCCTGGAGATACGTAGGGAAAGGCGCATAGAGCTATACATGGAAAACTTTAGATGGGATGATGTGGTACGCTGGAAGGCGGGGCAAACCCTTACACAGCCCATTAGGGGATTGTACTTTCCCGGGGCTGGAGAATATGACCTTACCGGTGACGGGCAGGCCAATGTGGTGCTTTATGAAGGTGACCGTCCGGCAAACCCCATAAGCGGTGTGCAATACTATAAACTGGGAGGTGATTTTACCCTGGATGCTAACGGCCTTATTGACCCACATCCTAGTTTTAACAACAGGTCTTTTGATGAAAACAAGGATTACCTCTACCCTATTCCGCGTATAGAATTGCAACTTAACCCGAACCTTCAACAAAATCCAGGATGGGAGTAATTAAGAAAATAATTGTAATTGCCATGATGGCATTAGGTGGCTTTTCTGGCTATTGCCAAAAGAACCTCACCATTAATGTAGTATCCTTCAACGTACGCTACAATAGTCCTGATGATGGCATCAACATCTGGGAAAACCGCAGGGACTGGGTAGCCGGGGCCATGCGGTTTTATGAAGCTGACCTGATAGGCGGGCAGGAAGTAACCTACGCCCAACTTGTGGATATGCAGGACCGCCTACCGGCTTTTGCCCATGTGGGCATAGGCCGTGAAGGTGGCAACGCGGGTGAGTTCTCTCCTATTTTTTATAGAAAAGACCGGTTTACACTTTTAAAAAGTGACACCTTCTGGCTATCTGAAACTCCTGGCAAGGTTGCCGTCAAGGGTTGGGATGCAGCATTGCCACGCATTGTAACCTGGGCACTGTTCAAGGATAATGAAAGCGGGATAGAGTTTTATCATTTCAACACCCACTTTGACCACCGTGGTAAAGAAGCGCGTGTGCAAAGTGCTGCCTTGATCGTTGCAAAAGTCAAGGCCATCGCCGCGGGGCAACCCGTGGTCTTGACCGGGGACTTCAACTCAAATCCAGAGAGCAAGGCATATAGCACCATTACAACAAATGGTTTTGATGACAGCTTCACCACGGTTGAAGCTACCCAAAGTTATGGACCGGCATACACCGCCAGCGGTTGGGATGCCGTGGGGCGTGATGCTTCAAACAGGATAGATTATGTGTTCTTGAAAAACGGCACCATGCCCTTGCGCTATCATGTGCTTGATGGGCAACGTGGTAATCGTTATATTTCAGACCATTTTCCAGTGATGGTAAAAGTTGCCTTGCCCCATAACTAACCTGATGAACATCTTATGATGAACAATAAAAGAATCATTATATTACTGGGGATTGTGTTCTGCACGATCCCTTTTTTTGGTTTTTGGCTTAAGCCAAATAAAAAAATGTACGAACTCAAGGTGCTCAGTTACAATATTCATCATGCAAACCCACCTTCACAACAAGATAGTATAGACCTGAATGCCATTATCAAGGTTATTGAAAGCACAGATGCTGACCTGTTGGCATTACAGGAAATTGACGATAACACCCTACGTTCTGGCCACGGCAATCAAGCGACCATAATCGCCGAGGCGCTGGGAATGCAGGTATTTTTTGGCAAGACCATAGACTTTCAAGGTGGGGGATATGGCATTGCGATATTGTCAAGATTTCCCCTTGCAAACTCCCAAATATACAGGCTGCCCACGCAGGAAGGTACAGGTGGTGAGCCCCGTGTGCTTATCACCACAAGGGTATCCTTGCAGGATGGGCAGGAGGTAACCTTTGCCTGTACACATCTCGATGCTCAACGCACAGATACTAACCGGCAGTTACAGATTGACAAGATCACAGAACTCACCCGCAGTTTAAATGGTCCATTGATTATAGGCGGTGATTTTAATGCCGAGGCGGGTACCGAGGTTATCGACAGCCTAGACACTTTCTTTACCAGGACCTGTCTAGTAAATTGTCCACCTACCATCCCCGCTGATGCACCGGCTAAAACCATTGATTTTATTGCTTTTAAAAACACCGGGCATCTCATGTTAAAACAACATCAGGTCATACAGGAACCTTATGCTTCTGATCATTTACCCGTGCTTGCCACATTTTCCTATCCTGTTTCTTCTGCCCATAAATAAGGTGAGTATTGTTTAATTATACAGTCCGTAATACATGGCGTTGATGTAAACCTAGGGTGTTGAAAATCAAATTAAAATACCCAGCAACAAACCCTCAGGGCTAAATACTATAGTTATCATTTTTTTATGTGTTGTTAAAAAGAATCAAACCATCGCTATCCCAAAAGTTCAATTTGTAATATTTTTAAAACGTAAAAAATACATTTAAATACACGGTTTACCGTAACCAGCGCATCGTTGCATTTCATGGATAATACTAAAATAAGCACAAAACCGCATTATCAAATACTTGATGGCCTTAGGGGGGTCGCGGCAATCATCGTTGTATGCTTTCACCTTGCCGAACCACTTGCGGGCAGCAGGTTTGATAATCTTGTGAACCACGGTTACCTGGCCGTTGATTTCTTTTTCCTTCTGTCTGGATTTGTGATAGGCTATGCGTATGATGACCGGTGGCATAAATTGACCTTCCGCGGTTTTATGAGACGTCGTATTACCCGGCTGCAACCGCTTGTTATACTGGGCATGACCCTGGGTGCCATAGGTTTTTATTTTACTGATTCAGCCATCTGGCCGCTCATCCACACGGTTCCTGTATGGAAGCTCCTTATCGTGATGCTCATAGGCTACACCCTCATCCCCTTGCCCCTCTCCATGGACATACGCGGCTGGGAAGAAATGCACCCGCTCAACAGCGTGGGCTGGTCGTTGTTTTTTGAATACATCGCCAATATACTCTACGCCCTGGGGTTAAGAAAGTTATCCAATAAGGCATTGACCATTTTTGTAGTACTTGCCGGGGCCTTGCTCGTGCACCTGGCTGTTACCAGCCCTAATGGTGATATCGCGGGGGGCTGGACATTGAATTTTGAGCATATGCGTATCGGGATAACGCGCACCCTGTTCCCGTTTTTTGCAGGGTTGCTCTTATCACGGGTAGCAAAACCCAGGCATATAAAAAATGCCTTTTTATGGTGCAGCCTGCTTCTAGCCATCATATTGTTTATGCCCAGGCTGGGCGGAGAAGAAAACTTATGGCTCAATGGCCTCTTTGAAGCTTTTTGTATCATCATCCTCTTCCCCCTCATTGTATATATGGGTGCCAGCGGGGCGGTACATACAAAAAGCGAACTCAATATCTGCAAATTCCTGGGGGACCTGTCCTACCCTTTGTACATGACACATTATGTACTGGTCTATTTTTATGTGGCATGGGTAAGCAACAACAGCGGCATGACACTGGCAGAAGCATGGCCCACTGCACTAATGACCTTTGCGGGTGCCATCATATTAGCCTATGTGAGCTTAAAATGGTTTGATGAACCGGTGAGGGCCTGGCTGCGCAAAAAGTGGAAATAGCCGTATCGCAGGGCAGGCAAATGCCGGGTAATTTTTTTTCGCTGCAGCGAAAAGAAATGCCACTAACTTGCTACAATTGCAATACCCAACCGTGTTTTTAGTATTTTAGTACAAGCTAAACCATCGTATCATGCTGACACACATAAACCCCAAGCTCCCCATGCGGGATAAGGGCGCTACCCGATCGTATTACATAGACCAGTTGGGATTTAAACAACTGGGAAGTGCAGATTATGATGAGTATCTTATGCTGGGCAAGGAGGGTGTCGAGATTCATTTTTTCCTGTTCAGGGACCTGAACCCACTGGAAAATTATGGGCAAGTGTACATCAGGACAGATAACATTGAGGGCCTCTACAAATCCCTTATGGATAATAAGGTCAAGATTCACCCCAATGCGCCGCTGCAAATAAAGCCCTGGGGACAAAAAGAATTTGCATTAATTGACCCAGATGGTAATTTGTTGACCTTTGGGCAAGGCATGGGTTAGCAATCCTACATTATTTACATGGTTTTCTCAACAGCATAGCTTAATGGCCAGCCGTTGAAAAAGCCCAACGGTTTCAATAGCATCAAGCTAAACCAAAAGTATATGAACCCCTTGGGGCAAATCTACACTTAGCCAGTTACCCTCTCCCTGTAACTCAAAAGGATTTCAAGTTGTCAAGAATGTTGAATCCTTCCTCAAGGACAAACTATATGACAATATTTAAAATGAAAGAATATTCTTTCATGTAAATAAATATATTTCCCACCTTGTCGCCTATTTGATATTTTATCCTGTTAAAAAACATATTTGTACTATATTTTTAACAAGAATCATGTTAAGGTTTTCAATCTTTTGCCCAAATTGCCATCAAACCTTTAATAAACCAATTGAATGAAAACACATTTATTAAAATTAGGTGCAGTGTGCTCATTGGCAATACTCACAACAGCATGTAGCAAGGACGACAAGGAAATCCTTGAACCCACAAACAGCATGAATGAGGTACAAGCAGATTTTACCTATGGGGCAACACCTATTGCAAATCAATATATCGTCACCCTCACACCAGGAACACTGGGCATGGGCAAGGAGAAGCTGAACAGCAAGAAAGCCTATGAAGCAAAAGCGGCTAACGCAAGGGCCAAAATTGAGCAAACCTTTCATGACATAGGCCTTGAGCAGGCCAGTATCAAGAATACCATGGTCTATGCCTTTGAGGGATTTGCAGGTACACTGTCTAAAAAACAATTTGCACAACTCAAGAACAATCCCAAAGTTGAGAAGATTGAACAGGATTACATGATAAGCTTGCAGGGCGTTGCCAAGAATGATAGTTATACCATGGCATTTGACGCCGCAGACCAGACAGTGCCCTACGGCATTACCCGTGTAAATGGTGGTGTGGACGGTACGGGCAAAACAGCCTGGATCATAGATACGGGTATTGACCTGGACCACCCTGACCTCAACGTAGATGTCTTGCGCAGCATCTCCTTTATCGCAGAAGAGCCCTCACCTAATGATGGCAATGGCCATGGCAGCCATGTTGCAGGCACCATCGCGGCAAAGGACAACGCCATAGGCGTGGTGGGCGTGGCGCCCAATGCCAGTGTAATTGCCGTCAAGGTATTGAGTTCTGAAGGCTCTGGGGCAACCTCGGGCATTATCGCGGCGCTAGATTATGTAGCTGCAAATGCCAGCCCTGGCGATGCGGTAAACATGAGCCTGGGGGGCAGCATCCCGTTGCTGGGTATT
>CEQG01149350.1_pt1 | contig 12371 bp, 9 predicted proteins | sample 350301 | NCBI WGS metagenome assembly CEQG01 (sample SAMEA2621242, study PRJEB7988) | marine metagenome | isolation source: saline water (ENVO:00002010), including | reverse complement strand
GAGGATATATAAATACCCCCTTTGCATTGACTTTATCAGGCCCATCATCAATCAATCACCACCTCAATCAGCTTCATCACCTGATAGTACCGAGGGACCATTCAACGCTCCCGCAAAGGAGTAACAATCAAAAAAAACGAACAGTTTAATCGAATTAAAATGAGAATCCATGAAGATTGAAAACACAAAGGCGCAGATGCGCAAGGGGGTTCTCGAGTACTGCATACTCAGCATTCTCAGGGATGAGGATGCCTATGTGGCAGAGATACTCGAGACCCTCAAGGAGGCCAAGCTTCTCGTGGTGGAAGGTACAATTTACCCCCTGCTCACAAGGCTTAAAAATGCTGGGCTGCTAAGCTATCGCTGGGAAGAATCCACCAGTGGACCCCCCAGAAAATATTATGGCCTTACCGAGACCGGAAAACTTTTTCTCACAGAACTCACGGACACATGGGATGACCTTAAAATGGCTGTTAACACGGTAACCTCTCAAAAAAGCAACAAAAATGAATAAGACAGTAAATATAAATCTAGCCGGGCTATTCTTTCACATAGATGAAAATGCCTATGCCAAGCTGCAACGCTATCTTGACGCCATAAAGCGGTCATTTACAGATGCGCAGGGAAGGGATGAAATCATACAGGATATCGAGGCCCGTGTCGCAGAGCTTTTCAGCGAAAAGATAAAAAATGAAAGACAGGTCATAGGCCTTAAGGAAGTGGACGAGGTCATTGACGTTATGGGCCAGCCCGAAGATTACCGCCTGGATGAAGAAATCTTTGAAGATGAACCTCAACCCAAAGCAACCTATACCAGCAACACCGCGCCAAAAAAACTTTACCGGGACAGGGACATCTCATACATAGGCGGCGTGTGTTCAGGACTAGGGCACTACCTGGGCATAGACACCATCTGGGTGCGCATCCTTTTCATACTGCTCACATTCTTGACCAGTGGAGGGTTCATACTCGTATATATCGTCTTCTGGATTTTTGTTCCAGAAGCAGTGACCACCGCCGAAAAGCTGGAAATGCGGGGAAAGCCGGTCAACATCGACAATATTCAACGTAAAGTAAAAGAGGGATTTGAAAATGTTGCGGACACCGTAAAGAACGTAGACTATGAGAAGTATGGCAACAAGGCAAAAAAAGGGGCTTCGGGGTTTTTCTCAGGATTGGGAAAATTCCTTATGTTCTGCCTTAAAGTGATTGTCAAGTTCATAGGTATCCTCCTTATCATCGTGGGCGCAACCGCGGTAATCGGGCTATTTATAGGGCTATTCACGGCAGGTACGCTGGGGTTTGTTGATGGTGGTTTTGGCGACTATATCATGTTGTTCAATACCTCGGGGGCGCCATTATGGTTGATTTCATTGCTTACACTGCTTGCAGTGGGCATCCCGTTCTTTGCAATCTTTTACCTGGGTCTCAAGATCCTGGTAAACAACCTCAAGAGCATGAGCCTTACGGCAAAATTGACCCTTGCGGGACTGTGGATCATTGCCTTGATAGGTCTGGGCATACTTGCCCTGAGACAGGCCACTGCCTATACCGTGGAAGGTGAAACAATCACCACAAAAACCTTGAACATCGCACCTGGTGATACCTTGAACATCTCCATGAACATAAAACGATATGGCTACAGCTACCGTTACAATTATGAAGATTTCAAGATTGCCAGGGATGAAGACGGCAACAAGGCCCTATACCTTGATGATGTGCGTTTCAGGATACTGGAAGCTAAGGACGGTCAAGCCAAGATTGAGTTTTTAAGGACGGCAAGGGGTAGCTCATATGATGCAGCCCAAGACCGTGCCGGGCAAATTGATTATAAATATGACCTCAATGGCAATACATTGACACTCAATAATTACTTTACCATGGCATTGCCCGCACAATACCGTGACCAGGACCTGGATATCATCATCTATCTCCCCGAAGGCACGCAACTCATGGTTGATAAAAATACTGGCCATTATCATAGAAACTCGGGATATTCGGGCGATTTATTATGGTCAGGCTCAGAAGATAAGGTGCTTACCATGCACAACGGCAAATTGATCTGTGCAGATTGCCCCGCTGATGAAATCCACGAACCATCTGGGGACGGCTGGCAATACCCCAATGAAGATGGCGAATATGATTTTGACGAAAGTCTAAGGAAAAAAGACGGTGTTAGGACACAGGATCCCATGGATTCTCTCACCAATGAAATCATCGACACCGCCACGATAGGCGATAACACCATCCTGGGCACGTTGAAGCAGAGTAATACAAGTGATATCAAGCAGGTGGAATTTATGGATAATGGAGAAGCTCTAATCACCTATGCCGGCAGAAAGATAAAAGCAAGATGGAGCAACAAAAAACCCGAAGCATTCAATGATTTTCCAGGAGCGGGAAATTTAAGTGCAGATTTTTACATTGAATATCATGACACTGACAGCAACCTAAACCTCATAGCCCTAATGCAGAAAAAGAGTAACAATTCAATCACACTTGTGTCTAACAATATAACTTTAGAAAAAGCATAGTATAATAGGATAAAATCAATCAAATAATCAATCATGACAACAGTAATCAAATTTTTAGTAGGTACCGCAGTGGCCTTTATGTTTGCCTCGTGTGACTTTGGGTTTTCCATAGGCCAGGTTAATGGCAATGGCAATGTGATAGAATATAACCTCAACATCACGGAGGGTTTTACCAATGTTGACGCATCCAGCGGTTGGGATGTCTACCTCTCAAAGGGCGACAAGACCACCGTGATTGCAGAAACTGATGAAAACCTCCTCGACCTCCTGGAGGTAGAAGTACATGGCAATACGTTGCGCATCAAGACCAAAGACCGTGAAAACATAGGCCGTGCAAGTTCAAAAAAAGTACATGTCACCTATGTTGATGACCTGGAAAACATCTCGGCCAGCAGTGGCGCAGATGTAGTGGCCACAGATGTGATTGAAGGAGAATCATTAAGACTGGATGCCTCCAGCGGGGCTGATATCAAGGCAGAGGCCATGGTGAGGAGAATCTCCCTTGAAGCAAGTAGTGGTGCAGATATCGACCTACGTGGCGGTGCTGAAACCGTTGAGCTGGACGTGAGCAGTGGCGCAGATATTGACGCCCAGGACCTCAAGGCAGAGGATGTGACCGCCGAGGCTTCCAGCGGGGGAGGCATCAAGATATGGGCAGGTAATTCAATTTCTGCACGAGCTTCCAGTGGTGGAGATGTCGAGTACTGGGGAAACCCTAAAAAGACCGATATCCCCAAGAGCGTTTCGGGCAACGTAAAAAAGAGGGGTTAGATGAAATATCCAATGATCGTGCTGATATTGGTTTGCCTTTCGGCGAAAGCCAATGCGCAGGTGTCCCAAGACTCTGAACTGTTCATTGAACTCAAAAAGATGGATAGCCTCCTCTTTGAACAAGGGTTCAACCGTTGCAACCACGTTGCCACGTTGAAGGCCGTAAAACCAGACGTAAAGTTCTATCACGATACCGGTGGCCTGACCACCACGGCTGATGCCCTCTTGACAGACATCAAGAACAACATTTGCGGCCATGATTATAAGATGAGGCGCGCACTGGTACCGGGAAGCCTTGAAGTATATGCCCTCAAGGATGGTGACAGCTTATATGGAGCGATACAAAAAGGGGAACATAGATTTTATATCAGGCCTCCCGGCAAAGAAGAATTCTTGACCGGTGCCGCCCTGTTCACCCACGTATGGGAACGCACCCATGATGGCTGGAAACTTGCCACGGTACTGAGCTACAACCATGGGCCGGCAACTTCCGCGGAAGCTAAATAGGACAAAAGGTTATCCCGGTTGCACTAACCATTCAATTCAACAAAAGCCGCATTCGCGGCTTTTCTTATATTTGGGCAATTCATAACACCGCTCAATCTATTGGTATTTTTAAATCTTATCAGGTATAAGAACCTCTTGATGATCATCGCCACGCAATGTATCATCCATTATGGTTTTTTGATTTCGCTGGGCATGCCCCATGCACTGGGCCACTTTCAGTTTACAATACTTGTCACAGCAAGTGTCTTGATTGCTGCCGCAGGCTATATCATCAACGATATCAATGATGTGGAAATTGACCGTATCAACCGTCCAAAAAGGCTTTACATCACCCGCTACTTTAGTGAGAAAAAGGCCCTTAACTTATATATGATCTTAAACATTGTGGGGGTTGCGCTGGGTTTCTTGCTGTGCAACATGATCAACAAACCTGGTTTTGCCTTACTATTTGTGCTTATTTCGGCACTGTTGTACACCTATGCCTCGTTTGTAAAAAAAATAATCGTTGTGGGGCACATTTTGATAAGTATCTTGGTTGCAAGCTCTATAGGTGTGGTCATGGTCTTTGACATTGCGCCCATGTATGCCTATCATCACATGGTGCTTGCCACACCCTTATCCGTGCTGCGGGATTATGCGCTTTTTGCCTTTTTGCTCAATTTTTTGAGGGAAATCGTGAAGAGTATTGAAGATATTGAGGGCGATAAAAACGGTGGGGTCATGAGCCTGCCCATCATCATGGGGCGCAAGCGCGCTTCACGGTTGGCTTCTATCCTTGCCCTTGCCTATATCGCCATCTTGATAGGATATATCTATATATTTTTATACGCTAACCTTTTTTGTGTCATCTACCTATTGCTGGCCATTTGTTTTCCCTTGCTGTTCTTCTCTGTAAAATCCTGGTCAGCCAGTTCCAAGCATGAATTTTCAAGGCTTTCAACAATCATCAAGGTGGTTATGCTTGCCGGTGTCTTATCTTTGGGGATATTGACATTAACCCTTACCTATGCTGCTTGATAAACTGGACGGCCACAAGATAATCCTTGCCTCTCAATCCCCCAGGAGAAAGGAACTCCTGAACCTGATGAATATTCCTTTTGCCGTAAGGCTAAAACCCGTTGAAGAAATATTTCCTGATGATCTAAACGGCAAGGAAATTGCTGAACATATCGCACGGCTCAAGGCAAATGCCCATCTCGAGGATATTGCCGTCGATGAGATAATCATCACGGCAGATACCGTGGTATGGTGCGATGGCAGGGCAATGGGCAAGCCCGCTGATGTGGCCGGGGCCAAAGAAATGATAAAACACCTTAGCGGAAAGACCCATGAGGTAATTACCGCAATATGCCTCTTGACATCCACTGGCATTATCACAGATAGTGATGTGGTAACGGTCCATTTTAAAGACCTCACTGATGAGGAGATTGATTTTTACATAGAAGATTACAAGCCCTTTGACAAGGCAGGTGCCTATGGCATTCAGGAATGGATAGGCCACGTGGGCATCACAAAGATTGAAGGGGCGTACAACACCGTGGTGGGCCTGCCCACCCACCTTTTATACGCCATGCTCAACAGATTGTTGAATTGATAACAAGGGTCTTAACCCAAAAAGCAAAGACTACCGCAACAAACCCTCAACTATTAAGTATATTTGAAGGAACTAGCCTATCTTACCCGTACAATGAGAAGATATTTATTTTTAGTATTCCTCAGTATTCATTCATTTTTGGCTCAAGGCCAAAAGCCTGAAAAACTGAATTCTTCCCAGATTTTTGAAAAGATTGAAGACCTTAATTTCCTGGGGACCGCCCTTTACATCGCTGCGCATCCAGATGATGAAAACACCACGATGATTTCTTACCTGGCAAATGAAGTCCACGCACGCACCGGTTACCTATCGCTCACGCGCGGTGATGGTGGGCAAAACCTCATAGGCCCTGAAATACGTGAACTACTGGGCGTGATTCGCACAGAAGAACTACTGGCCGCAAGAAGGATTGATGGTGGCGTACAGCGTTTTACAAGGGCAAATGATTTTGGCTTCTCAAAGCATCCTGATGAAACCCTTGAGATATGGGACAAGGATGAAGTGCTGGGAGACGTGGTCTGGGCCATTCGCAAATTTAAACCAGACGTCATCATCAACCGGTTTGACCACCGTACCCCAGGCACGACACACGGGCACCATACCTCATCAGCAATCTTGAGCCATGAGGCCTTTGACCTTGTGGGGGATGCCTCACAATACCCAGAACAATTAAAATACACGCAGACCTGGCAGCCAAAACGCCAATTCTTAAACACCTCCAGCTGGTTTTACCGCAATAGGGAAGCCTTTGAACAAGCGATGAAGGACAGCGACCTCATCTCGATGGAGATTGGCGTGTATTATCCCAGCTATGGACTAAGCAACAACGAAATTTCATCCCTGAGCCGTAGCCAGCACAAATCACAGGGTATGGGAAACACCGGTTCACGAGGCAGCCAGATGGAGTACCTGGAACTCATCAACGGTGACAAACCCAAAGACGGCAACCTTTTTGACGGTATTGATACCAGCTGGAACCGCGTGAAGGGCGGCAGTGCCATTGGCGATATCCTCTATGCCGTTCAAGAAAACTATGACCATGGCAACCCGGCAGCAAGCCTTCCCGGCTTGATCAAGGCCTACTCCCTGATAACAAAGCTTGAGGACACGCACTGGCGACCCATTAAGGAAAATCAAATCAAGCAGGTCATCAAGGCCTGCGCCGGCCTATATCTTGAAGCCGTGACTGACAGGCAGACCGCCACAAAAAATGAAAATGTAACCCTGGAAGTAGAAGCCATCAACCGCAGTGACTTTCCCGTTAAGCTTGATGATATCATTGTTTTGCCTTACGGCGAAAGGATTGAGGCCGCAACCACCCTCAACGACAATACAGACTTCAGTACCAGGGCAAGTTTCAACACCGGCAATGCAGCCCTCACCACGCCATACTGGCTACGTGAAGAAGGAACCCTGGGCATGTACAGGGTAGATGACCAGCAGTTGATAGGCGAGCCCGAAACCCCGCGTGTTATCAAGGCTGTCTTCGACCTCGATTTTGACGGCGTTAAGATCCCCATTACAGAAACCATTGCATATAAGTACAATGACCGTGTGGATGGTGAGGTGTTTGAGCCCTTTGAGATTGTCCCCCCCGTTTCGGTGGCGATTGATGAACCCGTCATCATCTTTGCTGATGCTAAACCAAAAAACATCACTGTCAAGGTCACTGCATATACAAACAACCTCAATGCCTCAGTGACACTAAGGGCAAGTCCTGGCTGGAAGGTAACCCCTACCAGTATTGAAACCATAATACCACAAAAAGGAGAATCAAGAACCTTGGCTTTTGAGGTGACCCCGCCAGCAAATCAAGACCAGGCAACCATTGAGCCTGTTGCCACAATAGATGGAAAAGAATACAACCTCAAGGTACAGCATATTGATTATAAGCATATCCCGTTACAAACGCTCAGCCTTTCGGCGAAAGCCAAGGTAGTGCGGCTCAATATTGAGAAAAAGGGAAATTATATAGGCTACATCGAGGGTGCTGGCGATGTCGTCCCGCAAGGGCTGGAACAGATGGGGTATCAGGTTGCCAAAATTTCGCCAGAAAATATCACCCCGGTCCTGCTCAAGCAATTTGATGCCGTGGTGGTGGGCATACGCGCATATAACGTGAGCCAGGAACTACGTTTCAAGCAGCCCCAATTGTTGGATTATGTAAAAAATGGCGGCACCATGATCGTGCAGTACAATACAGCCCGCGGATTTGATTTTGACGGCGTGGGGCCATATCCCCTTGCACTGTCAAATGACCGGGTGACACGTGAAGATGCGGCGGTCAAAATCCTTGATCCTAAAAATGAACTGCTCAACGTACCCAATAAAATAACGGAAGACGATTTTAAAGGCTGGGTACAGGAGCGTGGATTATATTTTCCCAATACATGGGACAGCCACTACACGCCCATCTTCTCGATGCATGACGATAACGAGGCAGCAAGTGATGGCAGTTTGCTTATCACAAAATATGGAGAAGGTCACTATATTTACACGGGACTGAGTTTCTTTAGGGAATTACCGGCAGGAGTACCCGGGGCATTCAGGCTTTTTGCAAATATGCTCTCTGTGGGTAAAAACGATGAAAAGATAAAGGGATGAAAAAATTGAAAGGTAATGAATGGCACTGGTGGTATACCTTGCTCCTTGTGGCAAATGCCATTTATATCATTCTTTTCTATATAATGATGAAGGCCTATTGATATGCAGGATATAGACTGGATCATATTAGTGGCCACACTGGCATTCATAGTCATCTACGGAACATACAAAACCCGTGGCCGCCGCAATGTACAGGACTTTTTGCGCGGTGGGAACGAGGCAAAATGGTGGACGGTGGGCCTCTCTGTCATGGCAACACAGGCCAGTGCAATCACGTTTTTATCAACACCGGGCCAGGCATTTACAAGTGGGATGGGGTTTGTGCAGTTTTATTTTGGGCTGCCCATAGCCATGGTGCTCATCTGTATCTTCTTTATCCCCATCTATCATAAGCTCAACGTTTATACGGCCTATGAATATCTCGAGAGTAGGTTTGGCATCAAGACACGCTCACTTGCCGCAATACTTTTCCTGCTGCAACGGGGCCTATCTGCGGGGATCACCATATTTGCACCCAGCATAATATTGTCTGCCGTGCTGGGATGGGACCTTAATACATTGAACATTATCATAGGACTACTGGTCGTTATCTATACGGTCTCTGGGGGCACAAAGGCCGTAACGGTCACACAGAAACAGCAAATGGCAATCATCTTCCTGGGGATGCTGGTGGCCTTTATTTTGATAATCACCTATTTGCCAGATGATATCTCGTTTACTAAAGCACTAGATATTGCCGGCGCCAGTGGCAAGCTGGACATACTTGATTTTTCATTTGATTTTGAAAACCGCTACACCATTTGGAGCGGCCTCCTGGGCGGCACGTTCCTGATGCTTTCATATTTTGGGACAGATCAAAGCCAGGTACAGCGCTACCTTACCGGGCGCAATACGCGCGAGATGCAGCTGGGCATGATCTTTAATGGACTGCTCAAAGTACCCATGCAGTTTTTTATCCTGCTCGTGGGTGTCATGGTATTTGTATTCTATCAGTTCAACCCCACGCCGGTAAACTTCAATCCTGCGGCAGAGCAGGCCGTGCAGGGCTCCACCTATGAACCGGAATATTCATCCCTACAGGGAAAACTGGATGAGCTGCGCAGCGACAAGTCTGATTTGAGCCACTCATATGTAGATGCCGCAGGTGACCCCGAAAGACAAAAAATGCTCAGGGAAGGCCTACAGCGCATCAAGAACGAAGAAGAAACCATACGTGAGCAGGCCAGGATGGTCATCTCACAAGTAGATAAAAACGTGGAGACAAATGATAAGGATTATGTGTTCATCCATTTTATACTGCACAACCTGCCCAAGGGTTTTATAGGTCTCCTGCTTGCCGTGATACTCTCTGCGGCAATGTCATCTACCGCGTCAGAGCTTAATGCCCTGGCAACTACAACAACCATAGATATCTATAAACGCAGCATAGAACCCGGCAAGGACGATGCCCACTACGTGGGCGCCTCAAAGTGGTTCACGCTAAGCTGGGGAATCCTGGCCGTGCTCATCGCCTGTACCGCCAACCTCTTTGACAACCTCATACAACTGGTAAACATCATAGGCAGTCTCTTTTATGGCACCATCCTAGGGATCTTTATCTGTGCTTTTTTTGTGAAGCGCATCGGCGGAAAAGCCGTTTTTTGTGCTGCCATCCTAAGTGAACTTATAGTTATCTCGTTATTTACCCTTGATAAACTAGATCTAATCACATTACCTTATCTATGGCTTAACATGGTGGGCTGTGGCTGTGTTTTTATCATTGCATCACTCATACAGGGCACGCTTCCGCGGAAGCCAGAAGAACCCAAGATAGCTACTGTAGAATAATCTATCTGGGTATAGATTCAATAATCTTACCGAAGCTAACACTATCTGAGGGCCGTGGTGCATTTGCAGATATAACTTTGCCTGCTTTGTCCAGGACGCTATACCTGGGGATTGAAAAACCTTGTTGATTGCCCATATTCCTGATGAGCATATACTTTAATAGCCTTGATTTTTTCATGTCCACAATGCGGTAAAGCTGATTGCTGCTGATTGCTGCCGCATGGGTATTGATACTTTTTAACCATTCTTCATTGTCTTCATCAATGGATAGGTAAATAAACGAGACATCATCATCCTGACGTAATCTTTCCCTAAAACTTTTGCCCTTTTTTATCTCAGCAATACATGGCCCACACCAACTTGCCCAATAATCCAAAACCTTGATCTTGCCTTTATTCCTGGTAAAGATTTCGGCGACAGCCAGGGTATCTCCATATTGGTCTACAACCTTATCCTCCAAAGCATCTTGAGGTATGATAAAATCGTTCATGTCAAGGTCTGCCAGGTAGCCTTTAAGCCGGTCGTATTGTTTTAAATCAACAAGCTTGTCCTTATATTTTTTGGCAGTAGCCATAATAAGCTCCTTGCCATCAGGGCCATTGCCCAGTCCCTTTTCAAAATAAGCTATCAACATCTGGTTTAAAGCATAAGCCTTGAGTGCACCATCTAGGTTTTTCTCAATAAAATCCCGCTCTTTCATAAAATTTGCGGTTGAGTATTCCAGTGATTCAAGATTTGCTAGATAGTATCGTATATAATATTGTAGATCCCTTTTAAAGTAGTCGACGGTAATCAAGGATTCATCCTGAAAATCTTTTATGGAAATGGTATCAAAATAGTCCCGGGCATCAAAAACCTCATTACCGGCAGGATTATGATCTCTTGCAAGAATGGCACCTATTCCGTTAAAATTCGGTTGGTACAAACCCTTATCATCCTTATGGTCAAGAGGAAGAATAAGCCTGTTTAAAAATTCATATTTAAGATCTGCCTTAACTTTTTTCCTGAATTCCTGCGAAGCCACAGGATGCTTGACCAGGTAGCTATTTAATGCCGCAAGCTTTTTATGATAGGCCTTTACATTTGCTTGTTTGTATCTATTGAGATTGCCCTTATAGACAGTCCAATCCTGATGGTCAAGTTCCTCAACCTGTGCATAGTAGTTGTAGTGAACTGCATTTTTACCAGAAAATGTAATCTTCCCATCCTTGATTTGCATGGAGATCGAGTCCCCGGGAGTTACAAAAACATGTCCAAAATAATGTGTGTTCTCATTATCAGAGAAGGCAATCATTTCAAGAAGCTGCCCTTGTGTGAACCCATGTAGTGTTAAATTAAGCGAATCCCCTATCATTTCTTTTGTCCATTTTGGTTTTTCACGAGTATCAAAATCCAACAGGTTAAAATACTCTATGGCATTATGGTCATCACTGGTACCCGTGATAACTATATCATTTTTAGTATCATAATCTGCATAACTAGCATCCAGAGGTTGTGATTGAGGATTTTTCCCTAAAGGCTTCCTGATTGTTTTATCTTCTTTGCAAGATATCAAGATCAAGAAAATGGTAACTGCAAAAATGGCTGGATAATTATTTTTCATGTCAAGACACCATCAAACATTGCACCGAAAATAGAGCTGGTTTAAAATATGAATTAAATACCTTTAACTCCTCAAAAATAAAATTCAACATTGAAAACAATCAACTGGGGCATCCTAGGAACAGGAAAAATTGCCGGCAAATTTGCAACTGACCTGCATACCGTGGCAGGTTCTCAACTAGTGGCCGTGGGATCTCGTAGCCTGGAGAGCGCACAGGCTTTTGCCAAAGAAAACAATGCCTCAACGGCACATGCCTCATATGAGGCGCTGGCCAGGGACCCACAGGTTGATATCATCTACATCGCCACACCACACGTGCGCCATTGTGAAGATTCTATACTGTGCATGCAAAATGGAAAGCATGTGCTCTGTGAAAAGCCTTTTGCCATGAATGCGCAAGAGGTTGAAAAAATGCTTGCTTGCGCGAAAAAAAACAACGTATTTCTCATGGAGGCCCTATGGACACGCATGATGCCCTTTTTCCTGTTTATCGAAGAAGAAATCAAGAGTGGAAAATATGGCCATATCCAGACCCTGACCGCAGATTTTTGTTTTCCGGCGCCCTTTGACCCCGCCGGGAGGTTGTTTGATAAAAGCCTGGGCGGTGGCGCACTTCTGGATGTAGGTATCTACCCCGTGTTTTTTGCCCTTGCCCTCATGGGTGAGCCAGTGGAAATTTTGGCAAAAGCCAAAATAGGAAAAACCGGTGTGGATGAATTTACCGAGATGACCTTTATCTACCCCAATGGTGCAAAAGCTCACCTCAATGGCGGGATCACGCAGCAAACGCCCACCACGGCGACCATTATTCTAGACAAGGGCTTGATATATGTGCCCACACGCTTTCACCACAGTGACACGGTGACCACGGTGCATGATGGTGTTAAGCTCAATCATGATTTTAGCCACGGTGAGCGTGGTTATAACTATG
>CEQG01152570.1_pt1 | contig 12378 bp, 11 predicted proteins | sample 350301 | NCBI WGS metagenome assembly CEQG01 (sample SAMEA2621242, study PRJEB7988) | marine metagenome | isolation source: saline water (ENVO:00002010), including | reverse complement strand
TTGGCACGGGTGCCGGGGCCGGCGGATTTCGACGAGATCGAGGCTACGATCTCGCCATAGATCGTGCGTTTCGAAACCCTTGCGACGGCATGGACCATCGGAATCGTCGCCTGCCCGCCGCAGGTCACCATGTTCACGTTCGGCTCGTCGATATTGGCATCTCCGTTGATCGCGGGAATTGTGAACGGGCCGATGGCGGCGGGGGTCAGGTCAATCACCTTCTTGCCGTCGCGCTGCAGAAGTTCGTTGTTATGCAGATGCGCCTTGGCCGACGTCGCGTCGAAAACCACCTGGATATCATTGTACTCGGGCAGTTTCAGGAGCCCTTCGATACCTTCGGCAGTGGTGGCGACACCCATCCGCTTGGCCCGCGCCAGCCCGTCCGAGGCGGGGTCGATCCCGACCATGGCACCCATCTCGATATTCTTCGCGTTGCGCATCACCTTGATCATCAGGTCCGAGCCGATATTGCCCGAACCGATGATCGCGCATTTGACCTTTTCCATCTTGTTTGGTCCTTTCGCTGGTTTCCCGGGTCGGCGGCGTGGCGCCGCCGGACTCCCTTTTTGCGGCCCTACGCTTCGGGCCCGAAGGTGGCGCGCACGATGCCCAGCCCCTCGATTTTCGCTTCGAACCGCGCGCCCGGCGTCACCGGCGCCATAGGCCCGAGCGCGCCCGTCAGGATCAGATCCCCCGCCTTCAGCGGGGTTTTGAAACCCGCCATCTTGCGTGCAAGCCAACGCGCGGCATTGAGCGGATGGCCCAGACAGGCCGCGCCCGATCCGGTCGAGACGGTCGTGCCGTCGCGCGTCATGACCATCGGCAGAAGCTTCAGGTCGAGCCCGGCCAGGGGCACCGGCACAGCGCCGAGCACGACGAGGCCGGAAGAGGCGTTGTCAGCCACGGTGTCGTTGAAACGGATGTCCCAACCGGCGATGCGCGAGCCCACCACCTCGATCGCTGGCAGCGCGAAATCGACGGCCTGAATGAGTTCGGTCAACGTCACATCCGCGGCGGGCAGATCGCGCTTGAGCACCAGCGCCACTTCAGCCTCGGCCTTGGGCTGCAGCAGACGGCCGGCGGGGATCTCCTCGTCATCGCCATAAATCATATCGGCGAAGAGCGTGCCGAAGTCCGGCTGATCGACGCCAAGCTGCGCCTGCACAGGCTTCGCTGTCAGCCCGATCTTGCGACCGACAACACGGCGCCCCCGCGCCTGCCAATGCGCCACATTCGCACGCTGCACGGCATAGGCGGTTGCGCCCTCGTCATCGGGCATGCGCGATCGGATCGGAGCGATCGGCCGGCGGGTCTCTTCCGCTTGTCTCAATTCGGCTGCGAGCGCGGCAATGAGCTCTTCGGATGACATCCTGTTTTCCTTCAATGAGAACCTGTCGGGTGAGCAGAGGGGGACGGCCGGGGCACCCCGGCCGTTCCGGCTCACTTGAGAATCAGGCCCGCCGAATTGGTGGTGACCGCAGAGATGCTGGGCGGGAACGGGTCGATCGTGTCACCGTAATAGGTCAGCCCGTCGGGGAAGGTTTCACGCTTCCATTCGATCGCTTCCCAATCGGGGTCGAAGATCAGATAGCCGCCCGCATACAGCTCCACGCGGTGGCCCGAGCCCGGATCGAACACGTAGAGATACATCGCCTGACCGATGCCGTGCTTGCCCGGCCCCACGTCGAAGGTCACGTCGAGATCTTTCAGCGTGTCGGCCGCGCTCAACACGTCCGAGAAGTCCTGCATGTTGAAGGCGACATGATGACATTGCGCCTTCTTCCCTTCGGGGTTCGCGACGATGGCAAGGTCGTGGACCTGCGGCGTCACCGACATCCAGGACGCCAGGATCGTATCGGGATGTTCGGGGATATGCGCGAATTCACGGCGCTTGAAGCCCAGCGTGTCACGCACCCATTGCTCGGCCTGATTGATCGTCTCGGGCGAGGTCTGGATGTTGAAGTGATCGATCCGACGCGTGGCCAGACCGCGGCGTTTGGAACTGTTCGAAAGCAGGCGCGAGCGCAACGCCTCGGGCGCCATCGGTTTGTCGATGTCGTAATACAATTCGAACGGGTGATCGCCGCCCGGCAGAAGGAAGCGGATTGCCGTGCCCCGGCCAGCAACGGAGCCTGCGGCCAGCTCGAGCACCTCGATGTCCTGCCGCTTCAGCTCCTCATGGAAAAGCTCCACATCCTGAGGGCGCTTCACCCGGAAGCTGTAGGAGTTGACCATCGCCTCGTCCTGCTGTGTCAGCACGAGCGAATGATGGCCGAGTTCCTGATAGCAGCGCAGATAGACCTCGTTGCCGCGACGCTCGACCTCTTCCATGCCCAGCGTATCGCGGAAGAAGAACAGCGACTTTTCAAGATCGGTCGTGCCGAGGTTGATCGCCCCGCATTGCGCGATCTGCGGACCGGGATCGTAGCGGTCGGAAAATTTGGACATTTGGTGTTTCCTCCTGAAAGTGAAGTTCAGATTCCCAAGCGCATTGCGGCGCAGGAAAGCTTTCCTGTTTCCGCCCCCTGAGGGGGCAGGTGATAGTTTCGACGGGATGCCGTGTCCGGCGCCGGCGGGGTTCAGCCCGGCACGGCGAGGTTCCCGCTCGCTGCCGCGATGAAACGGTCGGGCCGCAGCGCCACCACGTCGGCCCCGCGCGCGTGCAGCCAGGCGATCAGCGTGCCGTCGATATCGATCACGTCCGTCTCGCTCTGGCTGTGCTGATCGGCCGAACGCAGCGCGATAAACCGTGCGCCCAGCGCCTCCCAGCCGCGCTTTTCCTCTGGCGAGAGCACCGAGGCAGGATCCAGATCGGCCCCCAGAACCAGGAAGCCCGATCCCAACACGTCATCGAGCAGCCCGAGCTTGCCATCGCTGCCCGCTGCGCGCGGTTGTGGAAGCAGTGCGCCAACCGCCGGATTTGTCCCGGCGCTCAACCAGCCTCCGGCCAGCGCGGGCGGCTGAAGAAGCGGCGGCAGTTCGGGTTCGGCATCTGGCGGCGGTTGCATCGCCGCAAGCTCTTCCTCGGTCAGTTCCTGCTTGATGATGCGCCCAAGCTGAATTGCGATCTGAGTGTAGCGTTCCACATCGGGGGCCCGTTCGGCCTCATAGGTATCGAGAACACTCTCGGGCAACGTGCCGCCAAGCACCCCGGCCAGTTTCCAGCTGATATTCTGCGCATCGCGCACGCCCGATTGCATCCCCGCACCCGCCCAGGGCGGCATCATGTGCGCGGCATCGCCCAGCAGGAACACACGCCCATCGCGCCAGCGCTCGGCGTGACGGATGTGGTGGTTGTAGAAGGCATGCTGGTGTATCTCGACGTTGTCTTTCGACACGCCCAGCGTTTCGAGCAATCTCCAGATCTGATCATGGGTCGCGAAATCCGAATCCTTGTCATTCGGCCCAAGCGGAATTTCCCAGCGGTGATTGCCCATCGAAAGCGCCACATCCACAACCGGGCGCTTCTTGTCCGACCAGAAGGTGAGCACATGGCGATCCGGCCACCAGCGCTTGACCTGCGCGTCGATGACGATCCAGCGCGTTTCCAGCGTATCCCCGACCAACTGGATGCCAAGCTGTTCGCGCATGGTGCTCGACCCGCCATCGCAAGCCAGCACATAGCGCACCCGCTTGGTTTCCCGGGCGCCGGTCTTGCAATCGGTGAGCTCCAGCGTCACCCCCTCGGCATCCTGGGTTATGCCCGTGACCTCCTGCCCGAATTGTACGGAGACGTGATCGGCAAAGCGCTCTGCGCCCTCTCGCAGGGTTTTCTCCATTTCGGGCTGGTAGATTGAATATGCGCTTGCATGGCCCATGTCCGAGGGCGGAAACCCCATGCGCATCAGTTCGTTGCCGTCGTAATCGATCCAGCGCAGGGAGTGGGTGATATCCATCCCTTTCTCGAGCGCCTCGTCGAGCCCGACCGACTGAAAGATGCGCATGGTCCAATCGTTGACGGTGATTGCGCGGGCGCGAGAATAGATGTCCTCATATCGTTCGATGGCGAGCGTGCTGACGCCCAAGGCTCCGAGGAAATTCGCGGCAGATACGCCGCTGGGCCCGTAGCCGACGATGCCGACGTCAGCGTCGAAATTTTCTTCCTTGTTCATTCGCTCAAAAACTCCGAAACGATGGAATTGAACTCGTCGGCTTTCTCCCACTGGATCCAGTGGCCGCACCGCGGCATGACAAGGAAACGCGCATTTGGAATCTGCTTCATCAGGGTGAAGCCGGTATCGACGGGAAGAACCCTGTCTTCGCGCCCCCACAGGATGAGGGCCTCATGCGGCAGCCGGGTGAGGCGCGCGTCGCGCCACAACTCTTCGGGCATCCCTGCCGGGCCCGGGCGCATGGGCGGCTGAGCCACGATCCTGGGGTTCATCGCGGCCTCGAACCGCTCCTGTACCAGTTCTTCGGTGATCGCCGAAGGGTCATAGACGAACTGGTCAATGAAACCGCGCAGCCGTTCAATCGAAGGGCCCGGCCCATCGTAGAAGCCTATGAGCGTCTTGATGCCCTCGGAAGGGAAGATGCTGGTCACCGGCGTGCCGCCACCCGGTGCCATCAGCACCATTCGGTCGATCCGCTCCGGGTGTTCGAGCGCGATCTTGAGCGTGATCATCCCGCCCATCGAATTGCCAAGGAAATGCGCCTTTGCGATCCCCAGATGATCGAGAAGCCCCAACATCACATCGGCCCACCACCCCGGAATGGGAGCATCGACCGGCTTCATATCGGATCCGCCAAAGCCTGGAAGGTCGGGGCAGATCACCCGGAATTTCCCCGAAAGCGTTTCGATATTGCGATTGAAATTCGACCATCCGGACGCGCCCGGCCCGGAGCCATGAAGCAACACGAGCGCCGGCCCTTCGCCGACATCATGGTAATGCAGTTTGACGCCACCGATATCGGCGTACTGACCTTCTTGCATGGTCTCTCTCCCTTACGTGAAAATGGTTGTTCTGCCCGGACCGCGGGACAAAAGCACACCTTCAACCCCGGCAAGACCGGGGTCGGCTTGACTGTTCTGAAAATCCGGCGCCCCGCTGAATCTACAGCGCAGCGCCAAGATTGCTCGGCTCTAGACGCGCTCAGCCATCGGCTGGCAACGAACGCCTTTCAGGCGGCATGGTCGATATGAAAATTGTCCTGCCCGCAGACGCGGCGCAGCCAGATGACAAAGCAGTCATCACTTCCTCCCTAAGCTCTCCTACGGCTTGTCCGCCGCACTCCCAGTTGTTAAAATACGGCGTATGGAACAACCTGTCATTGATCCAAACGCCGGCAAAAGTGATCCCGAGGTCGGGGATTATGCAAGATTGCTGCGTAGCCCCGACGTGAGATTTGCGAACCTGAATTGGGAGAGCTGGAAGGGGGAAGGCCCGTTCCTGTTGAATTTCACGGATACGGGACGCGCCTATTTCTATTACGTCAAGCGCGGCGCCGCCTTCATCCGTACCGGCCCGGAGAAAGACGACCTGCAATACGTGTCTGCGGGAACGGCCGTCGCGGTCGAAGGGCGAGCGCATCAGTTGATGGATCGAAGCCACGCCACGCAGGATGTCATGTTTCGCCCCGAGTCAGGCGTTGCGACAGGCAGTGAAACTCCGGTGGAAATCGTCCTGAGCAGCGTCGACCGGCGCACTGCGGTCCTTCAGCGCCTGAAGCATGGGGCGATCATCATCCCTCCCACGGCGAAGCCGCATGCAGATATGATCCGTAGCTGTGTTGATTTGGTTGATCGGAACCAAAGAAAGAAAAACCCGGATCTCGGGATCACGCGGCGTTTGGCAGAGGTTATAATGCTCGAACTTGTCGCATTTGCCCGTTCGCAAACGATCCCGCTTCGCTCGATCGCCGGCGCAGCCCTTCATGACGAGTATCTGCTGCGCGCGCTCAGCGCTTTCTTTGCGACGCCAAGCGCAAACTGGACGGTGCTCGCGCTCGCCGAGGTGGCAGGCATCAGCCGCACAGCCTTCGTGGATCGGTTTCGCAAAGCGTTTAACGAGCCCCCGCTGCGAATGATCAATCGGATACGTTTGGGCCTTGCCGCCGAGATGCTGTTGAGTTCCCGCGCACCGCTTGGAGAGATCGCGGAAGCGATCGGCTTCGGGTCGTCAGCAGCATTTGTCCGAGCGTTCAAAAAGCAGTTTCACCAAACCCCGAATGCGTGGCGCGGCCTCGATGCCTTTAAAAGGGAAACGTTGTTCTCCGAACTTGGGCTGTGACCGCCAGGTGACGTACAACGCTCGCTTCGGCTCATTCCCTGATGGTCATTGGTAGATCCTGAGGGCGTTATCGCCACGCCACAGGCCGCTCCCGTCGATCGCCCCCAAGAACGCCCGCGTCCTTTTTCCGTTAACGCACAGCCTCGCGAGCATCAACGATACAGCGGGACAATGGCACCATCCCGTCACGGGCGCGTTCGGAATCTATTGCCTGGCGCGAAGCAATCACCCGCCGTGCTTCGGCGATCTCGCGAGGATTGTTTATTGCCACGCAGCCAACCAACCGAGCGCCTTTTAGAAACAGGCGGCTCACGCCTCCGCGCGGCCCGACACGTTCCAATTGAACAGCTTCGTCCGGACAACTCCCCAGCATCTGCACCTTGAAATCGGCCTGTGTGCTCCAGAACCAGTCGGGCTCCTGCATTCGCGCGATCTGTCCGGTCAAAAGCCGCGCGACGTCTTCGGCCGATTGATTGGCATATTGCCAGCTCTCGCGCCGGGCCTGTTCGCCAGTTGCCAGGCGCGCGCAGTCACCGATGGCAAACACCGCCGGGTCCTCTGTCTGCCCTTGCGGGCTGACCAGGACACCGTCGTCGCAGGCAAGCCCCGCCGACACCGCAAGCTCGTCCATGGCACGCATCCCGATCGCCTCGATCATCAGATCCGGAGCCAGCCGCGTGCCCCCAACCGAGATCGTGCCGTCCTCGGCGAACACAGGCACCGCACCAAGATGCAGCGTGACGCCCGCGCGCATCTGCGTTTCCGAGAGACGGTCCGACAGCCAGCTTGGCGCAACGCGGGCACAAAGGCGCGGTGCGACCTCGATCAGATCGACCTGCGGGCAAAGCGCGCGTGCGGTGATGGCCGCCTCGGTGCCCAGCCAGCCACCGCCGATCACCACGACCGAACGCGCCTCCGGCAGCGCATTGCGCAACGCGTCCACATCGTCGCGTGTGCGGATCGAATGGGTTTTGCGGCGCAGCGGCTCCGGCAGGGGCAGACGTTTGGCCGCGCCGCCGGTCGCGAGGATCAGCATGTCATAGCTCAGATCGCCGGCATCGGTTTCGATCACCCGCGCGGCACGGTCGATCCTGCGCACGCGACAGTCCAGTCGCAGGTCGATCGCTTTTTCTTCAGCGGCTGCGGGAGTGAGCATGACCAGGTTGTCGAAAGCCACCCTTCCAAGCGCATATCCCTTGGATAGTTCCGGCCGCTCGTAAGGCGGATATGCCTCATCGCCAAGCAAGGTGATTTCGCCCTCAAACCCCAGCTCTCTCAGCTTGAGCGCGGCGCCCGCGCCTGCCTGGCCCGCGCCGATAATCGCTATTTTTTTCATGTCCGAGCCCTCTTCATATCGATAGGCCAGTGCCGTAAGGTATTGTGATGTAGCAGGGAGATCTCAGTGGCGGAAACCACGAAAGCCAAAACCAAGCGCCGCCCTACGAGCCGGCACAAGGAAAGCCCTCTGAACGAACAGGATTGGGTGCAGGCCGCACTCCAGATTCTGATTAACGAGAACGTGCGGGGTATCAAGATCGATACGCTCTGCGCCAAGCTCGGCGTGACCAAGGGGAGCTTCTACTGGCATTTCAAAACCCGCAGCGACCTGCTCGGCGCCATGCTCAGCCATTGGCGCAAGAAGATGACGCTGAATGTGATCCGCTCGATCTCGATTTCCGGCGACAACCCGCGCGCCCGGCTGCGCAGCCTGTTTTCGCTGCCCCGGCGCAAGAATTCGCCCGGCTTTGCCCAGATCGAGACCTCGATCAGAGATTGGGCGCGGCGTGTGGAGATGCCGCGCAAGGCGGTGGCGGAGGTTGACGAAATCCGCTTTGACTACATCACCAAGCTGTTTCGCGATATGGGCCACCCCCCTGAGGAAGCGCGCAAACGCGCGTATCTGGCATATTGCCTGATCATGGGGGATTCGATCCTGCACAGCTCGATTGATCCGATGTCGCAGGAGGAATTCCTTGAAAAGGCACTCGCGATGACCACAGGCGTTGCGCAGGGCTAAGATAGCTTCCATCAGGCGGCGCTCTTCTTGAGTTGCACCAGATCAAGGGCGACATCGACGATCATGTCTTCCTGGCCGCCGACCATACCGCGCCTGCCCAACTCGACAAGAATTTCGCGCGTGTCGAGCCCATAGGTTTCCGCCGCGCGTTCGGCGTGACGCAGGAAAGAGGAATAGACCCCGGCATAGCCCAGCGTGATGGTTTCACGGTCCACGCGCACGGGGCGATCCTGAAGCGGGCGCACGAGCTCTTCGGCGGCATCCTGCAGCTTGAACAGATCGCAGCCATGATCCCAGCCGTAAAGATCCGCCACCGTCACGAATGCCTCGATCGGCGTATTGCCGGCGCCGGCGCCCATCCCGGCGAGTGAGGCATCCACGCGGTAGGCGCCATGTTCGACCGCAACCACGGAATTGGCAACCGACAGCGACAGGTTCTCGTGCATATGTGCGCCGATCTGCGTTTCCGGGGAAAGCACGGTTTTGTAGGCGTCGATGCGGGCGGCCACCTCTTTCATCGTCAGACGCCCGCCACTGTCGGTGCAATAGACGCAATCGGCGCCGTAGCTTTCCATGAGCTTGGCTTGCTGCGCCAGATGTTGAGGCGTGCTCATGTGCGACATCATCAGAAAGCCCGAAACATCCAGGCCCATCTCCTTGGCCGCCGCGATATGCTGCGCGGCAACGTCGGCCTCGGTGCAATGGGTGGCCACGCGCACCGAAACGACCCCCAGATCGCGCACCCGCCTGAGGTTCTCGATGGTGCCAATGCCGGGAAGCAGAAGGGTGGTCAGCTTCGCGTTCTTCACAACTTTCGCCGCCTCCGAAATCCACGCCTCGTCGGTGCATTTTCCGAAACCGTAGTTGAAAGTGGAGCCGGCGATCCCGTCGCCATGGGCCACTTCGATCGCATCGACACCGGCCTCATCCAGCGCCTGCGCGACGGCCCGCACATGGCCCAGATCATACTGATGACGAACGGCGTGCATCCCGTCGCGCAGCGTCACGTCCTGAATGTATACCTTTGCCATTTCAAGCGGCCTCCCCGACCCAGTTGCGTTTGATCGCGAGCCGTTCGGCGGTTCGAAGCGCCGCGCTCGTCATGATATCGAGATTGCCCGCATAGGCCGGCAGATAATGAGCCGCGCCTTCGACCTCGAGGAAGACCGTGACCTTCAGACCGGTGAAACTGCCGCCCATTTCCGGGATGTGCAGCGGCGCATTGTTGCCCACATGCTCGATCTGCACCTCCTGCTTGAGGCGATAGCCCGGCACGTAGCTCTGCACCTCTTTCTCCATCTCGAGAATCGAGGCGCGGATCGCGTCTTCATCCGCCCTATCGCAAAGGCAATAGACCGTGTCGCGCATGATGAGCGGCGGCTCCGCCGGGTTGAGGATGATGATAGCCTTGCCGCGGCTGGCTCCGCCGACCTTTTCGATCGCATGGGCCGTGGTCTCGGTAAACTCGTCGATGTTGGCCCGTGTGCCGGGGCCCGCGGATTTCGAGGCGATGGAGGCGACGATCTCTCCGTAATGCACTTTTGCCACGCGGTTGACGGCAGCCACCATCGGAATCGTCGCCTGCCCGCCGCAGGTCACCATGTTGACGTTCATCTCTTCCAGATGCGCGTCTATGTTGACCGATGGAACGGTGAACGGGCCGATGGCCGCGGGCGTGAGATCGATCACCTGCTTGCCGTCGGCAAGCAACACCTCGGAATGGCGCTTGTGCGCGCCTGCGGAAGTGGCGTCAAACACGATGCGGATGTCGGCATATCCGGGCAGCGCGCGCAGCCCGTCGAGCCCCTCATGGGTGGTCGCAACGCCCCGACGCCCGGCGCGGGCCAAACCGTCGGATTCTGGATCGATCCCGACCATGGCGCCCATTTCCAGCACATCCGAGGTGCGCATGATCTTGATCATCAGATCAGTGCCGATATTCCCCGACCCGATGATCGCACATTTGATTTTGTTCATAGTTCAGTCTCCAAAACGGATGGCGGTTTCGCCGAACCCTTCCGTTGATGCGGTAAACACGGCCCCCGGCACCGCGGCGACCATCGGGCCGAGCGCGCCCGAGAGCACAACATCGCCTTCGCCAAGCGGGCGCCCGGCCCTGGCCATCACACGCGCCAGCCAAACAAGCGCGTTGAGCGGGGATCCAAGGCAGGCGCGGCCCGAGCCCCGGGAAACCACCTCGTCGCCGGCGCGCATCTCCATCCGGCAATCGAGCAGGTCGATCTCGGTGAGACGCCGGGCCGAAGGACCGAGGGTGAAGAAGGCGGACGAGGCATTGTCCGCAACAGTGTCCACGAAACGGATGTCCCAGTCGGCAATCCGGCTGCCTACGATCTCAAGCGCGGGAACGACATATTCGACGGCGCACATCGCCTCGGCCGTGGTGCAATCGGGCTCTGAGAGATCGCGGCCCATGACAAAGGCCAACTCGGCCTCCGCTTTCCATTGCGCACCTTCACACCAGGGCAACTCCGCGCCATGGGGAAGATCCATGTCGGCAAAGAGCATGCCGTAGTCGGGCTGATCCACACCGAGCTGCGCTTGCACCGCCGGGTTTGTCAGGCCGATCTTGCGGCCCACGAGACGCCCGCCCGCGCCAAGCCTTGCCACGGTGTTGATCTCCTGCACCGCATAGGCCTCTTCGGCCCGCGCGAGATGCGCGCGGACCGGCGCAATCGGAACCCCGGTTTTTTCGGCGGCGCGCAGGGCCGATGCGATTTCGTCCGGCGTCATGCGGGCTCCCCTTTCCTGGCAAAGCGCGCGGCCATGCCTGCGCCGGCGGCGTCATACTGCGCCGCCATTCGAGCGACTATTTCGGCGATCGGTTCGATCCCGTGGATCTGCCCGACACCTTGCCCGGCGCTCCAGACGGTTTTCCACGCCTTGGCGCCCGAATGCATGTCGCCGGAAAAGTCGATCTTGGCCTCCGCCTTCATATCATCAAGGTCGAACCCCGCAGCCTTCACCGATGCACGCATCCAGTTGCCCAGAGCGCCGGTGATGGCCTTCGAGGCGATCAGATCCTCGATCCCGCTGTCGATGACCATCTGGCGATAGCCTTCGGAGATGAGGCTTTCGCGCGCACCAAGAAACCGTGTGCCGACATAGGCCAGATCGGCGCCCAGCGTTTCAACCGCCAGCACACCCGCGCCGGTGGAGACGCCGCCGCCCACCGCGATGGGACCGTCGAAGAACTGCCGCACCTCATCGAGGAAAGGCGCGAGCGCGTATTGCCCGGTGTGCCCGCCCGCGCCGGAGCAGACCAGCACCAGCCCGTCCGCCCCCTTGTCGATAGCTTTTCTCGCATAGGTCGGGCTGTTGACATCGGCAAAGACCAGCCCCCCATAGCCGTGTACCACCTGCGTGATGCGATGTGGCCCACCCAGAGCGGTGATGACGATCTCGGGTCGGAACTCGGCAACCAGCGCCAGTTCTTGATCGAACCGGCCATAGCTCGAATGGGTGATCATGTTGAACGCGAAAGGCAGGTTCTGCGGTCCGAGTTCGGCGTGAATCGCCCCGAACCATTGCCGCAAATCGTCGATCGTGCGCCCGTTAGGCCCGGGAAACGCGCCCATCACTCCAGCCTTGGCCGCGCCGATGACCATCTCCGGCCCCGAAACCAGAAACATGGGCGCCGCCACAACAGGCAGGCGCAGGCGCGCCTTCAAAGCGGCGATTTTCTCTTTGGCAGTCATTCAGCTTCCTTCCTGCGCCTGCGACCCCGCACCTCGAGCCCGCCATCCGAGCGGATGATCTCGGCCGTCACAAAACGGCTCTCCTCGCGCGAGGCGAGGGTGACGTAGAGGCCAGCATGATCTTCGGGTTCCGAAAGGAACCCAAGCGGCGTGGTCCGCGCCACCATCTCCTCAAATCCGTCGATGGCATTGAGTTCCCTGGCATCGCTGGGCAGGCCGCCCAGCCCCGTACGCGTACCTCCGGGCGCGACCGCATTAACGCGAATGTCCGGCGCCAGCTCATAGGCGAGCTGTTTGAGGGTGCCCGTGAGCGCGTGTTTTGAGCTGACGTATAATGTACCGCCACCACCCGAAAAGAATGATGACGAGGACAGTGTGAAGATGATGGACCCGCGGCTTTCGCGCAGCGGAACGA
>CEQG01065841.1_pt1 | contig 12382 bp, 10 predicted proteins | sample 350301 | NCBI WGS metagenome assembly CEQG01 (sample SAMEA2621242, study PRJEB7988) | marine metagenome | isolation source: saline water (ENVO:00002010), including | reverse complement strand
AGCTGTAGGTCACGCCCGCAAACATCTGCGGCCGCGTGAGCGCGGTGAATAGGGTGGTGCGGTGAAGCGATGTCGGCAAGATAATCCGCCCTCAAGGTGGAGGCTCAAGAAGTGGACGGTTACGAAAGGAAGCGTACGGGGTCCAGGGTTTTGGCTAAGACTAGAGGCCCGGCCGTCTGTTTTTTCCGAGTATGATATTCCAAGCCGGGCCGCCCGCCGGGCGAATTGCCTAACGACTGCACTTCTCAAAAGCAGCTACGGAAGGGATTGGGCCGGAAGCAGTCGGTCCGCTTCTGGTGAAGACGGCAACAATAGCCGACTTAGCGAAAGATGCGAACACACCACCAACCGCCTCGTCATGGGGGGCGAGAAGACGCTCCGCCGCACATTACTTGCCGTCATCGATTAGAGCGAAAGATCCTTCAGTCTTCGCCAGGCTTGGGATTTCCGTAGCTCGGGCTGTGCGTCCCCAATCGCATCCAAGATCGTCGCGAGGCCATATGGAATTGTCGGACGACTCTCGTCGATGAAGGCATCGAGTGCGAGGAGAGTTTCCTTGGGGAATTTCGTTGAGAAATCATCTTCGCCTTCGTCTTTGGAAAACTGGTACGAGAACATATCGAGGTGAGGGACTGGGCGCACCAAGGGCATGATGATCTTTGCTACATCGGGAAAATCGTCGCCTGATTCAGCCAAGAGACTGGCAAATGCGCGTGACGACAATTCGCCCTTGTATTGTAGCTGCCTCGGCCATGCTCTCTTGAGGAATGGCTTCACGAACGTTTTCCAAGTCCCCTTCTCTTTCATCAAATAGGATAGCATCGAAACGGCTTCGGCTCGGCCTTTGTCATCCACTGCGATCAGGACCTTTCGTGCTTCGGCGAATTTGATGATCGCTCCCTTTTGCAAGTCGGGCTGCGTCAGGGCGACAAGCCGTCGCAAGTGATGCCGGTATTCGCTGTCATCCAATGCCCAAGCAGCCTCGCCTCCGAACAAGTCTAGGAGGGACGCGTGCATCTTTTTGAGCGACGCATGCGACAATCCGTTCCGATCGTATGCGAGACCGTGCCAGGCAGCTTCTGAAAGCGGGTTCTCCAAGTCGAAAAGGGGCAGGAAGGTAGAGTGCACCCAAGATTGGTACCAGTAGTCGAGCCATCCCAGACGCTGAGTGACAACTGCGACTGCGTGACCGCCGCCATAACCCGGAAGACCAAACAATTGCGCATAGCGTTTGCGGACGTCGGCAGGCATGTCGCGCTTCTTGCGAGGCTTTGGCACTAGCTCCCAGAGCGCTCTAGCGAACTTGCCGCCCGGGCTGTTGATCGCCTTGTTGATCGACACTTCGGAGCGTTCAACTGCGACGCCACCGACTGCTGTCGAACCTATACCGCTCTTAAGATTCTCCGGATCTGCGGAAAGGTACGGTGCCAAGATCTTATCAAATGATCGCAGCGCAAATGAACGATTGTGTCTCCGCAGGGAGTCAATATTCTTCTCGAGCCAATCTGGCGCATAGTGACGAAGCGCCAGCGCATTCTGCGCCTCCAAACCAGCCAGCGTCCCGATGAGCAAACGCTTCAATCTGAGCGACGTATCATCCGGCCATTCAAACAGCAGGTTCTCCCAGAACCTTTGCGGAAACTCGCCTTTTCGAAGCCCGCACCTCAGAGCAGACAAAGCGCGGAATGGTGCTTGCTTCACCAAACCGACAAACGGGCGATAGTCGCGCAGTTCCCTCAGACGATCTTCAGTTTTGCTTTCGGCTGCAAGAAGAACATTATTGATGGGTTCTTTTTCCAATCCTTGCGAGGCCGTGATCCGCGCGACCATTCCGCCGCGTGCCCCGAGACTATCATCTGCATCCTTTGCCCATTCATCCGACCACCTTGGCGCAGCTCTCTTCTTGAGCTGTGGCAACTTCCTCTCAACCGCCTTGGAGAGAGGCAGGCCTTGAAGTTGCATCCATCGAAGTCGGGTAAGAGATTGCGTAGCCTGCCGGTTTCGGTGCTCTGCAGGTTTTTCGGCAGGCCATTTTTTCTCCCCTGCGACGATACGCTTCTCAATGACTCTTCGAGACGTGATTTTGAGGTGCGGCCAAATTTCGCGCAATGCGAAGAGAAGTTCACGCTGACACCCGCGGTCCCAAAAAACGTCGTCGGAAAGCTTAGTTAGGAGTGCTGCAGCCTCATTGGGAGCGAACAGGCGGGAGTCCGCGGCGAAGAAGGTTACCAAGCGTCCGAAGAAGATCGGATCGTCATGGCTCCAGCGATGCAGTTCGGCTCGTGCGGTTGCAGCATCCTGCGCGATCAGTTGCTCGAAAAGAGACTTGAACCAAAGAAAGAACTGAACTTTGCGTCCGGAAAAGTGCTCGCCGGCTTGGCCAGTTGGATGAAGCGTTGGAGCGCTCCACCAGACTTTCCCAATTTCGGCCATCAATCGGGCCGTTTCCTCCAAGCTTCGCCTCACGATCGATACGACAAGTGCGAGGTACTCGTTTGGAACCTCAATCTTGTCGTTATGTCGATCCAACACGCGAATATCGAGGTCGGCACAATCCCCGAGTCTGACCTCGTCCCATGTTCCAATTGGCGGCACTGGCTCGCGCATGGGAGCGCGCTTTATTTGGACATAGGGCCGTGCGGATCGTTCAAGAAGCCGCAGGCTCGACGTCGTCCACCCTTCACGTTTGACAATATTCGCGAAATCATACCATCGAAGGTCGTGGCCCACTGGGTGGAACTGACTGAAAGAATCTTGGTAGTACCTCCAGAATGCGATGACCTCTTGAGGCATCGAAGTTTCAGATTCTTCCAGACCTCTTTCGATATACCACCCAAGATGCGGATTGAGATGGCTGCGGCCCGCCGCCCACCAGATCGCCCCAGGCTGATCTATGACCCGCCTGAACCAAGACGCGATCGCGCTCAGCCGGGGAGGGAAGGGGCTGGATTGGAGCGGATGCCAGAATGCGAAGTGCACATGATCAGTGACATTGCCATCGGCATGTTGCCACCCAAGGAAATCGCGACCGGGAGGAGCTGGTCGTTCATGACCTTCCCTGATCGGGCGCGGGGGATCATCGTCGATGCAATAGAGGTCGAAAGGATCTATTTCGGTTCCGCCATCCCATATTCTGCCACCAGGCTCAGCATATCGGCAGTGAGGATCGAAGACACAAAACCAGTCAGCACTTGGCACTGGATCGGCCTGCGCAAACGCTTTCGCGCCATCTGCTGAACTAACAAGATAGCAGACCTGTCCGCGTTCGTGTGGCCGCAAGCCACGCGGCGGCTCTTGCGCCAATTTTATAGTTGAGGCTTTCCACCGCTCGGGCTCGCGAACCATCGCCGCCCACGCCTCAATTGACTGCCAAAGATCCGAATGGTCGCCAGCCCTGTTTTGATATGTGATCGGGGTAACGCCACGTTCCGCCCATAACTCTTTGGCATCGTGCTCCGTGCCTGGCGTAAAGGTGTAGATCGGATGACTGTATCGGTCATCGCGAACACTGTGCAGCCCTTCCAAAAGGTAACGAACGGGCGGGTCCTCGGCTCGATAGCCCACCAGGACGATCGCGTATTGTTCTCGAAGCGATTTGATGAATCGGGTTGCCCACCCCTCCGAAAGGTAGGCCCTCCCAAAATCGCTACTGCTGACAATGTAATTGGGTTGCTCCTTAGAGCGCGGAGACGTCAGACGTCCGTGGAGATAGACGAGTCCGTGGAAAACGTTCTCGGCGTCAAGGTTTGGCATTACCGGGGGAACGTTGACTCTCAAGCCCCTTTCAGCGCGCTCGAAGAGAAGGTCAAAGTTAGTCGTGACAAGGCGCGCCTTACCCTCCGTCGAACGAGAAAGCGTCAGGAGGTTTTCGTGGTTGGAAAGGTCGCAGTGCCACGGTTTACGTAGATGTTTGAAAAGCTGCGTATCGATCTCATCCCGCCCAAATTCTCGGACGAGCGCGTTGAATGCTCGATCACACTCTTCTCGCTCGAAAGCTTCGATTGCTTTTTCCGACCCAAGCTCTTTGATGATGGAATTCGTTAGACCGTTGAAGCTCGGCAGACCTGCCGGCATGGACACTCCAGCTCCACAAAAGAAGATTGCCGAGCCACTGGCTTGCTGGCTGATGAGTTCGTCAGGAATATTCGGTCCGTCGGCAGAAAATCTCATTACGCAGTGATACGACCAGTTTTGGTTGAAGGGTATCCCTTGGGTGCAAGAGGATTGATATTTGGCGAGCCCGCTGAGTTCCTTGGCCTTGCTAGGCTCCCTGAATCTTTAGAAGTGACTTTTGGTGTTCGCGGCAAGGAGAAATCTTGCGAGCTTATGGCTATGAAGGATGATTGCTGCGCACTCGATGTGAAGGCAGCTTTCGGGAAGGTGCAAAAAGCTGTGTAGTGGCCGATGTTAGGGCGCAAAGCCGCCATTGGCCGCTAGAGCATGTTCCGCTCGACTTCCCCCGCAAACGAAGCATTGGTGCGTTCACTGAAACGCGGCTTAGGCGAGCCGCAGCCCCGACACTCTAAGTATCCGGGGCTCCGGGTGGTGGGAGCAGCGGTTGGCGCTGCTTCGACGAAAGAGAACCACCCATGTCTCATGCAGAAGATGTAGGCACCTCAAACGTGAGCGCCTCGCTGGAAGCGGTCTCAGCAAAGCTTGCCGACGGTGAGCCGCGGACTTCAGCAACGTCGGGCGAAGAACCCGGGCGCACCGCCGGTACGAAATAATCCAACAAGAAGTCCGTTCGCAATGAGGCCGGAACAACCAAGACCGCGACCGTCGAAAAACTCTTGCAGCGCAAGGCGGGCGCGAGCATCGACCAGATCGCCAGGGCGACCGGCTGGCAGGAGCATACCTGTCGCGCCTTCCTGACCGGCCTACGCAAGAAAGGCCGCGATGTGGCCCGAGAGACCGGGAAGGGCGGTCGCAGCGTCTACCGTATCGCTTCCGCGGCCCGTGGTGTGAAGGCTGACTGATGGCTCGCCCGAAACGCATGCCGCTTGAGCGGCTCGACGCGCTCCCGGTGGCGGAACTCAAACAGGAATGGGCGCGCTCTCACGGCGCTCCCGCCCCTAATCTGTCAGCAGACCTGCTGCGGCTCGGCATTGCATACCGGCTGCAGGAGAAGCGCCATGGCGGGATCAGCCGCGAGACCAGGTGCATCATGCGCCATTCGGCCCGCGCGATGGAGGACGGCAATTCGGCTCCCGTCTCGGCTCCCCGGAGAAAACTCATGCCGGGCACTCGCCTCGTGCGCGACTGGCGCGGGATCGGGCACACCGTCACGGTGCTCGACGACGGCTTCGAATATGACGGGAAGGTCTGGCGCTCGCTGACCGCGATCGCGAAGGCCGTCACGGGCACGCACCGCAACGGTCCGCGCTCTTTCGGACTGACGTGATGGCCAACGCCAAAAGGATGCGCTGCGCGGTTTACACCCGCAAATCGAACGAGGACGGGCTCGAACAGGAATTCAACAGCCTCCACGCCCAGCGCGAGGCATGCCAGGCCTACATTCTCAGCCAGCGTCATGAGGGCTGGGCGCTGGTCGGGACCCATTATGACGATGGCGGGTACTCAGGCGGTAACATGGAGCGTCCCGGCCTCAAGGCGCTGCTCGCGGATGTCGAAGCCGGGGTGATCGACGTGATTGTTGACTACAAGGTCGACCGTCTTACCCGCAGCCTCGCTGACTTTGCCAAGACCGTTTAGCGCCTGGATGCGAAGAACGCGAGCTTCGTGTTGGTTACGCAGGCCTTCAACACGACGACCAGCATGGGGCGCCTGACCCTCAATGTCCTCCTATCCTTCGCCCAGTTTGAGCGCGAGGTGACCGGCAAGCGGATCAGGGACAAGATCGTCGCCTCGAAGAAGAAGGGCCTGTGGATGGGCGGACCGGTTCCCTTGGGTTATGAGGTGGTCGACCGCAAACTCATCCCCGTTCCCGAAGAAGCTGAGCGGGTCAGGACAATCATGCGGCGCTATATTGCTTCGCGCTCCGCCAATGAGCTGATCACCGAGCTGGAGACTGAAGGAATCCGGACCAAGGTCCAGAAGCGGACGAGCGGACCTCATAGGGGCGGTATTCCGTTCCGCCAAGGTAGCCTGTTCCACCTGCTCAAGAACCCGATCTATCACGGCAAGATCGTCCACAAGGGACGGTCTATGACGGCGAGCACGAAGCGATCGTCGACGAGGAACTCTGGAACGAGGTGCAGGAGCGATTGCAGGAGAAGGCACCGCCTCGCAGGCGTCCGAGGAATGATCCGCAGCCATCATTGCTGCGGGGCCTGCTCACTGTTGTAAGGGAAGACCGATGGTCCCGACTTATGCCATCAAAGGATCACGGTGCTACGCCTATTACGAAACTCGCAAGGATTTGGCGCGACAAGACAATGCTTCAGCGATCCGGATCGGACAGGGCCAGCTTGAGCGGCCCTGATAGTCCAGATGACCGATCTGCTTGAAGACGAACAGACGCTTCGCAGAATATCGGGTGAGGAAGAGGGCGTCGCCCTCCGGGACCTGTTCTCGAAAGCCAGATCGATCGCCGCTAGGCTGACGCTCGATCACTCTCGCCAACAGGTCATCGCCGAACTGATTGCCGCTATGCAGATGGGCGAGGGCCGTATCCATATTCGGTTAAACGCCGACGCGCTCGGCTGCAGCACCAGCAATCAGTGGAACTGGAGTATCCCGCTCCCGCAGCGCAAGCCATTCCGAGAAGTGAAGCTCCGGATCGATGCAGAAAAGGACCAAGCACCCGTCAATCACAAACTGATCGTACTGCTCGTTGAGGCGCAACAGGCTCGCGACCTTGTCCTCGCCAGTCCCCATCTTAGCCTCAACCAGATTGCCAAGCGCGACGGCCGGTGCCGCACGCAACTCAGAAACTTAATTTGCATTTCACGGCTGAGCCCGCGCGTCGTGGAAGCGATCGTCGCAGGCAAGCAGCCAGATATCCTAGGTCGAAGGCAACTGCTCGAGGCCAACCTGCCAGCGAGTTGGGGCGCGCAGGAGCAGATGCTCGGTCTTCCGACTCAAGCCTGAGTGACTGCGCTTGCGGTCAGTTTTTCCTTACAGAGAAACTTGAGGAATAGGGCTAGAAAATCCGGCTCATTGAGGGTGCTCTGGCACATCAGCCAAATCAAATGGCCTGAAACCCCGCGGAGCCGCGCACTTTACGACGCGGGCCGAGCGAGCTCGGGGTTCTCCGGTTCCCTCAGAAACTGTTTGGTGCGCCACGCAGTCACGAGCGAACGTGTTTCTCATCAAGTTTCCGTGATCCACAGGGAATCTACAGGGAAATTCATGCTGGAAGGGCCCAATCGAAGGGCCTCCTTCAGCTTTTGCTTTGGTTTCCTGTGGCGATGGTCGTGAATATCCCTGTGAACTGAATCAGGGAAAATGCAGACGAACATACAGGGAACTGGTATGGTTCGTGTAGGAACTCCATTCATGGAAAGGAGGCTCATAGCTTGCCCCGGCCGCGTAACCTCGATCCAAGCAATCTTCCCGCAAGCCCAAATCTTGCCATGGATCATGCGCGCATTGAGGAGTTGTTGGCCGAATACAAAAAGCGGCTGAGGTTTCTCAGTCAGAGCTATTTCTTCTGCATCAGAGCGGACACCATGCATGGCGGGTTCAATGAAAGCCTGCGGAGACTCAGGAACCGCGTTGCAGGCAGGACGCGTGCGACGGAGCGAGGAGAGCGAGTTCATCCATACATCGAATTGGCGATCAACATCGAAGCGCGAAGAATCGCCGACCGTGAAGATGCCCTGATCGATCAGCAGATTATCGAGCGGGCTGCTGCAAATGTAGCAACGAGCAGCCACCTTCTTCGGGGGCGACCAGCGACACCCATTCTTCGTCATCATGTGACCGGATTGCTCGCACTGACCCAGCAATTCAGCGGCCGGCCGGTACTCGCTCGGAAGACCCGTCGGTTTGACGAATACGATCCCCACATTCCTGGCAGCTTGGGCCTTGCCATGGTCAGGATCGTGCAATCATGGGATGAGACCGTGACCGAGACCCAGCTGGGTAACCTGTTGAGACTTATCCGGAAGCAATACGCAGGCAAGCCCCTGCGTTTTATCGATCTCTTTCCGAACTACGGATCCTGTATCGATCCACGCGGATGCCCCGAATTCGCAGCCCCATACAAGGTGGAGTCGTTCACTCCCAACATTCCGATTTATTGTCCTTAGGATCGCGATCGGCCGACGATAGCTGGATAGCTCCCTTGCAGAACGGAGCCATTCCATGGACATCGCCCACCCGCAGATCGAAACCGTCGTCCTCGGCAGCCTCGTGCCCAATCCGCGCAACGCGCGAACGCACACCGATAAGCAGATCAGCCAGATTGCGGCGAGTATCGAGCGTTTTGGCTGGCTCGTGCCGATCATTGTCGATGACCAGGGCATGATCGCAGCCGGTCACGGTCGCTGGATGGCCGCCCGGCAAATGGGTTGTGCATGCGTGCCAGTCATCCGCGCGTGTTTCCTCACCGACGCCGACCGACGCGCGTTTGCGCTGGCCGAGAACCGCATCGCGGACCTCTCCGGATGGGACGAAGACATTCTGGGCGAAGAACTGACCGCCCTTTTTGAGGATGGTTACGAGCTGGAGATAACCGGTTTCGGGACAGCCGACCTCGACCTGACCATCGAAGTGCCGACCTCCGAAGACGGGCCTGAGCCCCCGCCGGTACCAGTTGCAGCGATCGACGCGGCCACGCGGGTAGGAGATCTGTGGCTTTGCGGACCTCACCGTGTGTTGTGTGGCGATGCGCGAGATGCAGCTAACTGGGAGCGTCTGCTGGGGGACGACAAAGCGAGCCTCGTCTTTGCTGATCCGCCCTACAATGTGAAGATCGAGGGCCATGTCTCCGGCAATGGCAGGAACCGGCACCGCGAATTCGTGATGGGTGCTGGCGAAATGAGTGCACCGGAATTCACGGCATTCCTGCGCGCGATCTTTCGCAACTGCGTCAGATTCTCGAAAGAAGGCTCGATTCACTATCACGCGATGGACTGGCGCCACATGCGCGAGCTGCTCGATGCTGCCGACGGGGTCTACGACGAGCACAAGCAGCTGATCGTGTGGAAAAAGAACAATGGCGGGCAGGGCGCATTCTATCGCAGCCAGCACGAACTCGTGTTCGTGTTTAAGGCTGGCCGCGCGAAACACATCAACAATTTCGGGCTCGGCGGTAGCGGACGCTATCGGACCAATGTCGTCGAGTATGCGGGTGCTAACACCTTCAGGAAAGGGCGCGATGCGGATCTCGCGGCGCACTCAACGGTCAAGCCCGTCGCACTGGTCGCCGACTTCATTCTCGACTGTTCGCACCGCGGCGACCTTGTGGTCGATCCTTGTCTGGGTTCGGGTACGACCTTGATTGCAGCCCATCGCGCCGGCCGTAGGGGTGCGGCTCTCGAACTCGATCCCGGCTATGTCGATACAGCTCTAAGGCGCATCAGCGAAGTGACGGGCTTCGAGCCAGTGCTTGCCGCAGATGGTCGCACGTTCAGCGAGATTGCTGCCTGTCGCGCTCATCGGAAGGAGGCGGCTCGTGAGCGGGGATGACTATGAGGTCGGATACGGCAAGCCGCCCAGGGCATCGCGATGGCCGAAGGGCGTTTCAGGCAATCCCGCCGGACGACCGAAAAACGCGCGCGGTCTGAAGACCGATCTGCGCGCCGAGCTTGTGAGCCGAATGGATATCAAGATGAATGGGGAGCGGGTTAGCGGGACCAAGCAGCAGCTGATGCTGCGTACCCTGACGGCGCGAGCCGCCTCGGGTGATGTTCGCGCAACGCGGATCCTTATCGATCTTGTCATGCAGGTTTTCGGACCGGAGGATCACGCCGACGGGAAGCGCGCTTTGTCCCCCCAGGATCAGCAGATCCTCGACCAAGTCCTGTCCCGCAAGGGTGCCGAGGGAGATGATCCCACCCTGACGAGCGAAGCCCGGCCTTTGGCCCCGGACGCGCCTTTACCGCAAACTACCGGCAGGTCCGGAGATGACTGACTTCGCGATGGAAGACCCCCGGGCCCTGCTCATCGAACTGTGCAGGTATGATTTTACGGCTTTCCTACGCAAGGCATGGCCATGGATCAGCGGCGGCGAACTCATACAGTGGAACTGGCATATTGACGCGATCGCCTATCGGCTCGAGCGTATCGACGAGGGTGTGATCCTGCGCTCGTTGATTAACCTGCCCCCGCGCAATGGGAAGTCAAAGACTATCTCGGTCATCTGGGTCGCCTGGATGCTTGGGCGTGACCCGACCCGCAATTTTGTCTGCGTGAGCTACTCGAACGAGCTCTCGGGCAAGTTCGCGCGGGACTGCCGCGCAATCGTTGAGAGTAGCTGGTATCATGAGATCTTTCCGGCGACCATGATCTCGAAAAGCAGATCAGCCTCATGGGATTTCGAGACTACACGTGGCGGCGGTCGTCTCGCGACCTCGGTCACTGGGACGCTAACGGGACGTGGCGGTGACATCATCATCCTCGATGACGTCATCAAGCCAGAGGATGCAAATTCGCAGGCGATCCGCGAAAGCGTCAACGACTGGTTCCGCTCGACCCTGGCGTCACGCCTCAACGACAAGAAAACCGGGGCTATTCTGTGCGTCATGCAGCGTCTTCATGAAAATGACCTTTCGGGTATGCTGCTTGAACAGGGTGGATGGGATCACCTCTCAATCCCGGTCATCGCCACGCAGGATGAGCGGATCATGCTGGCCCGTGGCGGATCCTGGTTGCGCAGGGAAGGCGACCTGCTGCACCTCGAGCGCGAGAGCCGTCAGGTGCTCGACGACCTACGGCAGGCAATGGGATCCTTTGCGTTCGAGGCCCAGTATCAGCAGCAACCGTTGCCCGCAGAGGGCAACCTCTATCGCCGCGAATGGCTGCGACGGTCTGTAGTTCTGCCCGGCCAGATGGGAGGCGAGATCGTGCAGTCTTGGGACTGCGCGATCAAGACCGGTCAGAGCAATGACTACTCGGTGTGTATTACTGCCCGCGTTGTTCGTAGCGAGGTGCACCTGATCGATGTTTGGCGTGGTCGCCTCGAGTTCCCCGATCTGCAGCGAAAAGCAATCGAGCTGGCGCGCGGGCATCGGGCCAGGACTTTGCTCATCGAAGACAAAGCGGCGGGTCAGCAACTCATTCAGTCTCTGCGCAGCTCTCGTCCGACAGGTGTGCCCAGTCCGCTCGGGCGCGTACCCGAGGCGGACAAGTATACGAGGGCGATGGGCGTAAGCTCGATGGTGGAAGCGGGGCAGATGTTCTTGCCGGAAAGCGCGGCGTGGCTCGAGGAGTTCACGCGCGAACTTCTCGCCTTTCCCAATTGCCGACACGACGACCAGGTCGACGCCCTTGGTCAACTCCTCGACTGGGTCCGCAGCTGCTGGCAGCATCGCGACCTCCCGATCGTCGGCCCAACAATGTACTGGCATGATGAATTTGGCCGGTCTCACTGTAGCGACGACGAGGACTGGGATGACTTTTTCCCTCCCGCGCGTGGAATTGACGCAGAGGATGGGTGGAACCAGTACTGAGCTAGTTGCGATTAAGACCAGCGCTGCGCGTGTGAAGCCGCCGCTTCCAGCTTTCCTCGAATGCGATGACCTCTTCGGGGTCGAGGTCGGGGGAGGTCAGCTGCAGGATCGAGAACGACAGCCCGGCCGGATCGACCTTCCGCAGGCCAGCATTTCCTCCGTGCCCGGTTCGAGCATAGCCCAGCCACCGCCCGAGGATGTTGTCCGAGCCATAGGCTGAGCCGACGTAGCCTCTGCCGCTCGAGCTATCGTGAATAAAGTAGACGCCGCGCCATTGTGCCATGACCGTTTGCCAAGATCGCGGGAGGTTCGCAAGCTCGTGCCAGCTCACGATCAGCTCGCGCCAATCGGGCATGGCGGAAACGAAGACGCTCTCGGATACGATCGTATCGATCGGGAATCGGCCATTGGCAGCCCAGCGATACCAGTTCTGGGCAGGTTCCGGCCAGTCTATGGCCAGTCGGCCAAAATATTCGTCGAAGGTATCGAGCGCCTGTAAGTCGAATGCGAGGCAGGACCCCATGTCAGGAGTACGCCCGGACATGCCGAGCGCCTCCAGCTCGGCATTACCCGGAAAAGCGCAGTAGCCCTGATAGTCGAGTTCTTCCCAATCGCCGATCCGGTAGAACGAGGCATAGGTGGCCTTGCGTGGCTCGAGCCCGACAAGCGATACAAGGAATTGTGCACGCGTCATCGCCTTCTCGAGCGTCGCCCACTGGATGCGCTGATAGGCGAGCCACAAGTCGGGGCGCTCAGCGACGATCCAGGGCATGACCCGGCGAAGGGCATTCTCGATCGGCGTATGG
>CEQG01152874.1_pt1 | contig 12405 bp, 20 predicted proteins | sample 350301 | NCBI WGS metagenome assembly CEQG01 (sample SAMEA2621242, study PRJEB7988) | marine metagenome | isolation source: saline water (ENVO:00002010), including | reverse complement strand
CATTGCAGAGCTTCTGTCTTTTCCTTTTTTATAGGATTTTCGCTTTTGAATAACATCTTTTGCAAAGTCATTTTCTAACCGTTGGTTATTATTTTGGTTAAACTTTTGGTTAACCACTTGGTCAACGAATTGGTTAAACCGTTCAAACTCGCTAGGACGAACTCTACATATACCTGCCATTTCATCTAAATCGGTTGGAACTGAGCCATTATCGAACTGATGTAGCAATAAATCGAAATACCATGCTCTAAATTCAGCTTTCATTCCGTTAGTTGCAGAAATCCATTGCGCTATATATACTAATGCTGCTGGGTCTTTACTCATTACGCTGTCTTTTCAAGTTCTTCCATATCAAAAAGCGTAGGCACGTTTAATTGATATTCAATAGATTTTAGATAGAATAACCCATCATCATAATAATCAGGATTCAACTCTACAGCCCAAGCTTTGCGGTTCATTTTTACAGCTGTGTAAGGTGTACTGAATAACCCACCAAAAGGATCGCCAACTGTTTCACCTGGATTAGAATATTGAAATACCAATCGCTCAATAATATCTAACTGAAGTGGGCAAATATGCTTTTCCTTTTTACGATTCTTCTGGTTAGCGTTTAGAGTTTTTAATCGGTTAACGTCGTTCATTACGTCTGGTCCTGTTGGTCTATTCATTAAGCTCATCATCTTTTTTGAGAGCTTTCCTGCCTTGTCTAAAGTTTCACAAGCATCTAAGTGTAGTTGATAATCGTATGGAACTACACGGCAGTATTCTTTCCACCATGCGTAAATGGTTTTAGGATTTAACTGTTCGGCTTGTTCTAAGGTTAAAAATCGATTACCGTTGCTTTGCCATATCGCATGAGCGTCTAACTGCCATTTAGCTAAAGTGTATTCTTCTTTAGACTTGTTAACAGGTAAATCTGCATAAGCATTTTTATCATCGCTTGGTGATTTTCTGAATAACAGAATGTACTCAGGTAATCCGCAGCCCATTTTAGTACTATCCTTAACCAATTCACCCCAAGTTAATCGGTAAGTTTGGTTATTCTCTTGTACTACATCAGTAGGTACTGTGATTTTTCCTATAAGATGAAAACCGTGCTTTGTAAAGCTTCTTACGGTTTCACCACTAAAATCATCTATTGTGGTGTAACTGATATTTTTTTGATAACCATAACGGATCCTATCTTTTACATGAACCGCACATATACGTCCTGGCATAAGCTTATCCAGTAACTTTGGCACGAGATAATCCATCTGCTCAAAAAAGCCTTCGTTTGTTGGATTGTGTCCAAAGTCGTTATAGTTGTTAGAATATTCGTAGTGATTACCGAACGGAATAGAGGTTACAATCAATCCGGTTGAATTGTTTTCTATCTTATCTAGTTCAATTGTGCAATCGCCATTATATACCGTTGCATTACCGACTGTGTGAATTCTGGTATCGTTAAATATTTTTCGTTTCATATCGCTTGAGAGTTTATTATTATTTAGTCCGTAATTTCTAACGAGGTTTATCATTTCGGTTTGAAGCTCTACATGTCGCTTCCATTTAGCTTTAAGTTCTTTAAGCACCTCACGCTCGTTTTGGGTGTGAATGATGTAGATGTAAACTTCTTTAGATTGCTTAAATCTGTAGATGCGGTGAACTGCTTGTATAAAGTCGTTGAACTTATAATCGATGCCAACAAATATGGCACGGTTGCAATGGTGCTGAAAGTTACATCCACTACCAGCAATCTGAGGTTTTGTAGATAGTATTTGATAGCGACCTTCTGAATAATCGATTAACAGTTTTTCTTTTAAGTCGTTGGATTGACTACCATAAACCGATTTTAAAACGACATTATCAGGGCATCTTTTTTCGATGGCCATGCGCTCGGCTTCTCTATGATGCCATAGAATAACATTAGAGTTCTGAAATTCATTTTCTATGATTTCAAAGGCTTTGTTAACTCTAAGTTCTACGGTTTCAGATTTCTCTCTGGCTGTGTCGTTAAGGCTCTTTGTTACGTCCTTAAACATTACCAAATCACCATCCTTGTTTATAATTGGTTTACCTGTTAAGTTTTCAACTTCAATTTCATGGATATGCATTTTTGGTAGGTCATAACCTTCATCACTATAACCTAAATCTGAAGGTTTGTTAATGAACACAGCCCAACTGCTAACCCATTTCCAGAATTCATCTTTTTGAGTGTCGTTAATTTTTAAGTTTCCTGCCTTTTTAGAATCACGTTTAAAGAATTGCGTTAGTGCATGACCTCTATCAATAACACCTAGAAACTGAGCATAGTTTAAAATCTCTATGTAGTTATTTGGTGTAGGTGTTGCTGTAAATACAAATCGATACGGTACTTTTCCGAAATGCTCTAAAACATAGTTTGTGGTTTCGGTCTTTAGGTTTCTTAAAACTGATGCTTCGTCAAATGATACACCACCGAATTTAGAGGCATCTATATCACCTTTACGGATGCGCTCGTAGTTGGTAAGGTAAATTTTAGGTTGAAAGTCGTCTATTGTATCAGTGTCAGTGATATACTGTATTTCAACATCTGAGCCTAAGAGTTCATTATCTCTTTTAAACTCGCCAATAACACCAAGCGGTAAACCAATTAAGAATGGTTTGTTGGTTTTTTTAATGATTTGTTGTGCAATAGCCAACTGCATTACGGTTTTTCCTAATCCAAATGAAGCAAACACAGCTCTACGTCCACCTTCAATAGCCCATTTAGTAATGTCTTTTTGGTGTGGTAGCATGATTTCTGGCAGAACATCTGTTGTTATTTCAAAGCCGTAATTCTCTGCTAGTATGATTTTGTTTTCTAAGAATTCTATGTAATCCATTAGGCTAACATTTTTAATTTATTATCTAATACTTTTCTCACTTTGTCTTTGTGTATTCCTGTTATTTTAGAAATGTTTTTAAGGCTGTTATCTTGCAATACATCAAACCAATACAAAACTATATCTGTGGTTATGGGATGGTATCTATCTGCCATTTTTAAACCTTTCAATTTTCTTTATTACTGATCTTACTTTTTCGGTATTTGGAAGTGTTTTAATAATGTTTAAAACTTCTTCTCTTACTTCTGAATTAAATTGTACTAACCCTTCTATTCGGTTTATAGAATATATTACTGTGCAGTGTGTAAATGGCTCAGTACTTTTAAAACTTCCTATGGTTTTTAGTGATACATGATAGCCTATTATTAGCCTTGAGATATATTGAAACAATTGTCTTACATAAGCTCTACGTCTGCAGGTGTCTTTTACTACAATGTAATCTTCATCTAACTTGTAGAAATCTGTAACACATTGGTATATGGTATTTAGATTTATCATAGTTTTTCTATTGATGTGGCAATAATGTTATTATAGGTATGGCCAGCTTTGGTTAACTTACCGTGTATATAGACTTCGGCTTTGATATTTACACCAGGTAGAATACTGTCTATAATAGCCTTAAGGTCACCTCTAAATTCTACAAAGGATCTATTTTTTTGATAGTCTATAATTTCTACTTTACTATAGATTCTGTTTTTGTTTTCACTGGCTATAGTATTGCCTATTTTACCTATAATCGTTGGCATTATGCACTGAGTTCTGTTAATAATACGTTTCTGGTTTCGTCGCTGATATCTTCTTTTAAAAGGCGTTTTATAGCGTGGTTTTTTTTGGACTTGTTACGGTCTTTTGCTAGTTGCTCAATCTCTTTTGGATCGGTTACAATGACTAATTTTGAAACCTTTGATACTTTACTTTCAAATTGACCTGTAATCTTTATGACACCCATATCTAATAAATCTGACACTCTTGCGGTTATTGAGCTTTCTCGCATACCTGTAGAGAAGAATTTTATATCTTCAATAGTATGTTCTGGATTGCGTTTTATGTAAGCGTATATCTTTGCTTTTTGGCTATTGAACGTGCCATTGTTAATGCCTTTTAAAAAGGCTTCTGTACTACATTTTGTCATGGCTAATTAGTTTTGAGTTTTTTAAATCCCTACACATTTCAAAACAATTAAGGTTATTGCAATAAGTGCTAATACAACTAATGGTTGTGGGTTTTGTTTGATGTTGTTTGTCATGGCTTTTAGAATTTAAAACCTAGTCTTACAAATCCACTATTAACTGTATGGTAATCTTCATTTCCCCATAGCTTACTATCGGTTTTCATATCACTGGCGTATGATGCACCTATAAAGATGTTTTTAGTGATATTGATATCTAATCCTGCTTCTAAACCTAATAGAGCATGTACACGTTCTTGTCTGTAAATTCCACCTATGCGAGTTCCGGCATAAAATCTTATTACTTTAAGGTTAGCATTTAAACCAAACCTACCTATAAGATGTGTATAATCTATATTGTTGAGTTTTGGGAAGTGGTACAACTCAGGACCAACATATATAATGTTGTTTTGGTGCTCGTACTGAATTGCTATACTAAAACCATCATCATAAGAGTTTGGCGATTGTACTACACTTATGTTATTGCTTTCTTGTGCCAATAGTGTTATTGGAAATAATAATAGGATGTAAATAATTTGTTTCATGATTTGTTTTGAAATTTTAAAATGAGTTTATCTAATTTCTCGTGGCAGCTTCTACAGCGTACCTTTATATTTTCTTCATCCCAGCATAATTCTGTTTTACCTTGTTCTTTAGCCAATTTTATGCTGATGTTGTGGCTCATGTCTAGCCTAGTTCCGTTACCATTTCTACCACACTCTACACAGAAATTATAACCGTGCTCATCTAATTGGGCTTGTATTACATTTTCCTTTGCTACACGCATTCTGCTTTCTATTTGGCTTTGTGTTACGCGCTCGCCTGTAGAGGTTTGGTAGGTATTAGACATATAAATTATTTTTAATCATATATTTTTTTCTAGCATCAAAAGCTTTAATTTCTGTTTCATAAAATCCTAAATGAATATTTCTCTTTAAGTGTGTTATATATGAAGCCCATTTATTTTTGTCTTTCATAAAACAAACACCTACATATTTACTGGAGCTTTTTAAATGCTTTTTATTTGTGTTTTTTCTTGTGCTTATGTATTCTAAATTGCAAAGCCTATTATCAGTTCTATCAAAATTTTTGTGATTTATAACATCGTCTATATTCTCTTTTTTTAAAAATGTAATAGCAATTAACTGATGTACTCTTTTTGTTTTCCTTAAGCCATTACATCTAATAGATACAGAAGTGTATAAATTTTTATTACCCATGTATGGCTTTAATATTTTATCATTAATTAATCTGTAAGAATCATCACCATTTTTAACATATCTTTTTTTACTTCTTATTCTACCTAAGTTACTAGCCTCATAACCTTCGTGATTTGGTATGTTTTTCCAAAACTCTTTCACTTTATGTTTATTTAGTTTAAGCATAACCTAGAATGGTAAATCGTCGTGATCTTCTTCAATTGGTTCTTGAGATTCTGGTTGATTTATACCTTCACGTACAAAGTCTATTTTGTAAGCCACTAAGTCTTGTGCAAATCCTACAGAACCATCATCTTTAGCAAATGATTTTCCGTTTATTGAAAACCCTACTTTAATGATGTCACCAACTTTATATTGGTCTGGATTGCATTTTTCGTTGAAGATTTTAAACCTTGCATGATTACTGTATTTTTCACCAGTCATTTGGTTAAATCTTGTTAGGTCTAAATAGAATTCCTGTACTTGAAATCCGCTATCAAACGTTTTTGTTTCGCCTACTGAGTGTAATTTTCCTGTGATGTCCATTATTTATAAGTGTAATATTCGTTACTGCATTTTACGATTGATCCGTTAAGGTTCAATAGATTGGTGTTTTCCTTAAATTTTTTGACTTGCTTTTTTTCGCACATATCAAAGAGTTCTTCGTCACTGATTTCGGGTGCGCTTGTAAGGTCCTTAAAGATGATATCTCGCATAGGAAAGAAGCCATCTATACGCTTTATAATTTCCTTTTGCATAGCTTCATCTGCATCTTGGTAAAAGAAATGAGAGCGTTTTTCTGGTGCTATCTTGTATTCCTTTTTATTTCCAAATTCATCCACGTCAGCACTTGTTAAGTAAAGGCATATAGCCCCTTTTTTGTGCTTTGTAGCTATCATCTGCATTTGGTTTTGGGCTTTATAACCTTCGTTAATTTTCTTTACGTTGTTCCAAAAGGTGTAAGGTGTGTAAGGACATTTAATGTCTATGGTAAGCCCTTCAAATTCATCTGTAACGTCTGGTGTGGCCCAATACGATTTTTGTTCTACTTCTGAAATAAATATTGAAACATCTGATCTTAAATTTGCATTAGGATATTTCTTTATTACCACATCTCTATAACCATCAATCTCTGAGTTGATACCGTGAAGCATGGCGTTTGTAGATACATAATCTCTATAACCGTTAATGAGTTCTAATGCTTTTTCGTAAGCAAATGAATGAGCAGTTTTAGCATCTAATCCAGCTCTTGTAAAAAGTTTTGACACTTCACTTGCACCAACACAGCCCAATTTTTTAGGGTCGTCGTGTATGGTGTTTTCATACAGTTCTACGTCAGAAACCGCAGCCGAATGTAGATTCGGCATCGATTTCTTAAGTTGTTCAATAACACTCATAATTAAAGTACTATTGGTTTAACAGACCATCTATCGGATTGGTAAGAATTGGTTTTGTTCTTACGCTTTCCTAGGTAGCTTAAACGTATAGGTGTTTGTCCTAAAACAAGTTCACCGCTTTCAATAGCACTTTCAATAGTTGCTACCAATCGCTTAGATCCATTTCTAATAGTATTGAAACTTCCATCTTCTTCTTGATTTAACATGATGATGCATGGTAGTTTTACTGTTTCACCAGACTTATCATCTGTGTAGTTTTCTTCTTTGATTTCCATGATAACACCTACTTTGTATTCGCCCTCAACTTCTGGAGTCCAATAGGTAGAGGATAGTTCTCTAGGTGATACTTTAGCATTGTGAAGATTAGGTAAGCTATCTAATGTCGCTATTCCTGTTTGATTTTCTGCTTCTGTTTTCATTTTTAAAAGATTTAGTATTAATGATTTATTGAATTATTTCAAATTTTCGAGTTTGGATGTGAGTGTGTTTTTTAAGTCCTCTATATCTAATTTAAGTTCTGTATAGAATGTTTGAGAAGCTTTGTCCTTTAGTTCTGGTGCTTCTTGGTGAATACCTATTGAAGCGATTATAGACTTTAATTTTTCTAAATCTGGTTTAAGTGCTTCAGCTCTTTTTTCAGCTTCCTTTTTAGCTTTAGCTTCTGCCTTAGCTTTTTCTTCAGCTTCAATCTCAGCTTGTCTTTTAGCTTCTGCTTCAGCTATTTTTCGTTTTTCTTCTTCAATAGCTTCACGTTCTTTTCTTAACTTTCCCTCAGCGGCTTCACGTTCCTTACGTTCAGCTTCTAACTTCTTTTGACGTTCAGCTTCTTCTTGTTCAGCTTTTTTGCGAGCTTCTTCCTGTTGTTCTTCAAAGGCTTTGCGTTCGGCTTCTAACTTTTCACGCTCAACACGAGCTTCTTCTTTTTCATTTAAGTCTGTTATCTTTTCTTGAAGGAAATGAAAAAGTAGGTTTTTCTTTTCAGCATAATCCATGTCGAATTCTTCAAAGTCTTTTTGGTCGAACTTTTCTAATATGGCGTTAAAGACTTCTTTTGTGTTTTCAATATCCAAAAATTCTAAGTTTGAAATCTCACACTTCAAATTGTTGTAGAATTGGTTGATTTCACTTTGGATTTTATCCTTTCGCTCTTGTTCTAACCTTAGCTTTTCTTGACGTTCAGCTTCTTTTATAGCTTCGTAGCGTCTAACTTCCTCTTGTTGCTTTTCCTCATGAGGTACTGTAATGGCAATCAATTCTTTTGATGCATCCGCAACTTTGTTTCTAAAAGATTTTAGTTTTGAAGCAATAAGCTTTTCTTGCTTTTCAATAGTGGTTCTAGCGGTTACTAAAGCCGTTCTATTTTTTTTTGCATCTTCATAGCTTTTATGATCTTCAATCTTTACGAATGGATTTTCTTCAACTATTTTTAATTGAGTTTCTTTCCATCCATTAAGTTCTGGAAGCATGTTAGCATCTAATTGATCTAATTCTATTAAAGATGTTTCTTGATTTGATTTTGACATGGTTAATGATTTATTTAATTATTTCAAGTTATTTTAAGTGGCTTTATTACAATTCTGTAAATGCATAGCCCTAATGCTATTCCTATAAGTATGTCCATGATTAAGTAGGTTTAAAAGGCTATAAGTGCAATTATTAATAGTAAAATGAGGTATCTAAACTTTACGATGTAATACATTACCATTAGTGGGTTTGGTGTTTTCATAATCCTAGTATTTCGTTTTTCTTTACACGTCTGTTAGAGCTTAGTACTTCATCAAAAAACTGTTGTCTTTTTTGGTGAGGTGAAATAGGGGAAGGGATTTCAACTTCTTCCCCATTTTCTAACTTCTTTAAGAGTGGTTTTCCTTCTTTTAAAAAAGCTTCTGCCTCATTGATTAGTCTCCGCAGACATTCAATATTTTTGTTGTTTTTTGCCATTTGTTATGCTTTTCGGTATTTGGGCTCTGGTGCTATAAAACCAATATCTATCGTGAATAATCCAAAGCCCATTTACCTAGTTTTTTCGTCTTACTCTTGTTCTATAAACCTTGTGGGTTTTTTGCTTTGTAGGTTTTCTGTAATCATCCGTATAGTCACCAAACATTACAATACTTTGTATGGATAGAAACATTACGGCTATCATAGTTTTAAAAAGCTCTGGGTGCACTGCTGCATATTTTGCTATAAGATGATAACTAGACTTAGCACTTGCTTTTTGTATGGCACGTTTTACCTGTGTTTTTACGGTGTGTATAGAAACACATCTAAGGTCTGCTATCTCTTTTTCTAAGTAGCCTTGAGCTTTTAGTTTTACAACTTCATTTTCAGATTTGGTAAGGGCTTGTAACATGTTATATTAGGTTTAGGGCTTTTTTGTTTGTTTTGGTATCTATGGATATTCTATCCTTTCTGTTTTCTACAGCTTTAGCAATTATGGCGGTTATAAATGCTAAATTGTTTTCGGTGATCTTGCGCTCACGTCTTATGAGTTTTCGTCCTAGCTCTATAGAGCAATCATGTGCTATAGCTATTTCTTTTTGTTCATCTGTAGTTGTCCACTGCTCAATGTAGTTAGACATATCTACGCTTATGTAATTACCTGGTTGTAGTGCCATTATAATGTTGGGTTTATATCTTTGCTGAATAGTTTATTTAGTGTGCTATCTATAGATTTAGAGTAAGCATCATCATCGTTGTACTTATCACTATCTACTTCTATTGTAGTTTTTACTTTACAGTTTTGGGCTGTGGTGCGCAAACCTCTTTGATTATTGAACATGGTTACTTAATTTTTACGGTTATTTCGCCTTGAGGTAGTCTAAATCTATTTTGATGTACACCTAAAAGAGACGCTCTAATAGCTTTACTTGTAGGTTCTTGTATTTTGCGTTTTAGGGTATGATACAAATGACCTATGCGTTTTCTTTTAGCTTGAAAAGCATCTGAGCACACTTGCTCATGGCTCAATGTATCTTGCTCTTGCATTAACAAATCCCATCTATGTTTTAAAAGCTGAACTCGTTTAGCGTATATTTTTTTTAGATGAGTGGTTTCTGCTGTTTCCATTTTGTAATGCTTATGTGGTATTTTGCTTACAACAACTTTTTTTATATCAATTTTTGTTATTACTTTGTTGTTGTATAGTACAAATATATGCAGAAGTATTCATATACGCAATACTTTTCGTAAAATAATACGTAAAAATATTCATATAAAAAGTTAAATGATTGATTTTAAAAGGATTAGAAAAGAAAAAAACATGACCCAAACCGAGTTTGCAAAGCTTATAGGTGTGTCTTTAAGGTCTATTCAATCTTATGAAAAAGGAAATACGAAACCTTCTGCGGATGTTCTTATGAAGATTATGAATTTTGATACGAATAATGATGCGTATTTAAATAATGATGTTTTAAATAAAACCAATGAACCAGATGCTATTTGGGTTAATTATGAAAGTTTTATGCTTGTACCAATGGTAAGTCATAGAGCACAAGCTGGTTTTTTGAGTGGTTGGGGTGATGAGGATTATTTAGAAGAATTACCAAAAGTACCTTGGGAAGTAGATAAAGAATATAAAGGTAAGTACATGACCTTTGAAGTTTCTGGTGAAAGCATGGAAAGTGAGGACGACCCTAGAGATAGTCTTTATGAAGGTGATTTACTATTATGTAGAGAGGTGATGCGTCAACATTGGCAAAACAAGTTGCATATTAATAAGTGGGATTTTATAATAGTGCATAGAGAACAAGGTATATTAGCTAAAAGAATTACTAAGCATGATACCGTAAATGGAACTTTAACACTTCATAGCTTAAATCCTTACTATGAGGACCAGACAGTTAACCTAGACGACCTTATAGCTATTTTTAATATTATAGATGTAAAACGATCCCGTAAAAGAAGATAAATATGAGCGATAAGAAAAACCTAAAGAAATTAAAGTTTTTACAGTCTTATGAAGGCTATGATACTGACCAACTCTTAAAAGAGCTTTTGTATTATCAAAAAACACAAATTGAAAAACTTGAAAAAGTAAGAAGCAATACTTCTACTTTGGTTTGGTGGCTTGTGGCTATTCCTATAATATTCGGCATTTTATTTTTCATTTTATAACATTATTTATGAAACAGGCATTATACATTTTATTAACGTTAGTTATTGTAAGTTGTTCATCTTCTGATGATGGTGAAGCTGCAAAACAACTACCAGAAAGTTATGATATAAGAATAGAAATAGATGGTGATCTAACTGTTCCTAGTATTTATATAGCTGTAAATTCAACTGTAGTTAATGAATGGGAAAATCAAAGCCTACCATTTGAAGTTGATTACACTTATAACACAATAGGTAATGAACTAACTTCACACACATGCGGTTGTATTACAATATCAGTAGGCGCTTACTTAAGCCAAGTAAATAACATGACAAGTTTTAGACTTTATATAGATGGTGAATTAATTGATAGTACAAGCGTTACAAGCCCAAGTTCAGGCGGTTTTGTTAATCCTACACGTTTAGAATTCGTCTATTAAAAAAGGGTAAAATACAGGGTAAAAAATAGAGTAATATTAATTTTAATTTGTTTGCAAATCATTTTATATCAGTTATTTAAGATAAATCATTTCGGAAATAAGGGATTCCCTCTTTCTCCGCAAAGGCTTTACCAACATTGGTAAAGCCTTTTTTATTTTCGTAAATTATTTGTGAAATATTTTACATGTTAAAACTCACGTTATCAATTTTTTTGGCATTTTAACAATTAATTATGTGCTACTGTAGGTTTCACAATATATTTAGAATCAGAAATAAAGAGACTTATATAAAAGCCTTAAATCAAACATATTATGAGTAATACATCTACGCTAAAACAAACTAGCTTGTCACCTACAGAAGCAGCATTAGAGATTTACGATTTAGCAATTAAACATCGAGATGAAACCGAACAACTAAGAAGAATGGCACCAGCGGTTGTTGACCGTATGAAAGATTTGCAATTGTTTAGACTTGGTTTACCAAAATATCTTGGAGGATGGGAAGAAAATCCTGTAGAAGTATTCAAGGTTTATGAGTTATTAGCAAGCGCTGAAGCATCTGTAGCATGGAGTGCATGGAATAATCATTTGGCTTGTACCTTCGGTAGATTCCTAGATCAGGAAAGTATGAATGAAATTTATAAAAATTCATCTGATGTGTACGCTAACTCTGCACGACCAGAAGGTGTAGCGGAAATCGTAGAAGGTGGATATAAAGTTTCTGGACGTTGGACACTAGTATCTGGTTGTGAAATATCAGATTGGTTTGCTTTACGTTGCCTTGTTACTTCTGATGATTTACCAAAAACATTAGGACCTGGCGCCAAATTAAAATTATTCTTTCTTCCTAAATCTGAAATAAATATTATTGACACATGGAGTGTTGGTGGGTTGAGAGGAACGGGAAGCCATGATGTTGAGATAAAAGATGCTTTTGTTGAAGAAAAATACGCCATTGATTTCGATAGCCCAGTTGAAATTGATAACCCTTACAGTAGATTACCTATAGGCTGTATGAATGCCGTAGGTAATGCGTCAATTGCCCTAGGGATTTTGAAGTCTGCTATTACAGATTTAAAGCGTTTGTGTGCTGAGCGTGTTACACCAGGTAAAAATCCTGATTTAAGAGATAGGCTACAAATTCAGAGTGCTTTAGCCAAGGCAATAACAACTTTAGATTCTAAAAGATGTCAATTGCACAGTACAGTAAATGTAATATGGGAAGAAGCTAAAGCTAATAACAGATATACAGATATACAATTG
>CEQG01036114.1_pt1 | contig 12421 bp, 8 predicted proteins | sample 350301 | NCBI WGS metagenome assembly CEQG01 (sample SAMEA2621242, study PRJEB7988) | marine metagenome | isolation source: saline water (ENVO:00002010), including | reverse complement strand
CGTTCACGGCGGTCGCGATACGGCGTTTGCCGGTGAAGTTGACTGGCAGCTCGGCGATCTCGAGGTCGAACTCGGTCCCGCTAAGCTCGGCGGGCGAGACTGGGGCGGATCGCGCGAGAAGCGCCGGGGCGAAGCCGGCAACCGCGCCGCCGATCGCCAGCCCCTGGACGAAACGGCGCCGTGCGATCGGCCGGATATGTAAGGGAGACATGAACTGTACTTTCGCGAAGTCGGGTTCAGGCGAGGTCGAGGACGATCCGGCCCTCGATGTCGCCATGGTGCATGCGGGAGAAGACGTCGTTGATGTTCTCCAGCTTGTCTGCATGGACCGTGGCCTTGACCTTGCCGTCGCCGGCGAACGCCAGTGCCTCGAGCAGATCGAGCCGCGTGCCGACGATCGAGCCTCGCACGGTAATGCCGTTCAGCACGGTGTCGAAGATCGACAGCGGGAAGTCGCCCGGCGGCAGACCATTGAGCGCGACCGTGCCGCCGCGCCGGACCATGCCGAGCGCCTGCTGGAACGCCTTGGGCGAAACGGCGGTGACGAGCGCTCCGTGCGCGCCGCCTATCGCCTTCTTGAGCGCTGCCGAAGGGTCCTCGCTGTGCGCGTTGACCGTCAGTGTGGCGCCAAGGCGTGTAGCGAGGTCGAGCTTGCTATCGTCGATGTCGACCGCGGCCACATTGAGACCCATGGCACGGGCATATTGCACCGCCATGTGGCCGAGCCCGCCGATCCCTGAGACGACCACCCACTCGCCGGGTCGGGCCTCGGTGGCCTTCAATCCCTTGTAGACGGTGACGCCCGCGCAGAGGATCGGCGCAATGTCGAGGAAGTCGACATTGTCGGGAAGGTGACCAACATAGTTGGGATCGGCGAGGACATATTCGGCAAAGCTGCCATTGACCGAATAGCCGGTGTTCTGCTGTTCGTGGCAAAGCGTCTCCCAGCCACCCAGGCAATGCACGCAATGCCCGCAGGCGGTGTAGAGCCAGGGCACGCCGACCCGGTCGCCTTCCTTCACATGGGTGACGCCCGCACCGACGGCGGCGACATGCCCGACGCCTTCATGGCCAGGAATGAAGGGCGGGTTGGGTTTGACCGGCCAGTCCCCTTCTGCCGCGTGCAGGTCGGTATGGCACACGCCGGTTGCCGCAATCTTGACCAGGATCTGCCCGGGGCCGACCGTCGGGATCGGCGCGTCCTCGATGACCAGGGGCTTGCCGAATTCGCGGACGACCGCCGCCTTCATGGTTTTCGCCATGTCCGTTTCTCCTTTTGAGCGAGGGGTCAGAACAGGCCGAGCGCGTGCTCGTCATAGGAGACGAGCAGGTTCTTGGTCTGCTGATAATGGTCGAGCATCATCCGGTGATTTTCACGCCCGAAGCCCGACGCCTTGTATCCGCCGAAGGCGGCATGGGCGGGGTACTGGTGATAGCAGTTGGTCCAGACCCGCCCGGCCTCGATCGCGCGGCCCAGACGGTAGGCGGTGTTGCCGCTCCGGGTCCAGACGCCCGCGCCAAGACCGTAGGCGGTGTCGTTGGCAAGTGCGATCGCCTCCTCGACCGTCTTGAAGGTGGTGACCGCCAGGACGGGACCGAAGATCTCCTCCTGGAAGATGCGCATGTGGTTCTGACCCACGAACACGGTCGGCTGTACGAAATAGCCCTGGTCGAGCGCACCGCCCGGCAGCGCCCTGGCGCCACCGACCAGACACTGCGCGCCCTCGGCCTTGCCGATATCGATATAGCCCAGGATCTTGTGGAGCTGGTCCTCCGACGCCTGCGCGCCGACCTGGACCGACGGGTCGAGCGGATCGCCCTGGCGGATCGCGGCGACGCGCGCCACGGCGCGCTCGATGAAGCGGTCGAAGATCGACTCATGGATCAGGGCGCGCGACGGGCAGGTACAGACCTCGCCCTTGTTGAAGGCGAACAAAGTAAAGCCTTCGAGCGCCTTGTCGAAGAAGGCATCGTCCTCGTCGAGCACGTCCGCCATGAAGATGTTGGGCGACTTGCCGCCAAGCTCCATCGTCTGGGGGATCAGATGGTCCGCCGCGGCGTGCATGATCTGCTTGCCGGTGACGGTCTCGCCGGTGAACGAGACCTTGGCGATGCGCGGATTGGCGGCGATCGCCTGGCCAACGGTCCGTCCCGGGCCGGTGACGACATTGAGCACGCCGGGCGGCAGGATGTCGGCGGTGAGCTCGGCGAACATCAGCAAGGTGAGCGGCGTCTGGGATGCGGGTTTGATGACGGTGCAGTTGCCCGCCGCCAGCGCCGGCGCGATCTTCCACGCCGCCATCAGCAGCGGGAAGTTCCACGGGATGATCTGGCCGACGACGCCGAGCGGCTCGCGGAAATGATAGGCGATGGTGTCCGCATCGATCGTCGAGATGCCGCCTTCCTCCGCCCGGATGCAGCCGGCGAAGTAGCGGAAATGGTCGATCGCAAGCGGAACGTCGGCAGCACGCGTCTCGCGGATCGGCTTGCCATTGTCGATCGTCTCGGCAAGCGCCAGCAGCTCCAGATTATCCTCGAGCCGGTCGGCGACACGATTGAGAATCCTGGCGCGCTCGGCGGGGGCGATTCTTGCCCATTGATCCTTGGCAGCGTGCGCCGCATCGAGCGCGCGCTCGACATCTTCCGGCGTCGACAGCGCGAACTCTGCGATCTGGGCACCATTGATCGGGCTCTTGTCGGCGAAATACTCGCCGCTCGCAGGAGCATTCCATCGACCACCGATGAAATTATCATAGCGGTGTCGGAAGGAGGCCGCCGCATTGATGGTCCCGATCGCCTTCTCGAACATTACCTGACTCCATCTCTATCGATGGCCTGACGGAGTAATCTCTTTGCCCGGGCGGCCTATAAGTAAGTTCCGCAGAAGGTAGTTTGGTATCGGTGTCGCGGTCTTTGAGGGTCAGACACGCCAACGGAGCCGATGAGTATTCATCGACTCCCGAACCTATTCGCGCACGCATGATCGGAATTATGCCGAGACACGCTACTCGGCTGATTCTTCTTTTGGGGAGGGCGGCGCTTGGCATTCCAATTCTGGCGTTACGCCCGGACGCGCTTTAGGCTCACCCAATCGCCTTTCTGAAGCGTCCCGTCCCTCACGCGGAAATGAGCGTAATGGTCGTCGAAAATCTGGTCGACTTCGACATGACCGACAAGGCGGCGGTGGCGCGGCGTTGCGTGATAGACTTCGAGTATCTGCCCGATGTGCGCGCCATCGGCTTTGCCCAGGCAGGCCACTGTGCCGCCCGCATCCGTACGGACGATCTTGCCGCGCATGAACAAGCTATGGCCGATACCCTGTGCGAGGAGCGGCGTGCTGCCAAAGAGCAGAAAGCCAACAGCAGCACCGACGCCAAGATGTTTTCGCATCACTGTTTCCTCTCTCACGTCAGTTGCTCGGTCCCGGCTTTGAAAGTTGGGAGCACGGGGCGACGCTGGGCATCGTCAAAGAACTGGCCCGCCGCGGGGGCGGCGGCGGGCCCTCAGCCCCGGGGGGTGTTTTATCGGGGCTGGAAACTTCACATGTCGCTCATCGGCTTGTCGGCCATGGGCTTGGCGGTCTTCTTCGCGGCCGGCTTGGCCTTCTTCATCGGCATCTTGCAGCAGCCACTCTTCGCCTTACCGGCCATGCCCGAGCCGTTCGATGCAGGCGACCCGCCGGACATGCCGGCCATCCCCGACATGCCCTGTTGATCCTGCTGGGCCGGTTGCCGCTGCTGCTTCTGCGCGCCGGCCTGATGTTCCTTCATCATCTGATCGTGCATCTGCTGCCCGCCATGATCCATGCCCTGCTGGTGGGCATGGGCCGGCGCAGTCTGCGCGGGCGCGGGCGTCGACTGGGCGAGAGCGGTGCCGGCGGCGAAGGTTAGCGTCGCGAAGAGGCTGATGGTCGCCGCGCGAAATGTCGTCTGTCGCATTGAGGGTCTCCGAGTGTTCGTCCTGTTGCCCGGTCGACGTTCCGATCCCGGCAATTCCGAAGCTTCAATGCTGCTAGCGAGACGCAGTCTGTATACGTAACTTACGAATCCGCTTTGGATCGCGACAAGCATGCGCGGGATCGTGCGGGGTGGACCATGGCCCAAGTTCAAGCGAATTCATGATCCCGCTTGATGGCGGCCGGCAGCGAAGTGCAAAAGCCAATTGGCCCGCCGTGGGAGAACGGCGGGCCAAAGCTGCGGTTGAACTAGGCCACGGTCGTTGGCCGCCCAGCCTCGTGGTCGGAGCTGGCTTAATGCAGGGTCAGCAACCGCCCCGCGACCTATGCAACATGCGGGAGGCTCCGTCCTGGGTTCCCATCTCCCGCATAGCGATCCGATGGTCCTGCATCATCTCACCGTGCATCCGTACTTCGCGGTGTCGCATGCCTTGCATCTGGGCCGTGTCGGACCGAGCCGGCGCCGGCTTCGCCTTGAGCGTCTGTTCAAGGTCGGGCATGCCCGGCGGCATCCCATCGGCGAGAACTGGCCCGGCGCCGACGGCAAGGACGCCAAAGGCTGCGAGCGAAGCGATAATCGCTGCTTTCTTGCGCAAATATGATTCCTTCAAGTCTGAGTTTCAGTGCGACCGGACACATGCCCGGTCGATTCTCGCTCCCCAGGGAGCTTGCCGTTGAGATGGTATCGGCCTGGAGGTGGCAGTATACGTAATTTGCGAAGCTGGCGGTCAGCCTGCAATGTCAGCTTTAGTTCGGCTACTAGCAAAAGCTGGGCGCGGATGACCGACGACGGCGGCCATCAAAGCCTCCGCCTAGCCCGAGCACTGGAAAGCGACGCCGCCTGCTGCAGTGGCGAACAGCGAAACGTAAATCGCACGCCGCTTTTGCTTCGGCGCGATCGTGGCAAGGCCCACCGCCGAACCAGCCACTCGGACTGGCCCAGGCTAAATTGTCGGAATAGACGCTCGCTCGGATCGGTGCCGCAGTGATTGAACGCTCGCCTGGCTGATTATTGATCAACTGGCGAGGGCCGCAACCAGCTTAGAAGGGCAATTTTGTCTTCCCAGAGGGGGCGGGCACAAAAGCGATCGGTTCGGGTATTACGGATATTGCCCTCCCGCGCGCCCTTTAAGGGAAGAGCGGCGCTTCGCCTCGGTGGATCTCATCGGATCGAGAAAAGCGCGTTTGCGTCAGTTTCACGATTGCTCAGGAGGGGCTTCGAAATGACTTTTCTGAGCCGGCGAACTGTCTTGGCGGGCGGAGGCCTCCTGCTGGGGGCGGCATGCACGCGCAGATTTGCGACGCCGGACCAAGCAGGCACGCTGCCCATTCCTCGCCTGTTAGATGCACGCGACCATGGGCAGAGAATTGGACTGAGGGCGCAGGAAGGGGAAACCACTTTCTTCCCAGGGCGGCGGAGCGCCACCATGGGATACAACGGAAGCTATCTCGGCCCGACTCTGCGGGTACATCGCGGGGACGACGTGACGGTGACTGTCAGCAACAATCTGTCTGCTGATACCACGGTTCACTGGCACGGGCTGCTCGTACCGGGAGAGCTGGACGGCAGCCCCCACCAGACCATTAGTCCAGGCGAGACTTGGCGTCCGACGCTGCCGATCCGTCAGCCGGCGGCCACTCTCTTTTATCATTCGCATGCACACGGCCGAACGGCGGAGCAGGTCTATGCAGGCCTAGCGGGATTGCTCTTCGTCACCGACGAGGAAGAGCAAGGTCTCGGTTTGCCTTCGGATTACGGCGTCGACGATCTACCAATCTTGATCCAGGATCGGCAGTTCGTGGATGGCCGTCTGGTGTTACCGGCGGGCATGATGGTGGCGCTGGACGGGAGGCGGGGCAACGTTATTCTCGTAAACGGCGCGTACAACCCGCGAGCAGACGTTCCCAGAAGCTTAGTGCGGCTGCGGCTCGTAAATGGTTCGAATGCCCGGACTTACGATCTTTCGTTCAGCGACGGACGAGCCTTTTATTGGATCGGCACCGAGGGCGGCCTTTTGGAAAAGTCCGTTGAATTGCAGTCCCTCACTCTGGCCTCCGGTCAGCGGGCTGAGATCTTGGTGGACTTCAGCGATGGCAAACCGGTCTCGTTGGTATCGGCTCCGGACCAAAGCACCCTCAGGATGCATGGCATGGGCATGATGCATCGGCACGAGGCTAGCGAAAACAACGCAGGGGATGAAACTGTCCTCACATTTTCACCGCGCTTGGCATCGAGTAAGCGAGGTAGCACCACGCTTCCGCTCCTCCTGGCGTCCCGCGCGGTGCCAGATCCGGCGACGGTCGTCGCACGGCGACGTCTGGTGCTCAACATGAGGCTGGGAGGTATGATGGATAGCGACGAAGAGCCGCTAACGATCAACCACAGGCGATTCGATATTGATCGCATCGATGAGGAAGTCGAGCTTGGCGCCGTCGAGATATGGAAAGTCTCCGGGCAGAAAATGGCCCATCCCTTCCACATTCATGGAGTGCACTTCGACGTGCTACGTCGCGATGGCGAGGAACCAGATCTTCTTGATCAGGGGCCACGTGACACCATCGTCGTGGACGAACCGGTCGAGTTATTAATCCGCTTCGACCAGCCTGCTTCAAAAGCGCCCTTCCTGTTCCATTGCCATATCCTGGAGCACGAGGACGAAGGCATGATGGGTCAGTTTTCCGTGACGTAGTGGGAACAACTCAAGAAGCGAAATCCTGCATATGCCAATAAGGGGGCAATGCTCGACGTGTGACTTCGAACTCCACTCTCGTTTTTGGTCCCTTTTCGGGCTTGGGCCAGAACGTTTCGCACATCTCGATCGAAGGCATTCGATCATCCCGGACACTTGTGCATCACATGACGAACCCTGCGGTTCGTCACGGCCACCAGGCGCCGCGGGCCGCGCTCTATAATGACCATACGCTTGTCGGGCCGTCCCGCGGCCGCTGTCAGTACTCGCGGCAATGAGTAATAGATGGTATCGCCGCGTTCATACCACTTTCCTCCGCCAAGCGGCGTCTGGTCAGGCAATCGGATTTCGCTGTAAGATCCGTTGCGATTAAGAACCCAGGCCATCCCCGACTTACAGCCGGATCGGCCATCAAATGACCAGACACCCGCGAGCTTGGTGGTCGAGGTATCTTCCCTTGCGGGAACGACCCTGGCCGGCGAAGGTAGCGTTGGCACAGTGAGCGCGGCGAAAATCGCCCAGATGGAACACGACCACCGTGTGAAAGTGAGCAGCCGGCATCGATATAACCCGTTAAGCGCGATCGTCATACTGTTCCCTTCCGATCCACACTCACTCCGCTGCGAGCTTCGTTGGTTGCCCTGGGCAGACTATGCCGACCATCTGCCGGTGGTAATGCGTATTTGTCGCTAGACAGAAGAGACGCCTGCGATGGCATCTGATCGCAGATCGCCCAGGACAAGGCAGCCGGCGCAGAACTTGGGATGACGGTGATCGTCTCATGCGCAGTGCAAGCGAGCAACCACATGAGCGGTAACGGGGGTGACGAGTTCGCTTCCGGACGAGGAAAAGGTGACCAGGTGACCTTCATTCTATCCCGACATGTTGGTTTGGACGCTCAAGCCGGGTGCCGAGGCGGAGGCATATAGGCCCGCCCGATGTACTAATCGCAAGCGACCGGTTTTCGGTTCTGATGCTCTTGCGCCCCAGTCAACCGACCGATCGCCATTCGTATATATCACAATTTCGCGGGTCGTTCCCCCCAGATAGGGTCAGAGCAGGTTCGAGTCGTGGAGGGGTCTTGGAACTCAGAAAACGGCGGAAATCCGAGGATTTTTCTTCCCACAGAAACCACTGCTGTACCATGCTGCTGTACCAGTTGGTCACGCAACGAGGCTGTTGAAGCACGCTACACTGGGATGATCAATCCTTTTTAAGGCGGCTTGCGCCCATCTCGGTCGTTGAAACCCTCGCTGCCGGCAGCCTGAAAGCGGACGATGCGGGTGGAATGGCGGCGCTGTCGGACTGTCCGGTAAGTCCGCTTCCGGGCGGCCACCTGGCTGGAGCGGTCGTTCGTTCATCCAACGCAGAGATGGCAGCAAGGCGCCCTTTCCGGTCGCTCGTGAGACGCCCTGTAACCCCAACAGGAGCCATTGGTCGAGATCGTGGTGGCCATCTCCGTGACGCCTTTATGACCAGGCTCAGGCGATCACTTATACTCTGCTGTAAGCGGCTGAGGCACGGCGTCGGATGAAAAGACGCCGCCTCGCGCTTCTTGGACCTTGATGTCATGGCGTCTTACGAGGCGTCATTTCGCTGCTGACGAAGCCATCTGGAGGTCGAGAAAGTCGCCGTGCCGCGTATTCTCGCCAGGTTTAGCGCTGGGAGGCGGCCGACAATCAGCCGTATTCCGGCCCATAGCCGGCTTCGGCCCAAAGCTGCGCCTCGCGATCCGCCTGCAGCGTCTCAAGCGGCACCGCCGCCTCCTTGAAGTCGAGGTGGTACATCGGAAGCTGCCAATAATGCCGCAGCAACCTGACGTGATCGGCGCTGGCCGCCTCCGTTACGACCTGCGCCGCATCGAGCCGTTCGAACATCGCCTGCGTCAGCTTTTCCTGTTCGGTATAGCCCTGCGTGTCGACGAACTCGACTTCGCCCCAGACCTCGGCGACCGCCTGCAGCCCCGCGCGGGTGAACATCCCCACCGCCGCCATCGCCTTGCCGAGCATCAGCGCGGCTGGCTCGCTTGGCCTCCTGACCGAACCGAATTGCAGCGGCTCGCTCCAGTGCGCGCTGCCATTATCGAGCACTTCGATATCGGCGTACATCGCCGCCTCGCGGCTATAGCGGCTCCAGTTCGGCACGATATATTCGCCGGCATAGCCTTCGAGATAATGGCCCTGTCGCGTGTTATCGACATAGTCGCGCAGCTGCGCCACATCGACCGGACGCCAACTCTGCGCGTCACCATAGATCAATCGGCCGAGGTGATCGTAGAAGGTCCGCACGATCTTGCCGCTGAGGCTCGCGACTAGCTTGGGCGGGCAGCGCACCAGATCCATCAGGATCAGGATCTTGGCGGCTTCCTCCTCGGCGAACCCTTCAAGCACGCGGGCTTCGCGGGGCGCCTGCGTCAGGCTGGCGGCCGCCGTCCAGAAGCTCTCGGCGCTGGCGAGGATCACCGGCAATCCTTCAGCGATCAGGTCGAGTCGCCGCTCGGTAGGGAGATTACACAAGATGCCGGCCTGGCGGTTGCCGAACGTCACTTTGGCCATGGGTCGTTACTCTCGAGTCTTCGCTGGCCCTACTGTGCCCGCGATTGCGGAGGCGCTGAAGGATTTCTGACGTGGCCTGATGGGCGGCGACCGCGCGATGAAAACGCATCGACACGGAGACGCCACTATGATTGCTTCGCCGCTGATGCAGGCCACCGCCGACCGAATCAAAGCGCTGCGCGCCGCCCGCGCGCTGACACAGGAAGACCTCGCCGCCCTGGCGGGGCGCAGCGTCGCGTCGGTGCAGCGGATCGAACGCGGCGAAAAGGTCAGCGCCTACACCATCGCCTCGATCGCCGCCGCGTTCGACATTACCGCCGAGGCGTTGACCGCCGCGCCAAATGATGACCGCCCCTATCTGCCGCTCGCGACGATCAATGGCGGCCGCGCGCTGGTCGGCTTGATGACGGGCTGCTCGCGTCTCGATTTCGGGTTCGACGAGCTCGACACCCTGGATCAGGCCGAGATGCTGGAGGCGTTCCACGATTTCTGCGCCGGGCTGGTCGGCGATGGCGCCCCGGCAACACCGCTCGCCATCACTCGCAGCGAGCTCGAGGGGCGTGCGAAGCTGACGGCGCTGTCCGAGCGCGGCTTCGTCGTGAGCGGGGCGGCGCTCGCGATCACGGCACATGAGGTCGACGATGACGGCGGCGCCGGCATCGCCATCCTGTTCGCGCAATGGGACGAGACCATCGCGGTGCTGCGCGTCGGGGTCGGGCGGACGCTCGATCGCGCCTAAGTGCTCGACAGCCTGGGACAATGGGAGACGCCCAAGGGTTACGCGCTAGTCTATCCGGCCGGCTCGCGCGAGGATGGCGATTGGGCAGAAGATTGGAGCGGGATCGGCTCCGATCCGCCGTCGGACGGGGAAGGTTCGGGCGCCAATGTATAATGTGATGGTCACCGCTGGCGACAATGCCTGGGAAGAAGGCGTCTATGTCTGGGATCGCACCCGGATGCTCGAATATACCGAGGACGTCATTCGCGATGCCCTAAAGGCGCTGACCCCAGACGCGCTGGAGGAGCTCGCCAAGCTTCCCACCCTTTTCATGTACGAGCAGCACACCGAAGGCACGCCGCGCCTCGGCACGATCAAGCGCATCCAGCAGCGCGGCTCGGAATTTCGTGTGATCTTTGAGTTCGACGAGGACGTGCCGGCGCTCTCGCTCGAGCAGATCGCGGCGACCAAATGGGATCTGCAGCTCGCTGATTTCGAGTTCAGCCGCACCCATTGGGCGGTCAAGGCAGGCGATCTCTACGCGATCCTGCGCCAAAAGGGGCTGATCCCGGACGCCGCGCCGGAGGCGGTCGCAGCGCCGGCCGAGCCGGAAGCCGCGCCCGCCGTTGATGTCGTGCCAGCCAAGGTCTTTCTCGTCCATGGCCGTGACGAGGCCGCCAAACATGCGGTCGCGCGGTTCCTAGAAACCCGTGTCGGCCTCGGCGTGATCATCCTGAGCGAGCGCCCCAATCAGGGTCGGTCGATCCTCACCAAGTTCCAGGAGGAGGCCGATGGCGCCGCCTACGCTGTCATCCTGATGACGCCCGATGATCTGGGCCAGTTGCGTCCGGGGCTTCTGCCGGCCGGCGTGGCGCCCGCCGATCCCGCGCCGCGCCCGCGCCAGAACGTGATTTTCGAGATGGGCTTCTTCATCGGCCAGCTCGGCGCCGATCGCGTTTGCGCGCTCGTTCCGCCGAACGTCGAACGGCCTTCCGACTATGATGGCATCGTTTATGTGCCCTTCGATGATCAGGAAGGATGGCAGCGCAAGCTTGTCACCGAGCTGCACGCCGCCAATGTGCCGGTCTCGCCGACTTGGTGGCAGGCTCCTTAGCCCCGCGTGTCATTGCTGTGACATTGCCGATCGAGAATTCGGGCACTAAGCCTTCCGCGCCTGCCGTGGCTCTACAGCGTGGTTGAAACATTGCCGCTGCACCCTCTCGCCCGTCGCGTCCGTTTGCCAAAACCTGCTTTTCCGCTACCGCCCCATTCTGCCGGCTAGTAGAGCCTCGCGTTTACATCGACAGTACCGCTGGTTCGAACGTCGGCTTTGGTACTCTCTGCAATATATAAGCTGCCTGGCAACTCACGGCCCGATATCGGTCGCTTGCCCGACCGGAGCGACAGAGTCGCAGTAACGACCGGCACTGGGCCGCTAGCGGTCAGTCGGCTATTAGTGTTGTTCTCAAGCAGACAAGCCGTTCGGCCAAACTCTCAATCCACGGCAAAAAGCGATCAATCACCAATCGCTAGCAGTTTAGGTCTCCGCCTACGGATCTGCGATTGGCAGCGACTAGCAGCCCTTTTTGGCGGATATCCGTCTATTTCCGCGCTGGTTTTGCGTATGAGATCGAATGAAATACTCTGCTCGTCGATTGGACGAATGCGGCCGTTGTACTTCGGGCTCAATCCATAGACGCTAAGTGAACCGCTTACCTTCGTCCTCCCAAGCCGACAACGCTCCGGCTTTTCCCGATTCCGACAGATGCGGTTGCTTTCATAATCATCGAGGCGATTTTCTGCGCGCTGCTCACATAGCACAATGCCATGCCGGCAAGCGCCTGGCACCGGGACAGCAAAGCCGGGCAAGCGGAACCCCGCGAGTCGGGTTGGGCTTCACGCGGGGTTCCTGGACGACCCCTTGGGGGCACCTGCGACCCGCAGGGCTTCGGGGGGAGGCGGGGCCGTCCTTTCCTGATCTTGCGATGTTCGTTGCGGTTTCCTGCCCAGGGTATCTCCTGAATAGCCGTGTCACCGGGGAACGCGCCCGATCACATGCTGTCCATGTCGTGATCGGCCATCGAGAACATGTCATGGCCCGCATGGGGATCGGCGGGCGGGGTCGCCTCGCTCGCGGGTTGCGTGCGCGTTGCTGGCGCTGCGGGTGTGGCAGTTGCGCGTGATGCGGGCGGGACAGCGCGCCGTGACGCAGGCGTGGCGGCGCCAATTGTCGAAAGAGCGTCCTGACGTGCGGCCGCTGCCTCATTTTCGGAGGGAGAGGTTGCCGGGTCTGCAAGACCCGCCTCGGGTGCCGTGCCAGGCATCACCGCAGTTCCGCCCATAGGCGAAACCTCAGCAGCCGGTGTGCTCTCCTGCGCTTGGTCACAAGCGGCGAGAGCGAACGTCAATGGCGCGGTCGCGAGAAATGCTATCGCGGTGTTCGATTTCAGAATTCGCATGTTATTCAACTCCTTCAGAGCCACGAAACGCCAAGATGGTCCGG
>CEQG01151704.1_pt1 | contig 12432 bp, 11 predicted proteins | sample 350301 | NCBI WGS metagenome assembly CEQG01 (sample SAMEA2621242, study PRJEB7988) | marine metagenome | isolation source: saline water (ENVO:00002010), including | reverse complement strand
GAACTTTACTCCGAACTTTACTCCGAACTTTACTCCGAACTTTTTAAAGCGGCCTTAATATTCTATTTTTTAATTCATCACTTTCCAATGGCCAGCTTTGTCGGAGCCTACCCTTGTTAGCTTGTTTTGTTGCTGTAATTTTGCTATTTGTTTTTCTACCGCCCTGTCCGAAATACCTATGATTTCTGATAACTCTTTGGCGGTTCTTTTATTATCTTCCTTTAAAAGGGTAATAATTTTCTCCGACGTTTTGCCCGACACTTTCTCCGACATTTCCTCGCTTGGCTTTTCGCTAAGTGGAATTATAATCTCAAAAACATCGCCCTCGGTAAAAGTAGGTTTCGCTCCCGGAGTATATAATTCCGTGTACTTATAAGTATTTCGTACACCGGAACCCAATTCATCTACCCATCCGATTTCCTTGAACAACTTTGCGATAATGGGGTTTTTGGGATAGGGTGAAAAATTGGCAGGATCTATATTGCCATTTCCATGCGGTTTGTTCCAATTTTCCGAGCGGACTTGGTCAGCTTCAATAATAAACTTTGCCGGAAAAGGATTTGTGTATTCCCTATGCACCAAAAGGTTGCCGACAATTTCCCGGAAGAGGTTATCGCGTACGTTGATACGCTGCCCATCCATCAATTGAAATTTATCGGGTAAGTGCTTGGCAACAAATGCCATAAGGCGTTCATAACTTTCCACCAAATTAGTGCGTATATCATCTCGGTCATCATAGCGGTCAATGTTCTTAATCCGTACAATGGCATCCGTTTTGTAATGGGGTACCACATTCTGTATCAATTCATCTTCCCCAAATAACAAAATTGCCGCAAGGGTATAACCAGACTGCCCTGTCTTCATATCCTTTTTATATAGCCCTGCCGAGCGCAACAATTCTTTGTTGGTCATGGCCAACCAAGGATGTTTGGGCTGTTGGTTGCGTGCCAGATTACGGACTTTGTCGAAAAGAGATTCTTTAAAGTCAGTTAGTTCAACGTATGGATATACCTGATTTTCTGAATAGCTGTTTTGCTTTCGCAAATACAACTGGGAAACTAGGTCGTGTTGGTTGGAAATATCAAAATCGCCATCTTGGTTTCGGTCATAGATACGGCCATTTGTGGCATGCACTTGTGAACTTTCGGGGACATAGACTACAATGACTTTTTTGCCATTCATATCCAAGACCTCTGGGGAAACATAATAAGGGGGATTCAATTTCTGAGGATTATTAGCATTGGTAACCAAACCATCTATAATGCCCTGTACCTTATCTTCTTGTACCCCGTTTATAGTGCCATTGTTTTGAATCCCTAATATCAGATGCCCACCGCTACGGTTTAGAAAACCACAAATGGAATCAAAAGCATCTTTATTAAGCGCAATACTTGATGTTTTGAACTCAACATTGACGCTTTCACCTTGGTCTATTAGCGTTTGTAGTCTTTCAATGGTCATGCACGACTAAGTTAACAATGAGTATTTTAAAAATTGCTACATTTATAAGAATCTTGAGACTTATCCATTAGCCTAAATTACTTCTATGGATTCAACCATTCCCTATCTGGTTTCGCTAGTAATCTTGCATTATTGTAAGCCCAATCTAATGGCAAAATAGTATTCGCCCTATATATTTCATTTTCTCTAGCTACTACTAATGCTAAATCTGCTTTTTCTGGTTTTTCCAAGCATAAAGGCAAAAGTAATTGGATACCTCCATTATAAAATTGAGGAATAGCGGTTTTGTAATTACGTTTTACTCTTTTGATAGCACTTTCAATAGCAGAACGCAACCTTTCCATTATCTGATCATCTGAAAGGGCCTTAAACGATTCTGGAAATCTATCTTCTCTATCATCTACAATATGTTCAAAATCAGGTATTAAGCGACGATTCACATCATAAATCAAATCAGTCGGAGATGAAAAGTAATTTGCCAACTTGGGCCTGTTAATAAAGTGGGTCATAATTCTATCACTCTCTCTATCAAATTTCAAGAACTTCCACTTTTGAGAATCTAAATTTAAATAGGAATAAGTTGGCGATGGCGGCCGATTAATTTCGAAGTAAGCAAAAATCTCTTCCTGCTTGATTGTAACAAGACCCGTATTGAATGCAGCAAAAGAAGCTACGCCATTTTGTTCAGCATACTCAATCTTATCTTCTTTTTTTAATTGAATGAAAGTTTGATGGACATAACTATCTAGAACAGGATGACCACCCGTTTTTTCATCTAGATAATCCCATTCTTCTGGCTGAGCTAAATCTTTAAGTTCCTGTATGGCTTCTTCCCAATTTCCTAGATAAGCAAACTTATCCAAAGCATTTCGGGTATCAATACAAACAATGTTACTTGCGTTTAACCTTGTACCATCTTTGGTGGGTGTCATTTCTACCAAAAAGTCTTCGCGGATTCTTTTGAAACCAAATTGACCCTTAACTTGTGAGTGATGAAACCAAAATTCTTTACCATCCGATTCAATAAAACCCCATCCGTCTGACATTTGATAGCTTTTGATTTTTCCACTAATACGTTCTTCATGCCTTTTTACATTGATCGCATTTGAACCCTTCTTGGTTTCTTTGATTTGAAATTCGACTTCTTCTCCTTCAAAGAGTGCTTTAAAGTTTCCTTGCACTTCAGAAAAATGTACAAAGTGTTCCATAAGCTTACTGTCTAGAATTTTGCCAAAGCCTCGTTGTACGTTAAAAAATGATACCTTGCCTTTCATTGCTCAAAAATGTTTAATAGTTAGAATACAAAAGTACATGACATAAATGCAGTACATCTGCACAAGTGAAATAATTCAAACCAACTCTCCTTTAAATGCCTTTTGTAATAGACAGTTGAACAAATCCTTACTTTCCTTCAGTTCTTGCTTTGCTAATTCCTTTTGTTGGTTTATCAGTTTTAATTTTTCTGTAAACTCTTTTTGAAGTTTCATAGGCGGGTAAATTATTGGGAATTCTTCTAGATGGTTTTTATTTAATTGCCTCTTATCTATCCCTCCTACACAAACCCTTCTGATGTGCTCTCGATACTGATTAGTTGTTAAAATGAATAAGATGTATTCGTTTTGAACATCCTTCTTCAATCTAATTAAATATACGTGTCCATTCAAATTTGCTTTATCATCTTCCCCTAAATACATTGCCGCTCTACCTAAACTGCTATTTTCTGTATTGATTCTTCCCGTTTTTGTCATAAGGATATCTCCATGCTTTAAACTGCTCTTTTTCATACCCTCATGCGTCTCTTGGTCAATAAAAGCAATATCATCCATGATTAAATTATTTTTCCAAACATTCTGACTTCTAAAAAATGAAATGCCTTTACCAACATATACTTTACTACCACCTTTAGGTGTGTTACCGCTTCCTATTTTGGTTGACAACTCTTTAAGCTTACTCACTTTCCATTTTTTAGGGTTTGCCAATGGGTCCCCAAACATCTCAAAAAATATGGACTGTGCGAGCAAATCATATTCAGTTAATAGTTGTTTGGTCTTATCGCGAAGGGCGGCAGCCTCGTCTAGAATTTGGGCAATCCTTTTTTGGGTTTCTAGGGGCGGCAGGGGGATTTTTAGATTATCGACATATCTAGAAAGCTGAAGATTTATAATTCCTATTGTTTTGTTTTGAAACGATTGCGTTAAACCAAACTTATGCGAGGCAAATAAAAAATAATGTAAGTATTTCGGAAATACTCTAGTAATTCTTGGCCTCAAAATAGAAGTGAAATTATTACAGATGAATTCCTCATCTAAATCAAAGTAAACAACTCTTCCCACAGGCTGATTTGGCCCTCCACCAGATTTTTCAATAATAATATCACCCTTTTTAAGTTTTTTACTTACGATTTTATGTTCTGGAATGTCTCGGAAAACCAAATTTTTTAGGTCGATTACTCCTTTGTTGGAGAAGTTGGTTGATCGAAGTACTTTAATCCTGTTCCCTTCCAAACCCCATTCTCCCGTAATCGGTTTTTCAATTAAATCTTTAAGTAAAGTTTTATTCATCAAATTGCGCTTTGAAGTGTTTCGGAAAGACTTTTGCGTTCTTTATCAAGTTTATTTATTCTTTTCAATATCTCTTCCGGCGCATCATATTCCACTTCTTCATAAACTATCTCTTTGTAGCGGTTTATAGACAAGTCCCAATCATTATCTTTTATTTCTTTAAACGGTACTAAAAAAGATTGTGAGGTGCGGTCTTTGTAATTGTGGGTACACGTGTTTTCTAGAAATTGGTTTAGACCTAAATTTTCTTGCACATCTTGAACATGCAACAATTCTCCATCTTTAGTATGCATTTTTTTAAAATAGGGGCTTTTTAGATAACGGTAATGATCCAACAACTGCGGCAAATTAAATTTATCATGCGCTTCAGTTGCACTCAAAGCTTTAGATCCGTCGCCGAATGCGAAGTCGTCGAATAAGGCTTCATCAACCATTAGATTTCGTTTATCATCCAATGATTTACCGTCTTGTAGCATGTCATAAAACCACACATGATCAGTACCGCCAGAACCTGTTTTGGTAAAGATGAGAATAGCCGTGCTAACACCTGCGTAGGGTTTGAAAACACCGCTGGGCATCGAAATAACGGCCTCTAATTTATGGTTCGCGACTATTTCTTCACGAATACTTTTATGTGCTTTGCCACTACCAAAAAGCACCCCATCGGGTACAATGACGGCCGCACGGCCACCTGTTTTCAGTTGACGGAGCATCAAGGCCAAAAATAATAGTTCAGTCTTAGTAGTATTGGTCACGTTTTTGAGTCCGGGTGCAATGCTCTCCTTATGTATGGTTCCTTTAAAAGGCGGGTTGGCCAAAACCAAGGTATAGGCATCGGCAATGGTATTGTCTTTAGATACTGCATCGACATCGATAATGTTCGGTTCCTCTACACCATGCAGGTAAAGATTCATTGAGGCAATACGGAGCATGGTAGCATCGAACTCCATACCATTAAACATTTGTGCATTGATGAAATCAGAATGTTTGTCAAGTTCCGTTACGCTGTAATGTTTGTCGATATATTCTTTGGCGGCTACCAAGAAACCAGCGGTGCCTGCCGAAGGGTCACAAATGCTATCTTCCAAAGTCGGCCGCATCAGTTCTACCATTAATTTAATGATATGGCGTGGAGTACGAAACTGGCCAGCGGTGCCGCCACCTTCAAGCTTGGAGAGCAAATACTCATAAATATCGCCTTTGGTATCTTGGTTTTCCATGGGCAGCCTTTCCAATTTTTCAATGACCTGATCAAGAACCGCAGGTTTTGAAATACCGAACGTAGCCCCTTTCATATAGGTGCTAAAGAGACTTTTTTCTTTTCCCAGCGAACGAATAAAGGGAAATACTCCATCGACCGTATTGCTGAAAATGGCATGGCGGGGAAGTACATCCATTTGCAATAAATTTTTCCAGCGAAAATCTTGTTGGTCCTTGCTAAAAATGGGAGTGTATTTGAATCCACGTTTTGCCTTTAACTCGTTACGGGTCTCGATTTCATCTAGATTTTTTATAAATATCAGGTAGGTCAGTTGCTCTACGATGGTAATGGTGTTCGTGATGCCGCCTGTCCAAAAGGTATTCCAGATTTGGTCTATTTGTGATTTTAGGTCTCCTGTGATCATTTAGTTTATGATTTCAAATTTTACTGCGTAATGACTATATAAATGTTTTGTTCTGGGGTTTGAATTAGTATCCTCTTGAAGAATATTGATTTTCTGCCCTATTTGAAATTTACCATGAACATAACCATAATTCAAAAGGTACTTCCCACAATAATAATTGTTTGCTTCGTCTTGATTTATTTGCCCTTCCAAAAGAGAAGCATCCGTTTTTTGCTCTTTTCTAGACCATTTTGCAGAATTGATTTTCTTATTAGGGTTATTATCAATATAGTTTTTCATCCAATCCAATATGTCCAGTAGCAAATAAATGCTGCTTATATAAAGGTGGTTCGTTTCACTATTGGCAAGGTATTCATCTGCTTCTAATTTACTTCCAACATTATGTGATGCATCTTGGGTCAACGTTGTCAATCTAAAAATACTTTCAGCAACCATGGGATGAATTAAAACTTCGTTGTAAGTATATCCTGAATTCTTTCCGGTCAGAAAGTAACTTGACCCGTTTATTGAACCCTGCCCCTTGATTATTTCGTCTGGTATAACGCCTATTTCATTGAGTTTAGAGAAAAGTGCTTCTATGATTTTGCGCATGGGATTAAGCATATCCTCAGCTCTAGATAAACTTTCAGGGTGTTCGATATGTTGTATTAAGCCTAAAAGCCTGTCAAAGTGCTTTCTCCCAATATATTCATCCGAACAAATTTTAAATGGATTTTGGTACTTATGCTTCAGTTTCGTCAATGTTCTATTCCTACAGGATTCAACCAACATTTTGAAAAGAACATCCTCATCTTCGTCTTTACCCTTTTCAAATACGTATTGAAAGGCATTGTTGAATTCAGGTGATGCATAGGTTTTTGCCTGTCCTGTCAAGACGAAGTAAGCGAGTGATTTATCTAAATCCCTAATTCTATCTTTGGTTTGGTGCACCCATCTTGTGTCTTCAGTACCAGGTGCGTCATCCTCATTTTCAAAGAATTTTGCATCCAATAAGACAGCATCATATTTTGTTGGATTCGTTTCTAAATCACCACATCCGCCATTCATAGATTTATAGGCCCACAATTTTATATCAAAATCTGTGGCCGTTTTATGTATGGCAGCTAGTGACTCATGCTGGTCATCAATCCAAAGAACATTGTATTTATTACTCATTTACTATCGGTGTTATAGGGAAATTGAACTTGAATACGACTGGAAAAACATCATTCTCATCAAGGACTAACTCCCAATCCGGATTTCCGAAATACTCTGCAATTCTATTAATGTCATATCCCCCTAAGCCACTTCCGTTTTCGGGGTTAGCAGTTGAGAACTTTGTGACAAATTTCTCTTTGTTGTAGTTTTTTGGGAAAGGTTTCCCGTTATTCATTATTTCAAGATACAAGTAGTCAGGGGTAGCTTTCATTTCAACTACGACTTCATTGGAATCGGCTTTTTGTTCAAAAGCATACTTTGAGGCATTCCCAAGAATGTTATTAATAAGTATCTGGAAAAGTGTCAGATTTGCCGTTATGGCTTTTCCAGACATTTCGGTGGCCGATAAGGAGTCAAACCGTAAAGAATATTTTTCATTAGGCCTTTTTAACCCTTTTAAGAGCTTGTTGATATTTTGAATCGGTATCGTTTCCAATTCATAATTATCTAATGTCAATCCGTTTTCACCCTTTTCAAGAATAACACTGATATGATTAATATCTTCCCTGATTTGAATCAAATCAGTTATTAAGTCAGTTCCATAATGTTTGCCATAATTATCTTTAACCTCGTTGAACGCTTCAGTATCATTACTTTCAAAAAATCGGATTAAGCTTTTTGCATTGGATAGTATGTTCTGTCGGGGTGCACCTAAAGAATGCTTCAATGAGGCAAACTCATCAAAGCTTTTTATTTGTTGTCCATGTACTAAAGCATTTCGCTCTTCCTGAAGGGTTTTTAATTTTTGAGACAATTCAAGTATTCCTCTTGTTTTGGCCCTTTGTTCTTCTATTGAAGGCACATTGATCTTTATTCTGAAAAAATCTGCTCTATTAATCGCTTGGATTGCTCCTAGGTTTTGAAAGGCAGTTACTTGCTTGATTACCTTTTTGGAATTCAGTTCACTTATTAAATAATGGCTATCCAAATCAGAATTTCTCATTTCAAGAGCCAATATGTCAATTCCGATATAAATTGGTTCGCTTTTATATTCGAACAATGTGGGTTTAAGTGATTTCCATCTTGTAGAAATTAAGATGCAAGATTCTTCAATCTTTCTTGAATGTACGGGCAACTTTCTTTTTTCGATTTTGTCGATTTTCAGTAAATAATCTACATCGTCATTTTTTAGATTACCTGTCCTGATGAATTTTCCAAAAGTGTCTTTACCTGCTCTTTCTCCAGAAATAGACTTAACAAGTCTTTTTAAGGGTGTTCCATCAAACTCATCTGCAAAGTACCTTTGAACACTTAGGTTATATTTATTATCCCTAACTTGTTCTAATGGCATATAGCGTAAATAATCTCGATTGCCACTGGATTTTAAATAATTGAGTAGTTTATTCGCATTCAGACGTTTTTCCTTCCGCCCAATTGTTTCTACGAAATGAGTTCCATCTACTAATCTAATTTCAGATTCTGGGAATCTCTTATTCTTCAATATGAGAATGCATATGGGTATTCCAGTATGTTTCAGAAGCCCTCCGGGCAAAGAAATAATGGTATCTATGTAGCCCTTTTCTACTAACCTTTCTCTCATTTTAGCTTCAGAACCACCGCGGTATAGAATGCCTTGTGAACAAATACAAATAACTTGGCCACCGAGTTTGATGGAATCTAGCCCTTTTTCCAGTACCCATTGCTCAGCATTCATTTTAGGGTATCTGTAATTACCGGATGAGAGATGTGAATTAATCTTTAATCCAAATGGAGGATTTGAAACTACCAAATCATATTTCTCATTTTGAGACCAGTTATTAATTGAGTCTTCAACTACATAATTCGAATTGAGATTTTTATTTTGTCTCATCAAACGTAATTTACCCAAAGCCCAGGTTGAGCGAACTATTTCTTGGCCATAATAAAATTGATTGTTTTCTAAGTGGGTTGCAAAAGAGGCTAAACCAGCAAATGGATTATAAATACTACCTCCACTTGGAAGGTTGGTCATTTCCATGACAACCTTGCTTATTTCATAGGGTAATAAAAATTCACCCGAAAATTTACCTTGTGAATCAGCCAAGCGAAATAGCAAATCGTCGAAAATTTCCTCGAAATTTTCTTCTAGGATATCGATGTTGAAAAATGAGAACTGATGTAACAATTCATCCAAAGTTCGCTCAGGTATACTTCTTATAATTGGAGCATATACATCGATAACTTGGGCATATTTTTCTTTTCCTTCTACTGAATGATTAATATAGTCGTATAGATTATTTGTAAAATCTATATGACGCTTTGAAATAATACCATCATAATAGGCAGAAAGTAAGAATAAGTAAACGTGGTAGTGTTCGGCAGGAATTACACCGCGTAAAATATTCATAGACTTCCACATCTGTTTAGTTACGAATTTTACCTCTTCCAAATTTTCGTAATTGTCTTCTCTCATGGTATTTGAATATTCAGCATAAATTAGAAACATATTGGATTTCAAATTTAAGAGCAATGTTTGCAGTATATCTGCACTAGTTAAAATTAGCAAGTAATTCTACAACTCTTTCTTTCATTTTTTGTTTAAATTCAGGCGGGGCTAAAATCTTTATAGCTTCCCCAAAAGACAATAACAATTGTTCTAGTTCATAATTAGGAATAACTTCAATTGAAAAGGAATAACCATCGGTAGTTTCCGAGATTGTTTTCTGCGAGCCATGCAAAGGTTTTGTTTTTATATAAGGAGCTAAGCGCTTTGTCGCGTATAATTCAATTTTTAGAGGTTCATCCTCAATAGTTTTTGAAACACCTATGATGTCCTCGAAGTATTCATCAAAATCCAACATTCCATTTTCAATAAATGCCACATTGGAATTTTGGATTTCGTTAATCCGATCCAACGCAAGGTTAGTTAGGTTTTCGTAATTTCCGCTCTTTCCGAATAAAAACCATCGGTTATTATAGTTTTTTAAGTGATAGGGATGGAAGATGATTTCTTGTTCTGTATCACTTTTAAAGGATTGATAAGTTATTTGAAGCGTTTGTTTATATAGAATGGCATTGAAAAGAGGAGATAGATGTTCCGTACCTTTTAAAAATTCATTGCGGTCAAAACTGATAATATTATCGGAATGATTCGATAACTTGAAAGAATCGTCAAGTTTAGGCAATAATTCGTTGATCCATTCAAATTGTGGCATTCCCTTAAAACGCTTTAACACCATCATTGCAGATTTCAATTGTTCGGCCTCCAATTCATTTATAGGTTGACTATTTATGGAAAAGGACGAGTCAGTATAGCGGAAATACGTTTTTCTACCATCTTTCACTCTTTCCAAAGGGATGCCCCATCCCTGTGAAGACTCCATAAAAGTAATGTCATCGTAAAGTTGACGTTTTTTGATGCCTGAGGATTTTGGATCAAGTTCGGTAATGGCTTCATTGCATATCTCTAAAAGATCTTCAATATAGAATCTTCTCCCGGGATTTCGGAAGCATTTATCCAGGGCCTGATATCGGATGATTGCGTTTTTAGTAATGGCCATTTGGTTAAATAAAGGTTAGACTTTAAAAATATGAAAACCTGCGCAGACATACTGCATAAATTTTGTTTTGTGTATATAATTGACATCAAACGCCTATTCAGTTGAGCTCCACAACGAATTAATGAACAACTGGTCGAAATGGAAGTTCCCAAAACAAGAAATAGAGTAACTTAAAAATTCAATTTTCTTTTCAAAAACCTATGCAAGTCGTCTGTCTACAAGAAGAAGCCTTTTATGCCCTGTTCACTAAGGTTATCGAACATGTAGAATCGAAAAGACAGGATACGCTGGACAGATGGGTTGATGGTGAAGAGGCCATGTCCATTTTACGGATCAAGTCGACCACGACACTCCAAAAGCTGAGGGACGAAGGTAAGATTAGGTTCTCCCAACCCCAAAAGAAAATCATACTGTACGATAGGGAATCGATTATGGAATATATCGAAAAACACGCCAGAGAAACTTTTTGACTATGGAAGAAGATATCAAAGTAGATGAAGCGTTTAAAAAATCCTTTAACCTGGGCTACCGACTTGCCGCCGAGCTAAATCTCAAAGTTCCGTTGCTTCATAACCAAGAAAAAATAATACCCGAAAACCCCATGCATTTGGGTATGCAACAGTTTATCGAAGAGGCCAAACTGTCAAAAAATAAAAGGCAGGATAATTCGGTAGAAAAAAATGAAAAAGATAGAAAGGGCAAAGGTTTAGGACTTTGAATCTATAAGCCCGATTTAATAGCTCTTGTTTCCCTATGGATTAGCTACTAATAAAGAAGCCAACTTTCCTAATTTTAAACCTTCATATGTCCAAATGATAAAATGAGCATATGATTATAGGAATATTGCTATAAAGCTATAGTAGGACAATCAAAGTTTCTATGTTATTAAGTTAGTCTTCTTATACTTCCGCCCTACGGAAGTCGCACAAACTTTCACTCCTATCCTCCCCGTTCGGACACGCTTCGCCGGTCCGCCCGTGAAGTCTATCCGTTCCAGTTTTGAACGACATCCTCAGAGCCGCGCGAAAGCAAAAGCGGCGAAAAAGCCGCTTTACCTTTCTTCTCCCTACCCACAAAAAACTTGAACCCTTCCGTATTTCTTCCTATTTTTTAAACACCATATTAGACCATTTCAATTTCATGCCTGTACCCATTTGAATCTATATGGCTTTATATGATTTAACAAATTAAAATATTGATTATTAATTAGTTATGTTTTATTTTGATTATCTATATTTATCCGTGAAACGGATAGCGAGGTACATTCTAAGTAACTTAGAATTGTCTACTTCTGGCGAAGTGTTTTGCTTAAATAAGCATCGAAAATGGAACAACGGAAAAGAGGCCGAAAACGATTGGGAAACAAGAAGCGATACCATAACGTAATGCTGCGGTTCAACGATACGGAATATGATAAATTGAGGGTGATTTGCGAATCATATCATCTGGATATTTCTAAAAGGGGGGTTATAAGTCCACTTTTGAGAAGATTGGTTTTGCAAAGCATATCCGAAGAAAAGAACAGGCTACCGGACACTTCAAACCTTGCCTACCAAATCAACAAAATCGGAAACAACATCAACCAATTGGTCAAGATAGCACACCACAAGAATCAGAGAAGTCCGAACAGTAGTTTGCAAAACGAGATTCAAAAAACGAACGAATTGCTCTGCGCACTTTTGAAAATTACGATGGAAGAAATACCGGCATGATAGCAAAGATTATTTACGGCCAAACCTGTACCGGTACATTGAACTATGTCTTCGGAAAGGAAGGTATGCGGATACTCGGTTTCGGAAATACGTTTTCACAAAACATATCGCCAAAGTTTTTCGGGAGCGTGCTGTATTTTCAGGGACAACGCAACGCCACCAAGAACCGCTATGCACATATCAGCCTGAACCTTCCACACGGGGAACATCTGGACGATAAGACCTTTTACAAGGTTTCCAAGGACTATATGGAAAATATGGGCTTTGGACACCAGCCTTATGTGGTGGTACGGCACACGGATACGAAACACGAACACGTCCATATAATAACGACTACGGTAAAGGAAGATGGAAAAGTACTCGGAATCTTCAATAGCCATAAAAGGAGCATGGCGAC
>CEQG01276069.1_pt1 | contig 12438 bp, 8 predicted proteins | sample 350301 | NCBI WGS metagenome assembly CEQG01 (sample SAMEA2621242, study PRJEB7988) | marine metagenome | isolation source: saline water (ENVO:00002010), including | reverse complement strand
GCAATCCCATAGAATAACAATATCAGCGTGATTTGATTTTCTGAAAACCCTGAAATGGTTCCCAATAAAGGGGATAAATAGGTAAATGTCCCAAAAAGTGCCGCAAACGAAAATAAGGTCAAAGAAAAGCCTAAAAGAATTGACTTGTTTCTCAAAACCTTAAATTGGTCTTTAAGCCGAATCGGTACACCCTGTTTTATGTCGTTCGGCAGCCAAAGTTGATCGGCCAATAAACAAAGAAACCCTACAACGGCAATTCCGCCAAAGGTAAAACGCCACCCAAATTGCTGACCAATGTAAGTGCCAAGTGGAACGCCAGTTACCATTGCAACGGTCAAGCCTGTAAACATAATGGCTATTGCGGTAGCTCTTTTTTCTTTCGAAACCATACTACTGGCAATATTTGCACCGATTCCGACAAAAACTCCGTGAGCCACACCAGATAAAACCCTTGCTATAATCAAAAGGGTAAAGTTGGATGAAGCGAAAGCCAAACCATTACTGATGGCAAAAAGTAAAACAATGACAAGCAGTAATTTTTTACGGTTTATTTTATTGGTAAATGCGGTAACAATCGGTCCACCAATTGCCACGCCTATGGCGTAGGAAGTAACCAGCCAACCCGTTGATGCTATACTAATTGAAAACTCCTTGGCGATGGTGGGCAACAAGCCAATCATAACAACTTCGGTTGTTCCGATGGCAAAAACACTTCCCGTCAAAGCCCAAATGGCAATGGGCATACGGCTCTTTTCCGTAACTGCTACACTATTATTTTGCATAGGACAAAGTTCTGAAGAGCTTTTTTTGCTAAACAGGACATTTGTCAAAGGTTTGATGTGATAATTGTCACATTTTTAGACTTCGATTTTAGATAATCGGCTCAAAGTTTCTCGTGTAACCCCAAGGTAGGAAGCAATCATTGCCTTTGGTACTCGTTGTATTAAACCCGGATATAAATTAAGGAGATTGTGGTACCGGTCATTGGCATTACTGCTTAAAAAGCAAAGAATACGTTTTTGAAGGGCAATGTAACCATTAATTGTTTTTTTGAGGAAAAAGGTTTGCATTTTGGGCAGTTCCTTGCTCAACGTTTCTTTATTTTCCAACGTCAAAGAAAGTACTAGAGTATCCTCAAGACAGTCGACAATCATTGTCGATTTGGTTTTTTGGTGAAATGCTTCGGCATCTGTGATCCACCAATTTTCCATTCCAAACTGTAGAATATGTTCCTTCCCGTCAGAATCCAACCTTGAAACTCGCATCAATCCTTTAACTACAAAGAAGTCAAATTGGGCATAGTCGCCCTCGTGCAACACTATTTGGTGTTTTTTGAACGACTTTTTTTGAAAATGTTCCAACACGTAGTCAAATTCTTCATCGGTCAGTTTTACAATTTCTTCTATTTGTTTTCTTAAAGGATGTTCGTTCATTATTTCGGTTAGGCTTTTTCAGAGTCACACATAACTTGTTATATCATATAAAAATAGTAATTTACCCCTGGTTATTTCCGGATATCCGCAACTTATATTGATCTATAGGATTACGGAATCCCGTAGGCTACGAATCATCAGCTCACTTCCCTCCTATCCCAGAGTAACCAACTTCACATAATCATAAACTCATAAAACTAGTCTGGCCTTAGCCCATAGATTAATTTTGATGCAACTAAATATTGAGGGTTCAATGCCCATTTAAAATAGCCCCACCCAAACAGACTAAAAGCCATAGTAGGCTGACCGACTAAAAACCGATTCAGTCAACACGGCGTTCATGCTAGGTCATACTGGATTCTTACTTTTTTTAAGCTTTGATTCTTTTGTCACTTACGCGCCATTAGTCACAGACTAACGGGAGCGGGGTAAGATTTAGTATGCACGTATATATGGGATGGAAATTAATCGATTCATCATTTGGGCTGTCAAGTAGGCCAAAAGGGTAAATACCTACAAAACCGTTAAGACACTAGTTCAAAACTGGCGATAGCGGAGTATTGTTAATTTTCTTTGTGATAAGTTATATACTTAAAGTGTATTTATGCGATTGGGTATACTATTTTTGTAAAAATCCTTCTGCACTATGACATTTTCGGGCCATGATACTTTCCACTGCCGCCTTTTTTGGCTAAAAAAAGGAATTGATTTCTTGCAGCAACATGACAAATTTCAAGAAGATTCAGGAATAGAATTGGGCGTTGGTAAAAACATGGTTAACTCCATTCGATTTTGGACGAAAGCCTTTGGGGCAGTTGATGATGATTATAATGTAAATACCTTATTCAAAAATTTATTTGACGATGAGGGGTGGGATCCCTATCTCGAAGATGAAGGAACACTTTGGCTATTACATTATCAATTGTGCACTACAAACTACAGTTCCATTTATCATATTTTATTCCGGGATTTTCGAAAAGTAAAGCAAGAATTTACCAAAGCTGCTTTGATCAATTATATACTTGATCTTGGGCCAGGTACCACTCAAAAAATAATTGAAAAAGATTTTTCAGTTTTTACACGTATGTATGCCAGTGTAAAAGAATCAAACATTGATGATGGTTATACCGGAATTCTAACCGAAGTTGGTCTTTTTAGAGAAGTAGGGAAAAATAGCGAAGGTAAAATTTTATACCGTATTGAAAATTCTAAACAACAACAGATACCAAATGCCATTTTACTCGCTTGTATACTATTAAATAAGAACTATGGAAAGTCTATTAGCTTTACGAGTCTTTATAATGATACGAATGGAATAGGAAATATTTTTTGTTTAGATAGAGACCTATTAGAGCAAAAGCTAATTGAAATAGCTCAAACTTTTTCAGGGATCACTTATAACAGTGAGGCAGGTATTAAAGAACTTCAGTTCCAAGAGAACTATGGGCCAGTAGAAGTATTAAAACAATATTACAATGAGTAATTTTTCTCCATCCATTAATATTATTCGTGATGACAAAACAGCTTTCGAGTATATTGTTACCCCTAATGCTCAAAATACGGTAAATAAAATATTTGAAAACTTAAAGCGAGGGCGTCACTCATTTAATCTTATAGGTTCTTTTGGCACCGGTAAATCCTCATTTCTATTAGCTTTAGAAAAATCCATTCAGGGCGAAAAGGGCTATTTTGATATAGATAACAGCAGTAGTGATTTGATCAAACTGGTAGGGGATTATGGGAGTCTTTCCGAGGCACTCAATGAAGAACTTTCTATAGAATCTGATTTCACAGGTAATCAGGTTCTTTTTGATGCACTATATCAACGTTATGAATCAATCGCGAAAAAGAATGGAATATTATTTATCGTTATTGATGAGTTTGGAAAGTTTTTAGAGTATGCCGCTCAAAATAAGCCGGAAAAAGAGATTTACTTTTTACAAAAACTTGCTGAATTTGTAAATAACCCTGAACGCAATATAGTTCTGCTCACCTCTATACATCAAAGTGCAGAGGCTTATGGTATGAACTTGACAAAAGAACTTATTCAGGAATGGAAAAAGGTACAAGGAAGATTTGTTGATCTTCCGTTTAATGAACCCATTGAACATTTACTTCATCTCGCTGCACAGCGTATAAATGCCCCTTTATCCACTAATTCAATTGAGAACGAGAGCTCTTTAGTAGAAAGGAATGGCCTTTTTGATACGAAATTCAATAGCGATAGTGTGGGTCAACTTTTTCCGCTTACATTGACTAGCGGTTATGCACTTGCAATCAGTTTACAGCGATATGGTCAAAATGAGCGCTCTTTATTTACATTCTTAAACTCTCATTTCTTTGATTTATATCGAGATAGTGATCAATTGATAAGCCTTTCAGACCTCTACGATTACTTAAATGAGGAGTTTTATGCTTTTCTCTATACCCGGTCAAATCCCGATTTTGGAGCGTGGATTGCCCTTAAAACAGCCTTGGAGCGTGCAGAGTCCCTTGTAGATAAAAACCCAATTCTTAGTATTTACCTGCTAAAAACAATTGGCCTCTTATCAATTTTTGCTAAGGCAAGCGGTGCTATAAGTATTGACTTTTTGGAGAATTATTTGTCGTACAAGTATTCTAAAGCTGCTATTCGCGAGAACATCAATCTGCTGGAAAAGGCTAAAATTATTCGCTACAGTCGCTTTGATGATTCGTTCAAACTTTTTGAAGGAACTGATCTAGACATTGATCAAGCTATAGCACTTGCAGAGAATAAAATTGACAGTATTGATGTACTAACAAAACTAAGCTCTCATTTTGATTTCCCTATCATTATTGCAAAGTCAATAACCTACAGGTTAGGTACTCCTAGACTATTTGAATTTAAACTTTCAAAACATCCTATTTCTGATACTCCAAAGGGGCAAATTGATGGCTATATCAATTTATTGTTCAACGAATCGGGAGTAGATTCAAATCATATTATTGAACTTTCCAAAAATAGTCCTATTATTTACGGTTATTTTTCAAACACTGCCGGTATCGTTGAAACACTGTTTGAAATCGAGAAAACCAAGCAGGTTTTAAAAGATGTAGAAGATGAGAAGGATCGGGTTGCAATCAAAGAATTAAGGTCCATTATAAAAAGTAATGAAAACCTACTCAATCACTATGTGATGAATAGTCTTTACACTAACAAAGTGGATTGGTATTATTTGGGAAAGAAAGCTCCCATTAAGAGTCAGAATATCTTTAATCAGAAACTAAGCGAGATTAGTGCTGCCATTTATCATCAAGCCCCTGTTCTGCAGAATGAATTGATAAACAGAGATAAAGTTTCAGGTTCGATTTCATCTGCGCGAAAAAATTACTGGAGAGCTCTTGTCAATAACTATCATTTAAAAGATTTAGGATTTCCCGAAACCAAATGGCCAGCAGAAAAAACTATTTATTTTTCACTTCTTAAAGAAACCGGAATTCATATTCAAAATGGGGATGCCTATACCCTAACCGCCCCCACCTCTCAAAGCTTTGCCAGTTTATGGCAGATAAGTATGAATTTTCTGGATGATGCGAAAGTCCTAAGAAAAGGAGTTGATGATTTTTACAAAGTTCTTTCTCAAAGTCCAATAAAGTTAAAACAAGGGGTGATTGATTTTTGGGTGCCTACATTTCTTTTTATTAATCGAGGTAATTTTGCGCTCTACAATGAGAATGGTTTTGTTCCCTATATAGATGATACCATTTTATACTTTATCACAAAAAACCCTAAGGAGTACTCGGTAAAAAGTTTTGAACTTAATACCCTACGGTTAAATCTTTTTAATAAATATCGTGATTTCTTACAGCAGGGTAATAAAGAGAAATTAGATAATGACTCTTTTATAGAAAGCATCAGACCGCTTCTTATATTCTACAGGGATTTATCGGAATATGCCAAAAACACTAAAAACATTTCAAAAGAAGCCATCGCTTTAAGAGAAGCTATCAGTAAAGCTACTGATCCAGAGAAAACCTTTTTTGAAAACTTCCCCAATGCTTTGGGCTATAGCACGAGTGAGCTGAGTTCAGATGACACCCTCTTTGAAGATTATATCATAAAATTTCAGAATGCAATTCAGGAAATAAAAAATTCTTATGATGAACTTGTCGATCGGATTGAGCTGTTTATTTGTGATGAACTAATAGGTGAGCGCATTCCCTTTAAAGAGTACCAGGTTCGACTACAAAAACGTTTTGAGGGTATAAAAGAGCATCAGGCATTGACCCGTCATAAGGTTTTCTTGTTGCGTGTTAAATCTAATTTACCGGATCGAAACAGTTATTTAATGTCTTTAGCACAAGCGCTGATCAATAAACGATTGGATGCTTTTAAAGATCTTGACGAAGTACTTTTAAAAGATAAGATGCTAACTTTAGTGAAAGAATTAGATAACCTGGTCGACTTAACACGTGTTGAACAGAGTAACGATGAAGACCTCATAAAAGTTGAATTGACTACACTTGCCGGTGGAAGCATAGATAATATCATTCGACTGCCTAAAGCAAAAAAAGAGGAGGTTAACCATGCAACGGACTTAATTTATTCTGAATTAGCTAAGTACAAGAATTTAAAAATGTCTATTTTAATGGCATTATTAGAGAAAGAATTGAATTCTAATGACAAAACCTAGACACATATTGGGCATTTCCGGAGGTAAGGATAGCGCAGCTTTGGCTTTATACCTCAACAAAAAATACCCATCGATAGATTTTCAATATTATTTTTGCGATACGGGTAAAGAACTTAAAGAAACCTATCAATTAATTCATAACTTAGAATCAATTTTAGGAAAGCCCATTTTAAAACTGGAAAATCCTGAATTGGAGAATACCGGTGACAAACCTTTTGATTTTTATTACAAATCTTTTAGGGGCTATTTACCCTCCCCACAGGCGCGCTGGTGTACCGCATTGATGAAGTTAAAGCCTTTTGAAAAGTTTGTGAATGGAGAGCCCGTGATATCTTATGTGGGTATACGGGGTGATGAAGACCGGGAAGGTTATATTTCGAGAGAAGCTAACATTCAATCTATATTTCCGTTTAGAAAGAACATCTGGAGCAATGATGTAATGTTGAAGTTTTTTAATCCTGAAAATAGGGATAGGGTGGCCGACCTGTATCAAAGACAATTTAAAGGAGCTTCTTTAGATACAGCTGTTTCTATTCTTGATGAATATATCAGCCTGGACCATAACAATCGTGCGGAAACGGAAAAGATTTTAAAAAATAAGGCCAGCAATTCCCTTAACCTGGGTATTTCAGCTTTTAACCATGTCGTTTTTGACTTTTTAAAAAGTACCCAATATCCACTTGCTCTTGAAGATACGTATGAGTTATTGGAAAATGAAGATATACTGGTTCGCGAGGATATCTTTAAAATTCTAAGGGAATCTGGAGCGGGTGTGCCAGAATACTATGAGAAAATAGAATTTGAGGTAGATGGTCAAAAAGGGGAATATGCCCGTAGCCGGTCTGGATGTTATTTTTGCTTTTTTCAACAAAAAATAGAGTGGGTTTGGCTTTATGAACAGCATCCTACTCTTTTTAAAGAAGCGATGAAGTATGAAAATGCCGACGAACTCTTTACTTGGGTACCCAATGAATCTCTAGAAGAGTTAATACAACCTGAGCGTATAAAGGAAATTAAATTAGGGCATATACAACGCTCTAACAAAGCGAAATCAAAATCATCACCTTATCTGTTAGATATTCTAGAAGGGACCGAACGGGAAGGGTGTAATACTTGTTTTTTGTAATATGGCTTATGACTTAGATTTTCATGAGGAAGGTGACTTAATCCTTCATATTAAGAAATTCTTTTTGCACCCTAGCTCTTGGAATGAGGCTGAAAATCAAATACCTATTACATTATCTTGGAGAAAGTATAAGTTTTCACCTCAAAATCGTACTAAGATACCAACTAGTAGTGGGGTCTATGCTTTTGTGGTTATTCCAGAATTTGACAATTGTTTTGAGACGAAATATCTTTTTTACGCTGGAAAAACAAATAGGACACTTAGGGAAAGATATGCAGAATACCTTCGGGAGAGAGCTGGTAAAGGAAAACCAAGAAATAAGGTATTTAAAATGTTCAAACAATATGACGGCTATCTGCATTTCTTTTTTAGCGAAATAGAAAATTCGAATGATGTTGATTCTTGTGAAGATTGCTTGTTGAATACTTTTGTTCCACATGTAAATGTACAGATAGCCAAAGCTAAGATTAAACCGGAATTGCAATACATCTATGAAAGCGCTTAAAAAAAACAAAAAGTTAAACCTTCCTTGCCTTAGAGGCAAAATGGGAGATTGGATGTATTACGTCACATTGTTAAAATTTGATGAAGTAGCAAATCGAGTTTTTCTTCCTGAAGAGATTGATGAAAAGTATGAAGACAAGGAAGAACTTAAGTTAGGAGACTGGATTCAAAGGGATTTGGAAAGGAAACGTATTAAGGAGGTGGTTAATTACTTGAAAAGACAAAAACAGCGTTTCTTTAATAGTCTAATTCTTGGTATGTATGACGGAAAACCTAGTTATAGAGAAATTGAAGTAGAAACCTCTTCAATATATGAAAGGGAAGAAGAAACACAATATTTTTCTAAGACTTTTGGAATCTTGACTTTGAATGGAAACGAGTCAATATTTGCAATTGACGGTCAGCATAGGGCAATATCAATACGAAAAGCTGTTGAGGATAAAAAAAATCTCATCGATGACGAAATTTGTGCAATTTTCGTTGCACACAAAACAGATGATGAAGGTAAAATAAGAACTAGAAGGTTGTTTTCTACACTCAATAGATATGCCAAACCAGTTAATAAAAAAGAAATAATAGCTCTTAGTGAAGATGATAATTGTGCTATACTAACCCGAAGACTGGTGGAGCACTACAAAAAGTTTGAGGATAAAATTCTTATACACGGAAACAAATCAATAAATCGGGGCAACTCTTATGCTTTTACAAGCATAATTCAATTATATGAAATTATTGTTTTACTTCTTTGTGAAGTTAGAATTACAAGTGTAGGAATGACATCCGGAGAGGATAGGAAGGACTTTACTAATACGAGGGTAAGTGAGGAAGCTCTGAATGACCACTATCGTAAACTGACAAATATTTTTAATAAAACTATTTCAACATTTAGCCAACTAGAAGATTTGTTAGTAAATGATAAAAAAATTGACAGAACAAATAAAAAGACTAGTTTAATATTTCGCCCTATTGGTCAAGAAATATTTTTTAAAGTGCTAAAGGCTGGAATCACAGAAGGAGTGCATAATAAAGTATATGATTATTTTGAGAACGCAAAATTTGACCTCGACAATCCGGTATGGAATGAAGTTTTTTGGGATGAAGAAACCAATAATATTATTACTTTATCTGAAAGACAAAAATATGCCTATCATTTGATAATGGAGAAAATTGGAATACCCATAAATCGTACTAAAAAGGATAAAGAAATTTTTCAATCTTTTGGTTTTTCCACTAATGATATATAATAAAACTACTCCCCAACCCCTTCCATCAGCACGTCCATCCCTCCATAGTTCAAAATAAAGGTAGAGTAATAATTATCAAATAAATCTTTTAAATATGTACCTAAATCAACTGGTTCAGGCTCATCCCTTCCTGCTATTTTTTGTGAGATTTGATAGCCCCTGTTTATTGTAATGGTATAAAGAAAAAGGGTGTGGAAGTACACAGATGAATAATATTTTTGATTGGCTGCGATAATCTGATTTTCATTTATATGCTTATAGGTAGATTTAAAATTCATCAATACGCTACTATCCATATTCACAAAAATGCGTGTTAGCGTATCGCCTTGAGCGTCGGGTACCATAACGGTAGTATGATTCATTTCCATACTTGTGGCTCCTTCTACATCCTCCCAGAAGACCGCATCTTTTTGGTCCTCTTCCTTGGTTTCATACGCAAAAAGCAATTGAGGCAAACCTAGGTCTTCATTATCATTTTCCTCTTTGGGGGTTTTCACTTTAGGAGCTTCCTCATCAACAATCATTACCCAAAACATTTCGGTAAGATTTTTTCCCGGGGCCGAAAGGTCCACTTGCATCTGTATTGCATCTCCTACCTTTAAAGAATCTTTGGGATTTAGAGCTATTTTTATAGAACCCTTATTGGGGCTGCTTTTAACCACGTTAAAAATTTCGGTAGGCTCCTTGGGAGTACCCGGCTTAGTACCGCCTTCCGTTTCATTGCTTTTGACATTTAGGATAGAAATTTTTAGGTCACCAGGCTCATCGGTCCTGTCAAAGTATTCATTTTCTACATCTGTGGAAAACCGAATGGATTTTTCGCCGTTGAGCGGAATTTTGGCTACCATATCATTACCTTTCTTACCATTTATTTCAAATAGGGATGGAAAACGTTGCGGTTTAAATGGTGTTTCTTTAGTTTCGTTTTTAGAAGGTCTTTTTTCTGTTTTATTTTTCTTCTGTTCCTTGATGTCTAGTTTAAAGGTCTTTCCCAGGAGTTTCATCAGGTCAGAATTCAAGGGCATATTCTTGGTAAAGCTTTTAAGGAGGTCGCCCGTTTTTGATGAACTGTCTATATTAACCGCCTGTTTTCTTTGTTTCTCAATGTCTGCCAATCGTCCATCCTTCTTACTTAATTGCTCGGCTAGATAATGTCTTAAAAATTGGGTTTCCTGGCCTTCTTTTAGGCGGTCACGGGAAGCCATAAACAGTTCTTTCCTAAAATTATAGCTCATTTCTGTGCAATCTACATGGATTAATAAATGACTCTTTAGTAAATTGAGTTTAAGCGAACGAGTTATAAATTCTGAAGTATAATGACCATGTACCTGGCCATTTAATGAAAACATGACGGCCATGGAATTTTTAAAATATCGCTTCTGAATGGTCGCTTTAGATTTCTTTAAATCAAAATTCCGCACTTTGGTCTTAAAAACAAAACAAGAGACTTTCATCCGACCAAAGTTTTCGTCTTCAAATTGTTCTGAAAAGGACTCTTCTATATAATCATCTTCTTCATTGGCCAACCGTCTTTTAAGTCCAAAGAGGTCATTGTCTAATACATTATTGTTAGGATAACGTTCTTTGGTATCCTTCGTAAGAATGGGAAGTGCAGGATTAAACAGATATTCATTAATACTTTGGTTCAGGTCTTGTGCAAAGCCGGAATATCCCTTAGGAAACTGATAAGAATATAACTTAATTATAGACCCTGTTTTAAATTTCCTGTTTTCCAGTTTTAAATCCAGTTCACTGATGGGGAAAGAGGCAATGGCGCCATCTATCAGTAAGTACTCATACCATGTTTCTTTAGATTGGTCGGATGCCTTTTTAGGATGCTCTCGAATAAGTGTAAATCCAAAATCTCCTGTACCATCATATTTTTTAGAAGCAATGAGTTGATAGCGCTTTTTACCACAGAATACAATGGACCCACTGCCTCCCATATTATACTTACCCTGAACAAAATGCACATTGTTTTTATTCCCCCTTACGAGGGATAAAAATGTATTTTCAAAATCCTTTGGGTGTTGGCCCTCTCCATTATCATAAACTACCACGGATGTAGGATGATTTGTGCGATTGCTACGAGGTCCTTTTCCGTCAGCAATAATTTGAATTTCTTCAGCCTGGGCGCGTCTTTGGGATTTTAAATCCCAATTGTTATTGGGATAAAACTTCTCAATGGCCTCTTTCATTGATTGTGGTGCCGCAGGATTTTTCGGATCAATACCTAATTCATAACATTTCTTGGTAAGTAAAGCATCGATGGAATTTGTGACTTTTTCAATGAGTGCAGCAATTGGATTGGACTGTTGATTTTTAACTATTCCATAGTTACTCCTATTGTCACCCAAAGGCTTCCAGTTACCATCGTCAAAAATATCTGGATGATCTTCCATAACCTTTAAAAGATCATCTTCATCTTGAGCATTAAAAATTTCAAAAAATAATTCCCTGTTAGATAGTATGCTGGTTGTTCCAGTAAATAAGTCGCTCATTAAATTTTGTTGTCAAGTTCATTTACACAACACGACAGGGGAAGAAGTGCGATAACTAAATTAACAATTTATTTAGTCCATTAAAATAAATATCCCAAAAACTTATTTCCAGGACATTATATTCTTTTAAGTTCTGTAGGCTAATTTTAGAATCTACTGTTTTCCCAATTCTGTTCAATCCAACTCTTTATTTTCTCCTGACTTCTGACATCTCCAGGTACTTCCTCACGTATCATTTTTTCAATTTTATTTCCTGATCGTGTTTCTTTTAAACCATGTATATCTGCTAGTTTATTAATAAAATAGAGTATTTCATAGCCTTCTTTCCTGTTTAATAATGTGCTGTCTGGTTCTCCAGTAATTTTGGGGTTATCTCCAGAAATAGTAGTCCATGAATAATCTTTGTAATAAAGATCTGATTTAGTGATAAGTGCCATAACATATTAGGTTTATAATTATTTATGGCAAGTTCTTCCATTTCCTTTTAAAGACTTTACGGAATCCCGTAATCCTACAAAATTTGTATAATTATTTCAGCATTATAATAGGGAAAATCCTATTGTAGAACACATTTCCAAGTTCACCTTATAACATAATAATGTATGAAATTAAAATTGAAAATTAGCAGGAATATGCGCTTTTTACTTTTTTATAAAGTAATCGTCTGTTAGAAAGTCGGAATATCTCTTTTCGACATTTTTAAAGAAGTCTGAAAGTTTTATTCCGTGGTTGAAGCACAGAGTACTTAAAGTAGACAATGGTAAATTATAACCATCCTCTTGTTGTATCTTTTCTATAATATGGTAATTAACACCATACTTTTTACCATATTTTCTTGAGCTGATATCTTGAGATGAAAGCCATTCTTCACTTATATATTTACATACGTATTTATCCGCAGTAAATACCTTCTTTGTTTTCTTTATGCTTTTATCCGCCATTAGCACAAATGAAAAAAATGTATATATTTTTATT
>CEQG01043849.1_pt1 | contig 12447 bp, 11 predicted proteins | sample 350301 | NCBI WGS metagenome assembly CEQG01 (sample SAMEA2621242, study PRJEB7988) | marine metagenome | isolation source: saline water (ENVO:00002010), including | reverse complement strand
AGGTGATCTGGCTCGGCAAGCCAACCGCCGCCAGGCTGACCACTGCCGCCACCAGAACACCCAAGATCAATTGTGTCGCACCCAGGTCGATGCCATTCATGGCGGCGACATAGAGAGCGACACCCAGATTTGCGGGCGGGCTGGTGATACGAAACAGGGAAATCGCCAGCGGCAGGACGATGGACCGGCTCGTTTCCCGCACCGCCAGCGCGCCGTCGCTTGCCTGAATCATCGCGGGCAGGGACGCGATCGAGCTTTGCGTGGAAAAGGCGATGGCCTGGGCCGGGAAGACAGCGCGGGCGAAACGGCCGACGCCGATTCGGCCAAGCAGGACCGCGAGTGGATAGACGAGCAGCGTCACCAGCAGGCACAAGGCCACGATGAACAGGATATAGTGCAACAATGCTCCGGCGGTGGCGAGGCCCGATCGCGCGCCCGCGACCAGTGCCAGCGCGAACACGCCCAGCGGGGCGAGCCACAAGACCCAGTTCACCACCACGAGCAGCGCGTCGGCCAGTGCCTGGAAAAAGCCAGTCAGCTGCGCGCGCCGTTCCGCCGCGATCCGGGTCACCGCAAAGCCGAATATCAACGCGAACAACACGATCGCCACCACTTGCCCATCGGCTGCCGACTTGAGCGGATTGACGGGAATGAAGCCCAGCAGCCACTCGGCCGACGGCCGCACGTCCGGGACCTCGCTCACTGGTCCCGCGCCAACCAGCGCGCCGACCGCGCCTTCCGGGACTGGCCAGAGCGTCAGAAGAAGCGGCCCGGTCAGTGCTGCGACGCTTGCCGCCCCGACCAGCAGAATTGCAAACAGGCCGATCGCCCGCCCAGCGAGGCCATTGTTGCGCGCTGTGGTCGCTGCCTGCGCAATGCCTGTCACCAACAGAGCGAAGATGAGCGGGATGAGCGGCATCTGCAATCCGCCAAGCCACGCCTTGCCAATCGGTTGCGCCACGCCGACGATCGCGGCGTCCCAGGCGCCGCCCCATTCGGCGATGGCGATGCCACAGACCAGCCCAGCGACCAGGGCAATGAGGATGCGGACGGTCAGCGACATGGGGTCAACTCTTTCCGGTCAGGGCTGGCATATAGCCGGAAACGTATCGGAAGCGCGCAAGCCGCCAGCTGCAATTCACTCGCCAAAACTGCGCGGGGCCGGATCGATGACAGTGAAATTGCCCGCGCCGACTTCCGACACTTCCAGCGCCCGTTCGGCGACCCCCGTGCGGGTGAAGCGGAATGCGCCGTCGATACCGGAAAATCCTCCCGCGTCGCGCAGCCGGGCGGCGGGGAAGGGCGCGCCGGCGTTCCACTGCTGCGCAATTCGCACTGTCAGCAACACCGCATCATAGCCCAGCGACGACAGGCGGAACGGAGCTGATCCATAACGGGCGCGATATTTGGCGACGAGTTGGCGATAGAGGCCATCCGACACGCTGGCGAACCATGCACCGCGCAGCGCCGGATTGCTGGCGAGCGATGGCTCCGCATTCCACAATTCCGTGCCCAGCAATCGCGCGCTGCCGCCGCCATTCTTGCGCAGGATCGGCGCAACCTGCAACGCGACGCGCCCGGAATCGGCGATCAGCAGCGCGTCATAGCTGGAGGACGCCTGCAAAGCCTTGACCGCCGCGGCGATCGATCCCGCAGACCGGTCGAAAGTCTGCATCGACACGACCGTGCCGCCCGCCTGTTCGACCGCGCGCAGCATCGCGTTGCCGGCTCGCTCGCCATAGGTGCCGCGCGGCACCAGCGCGCCGAACTGACTGAGGCCCTTTGACTTGGCGAAGTCGACCACTCGCTCGATCGACTGGTTGGGGTTGTAGCCCATGATATAGACGCCATTGCCGGCGACGCTGCTGTCATTGGAAAAGCTGATGACCGGCACGTTGGCCCGCGCCGCGATCGGCCCGACGACCCGCGCGTCTTCCGCCAGCAACGGCCCCAGGATCAGGCGGTTGCCATCGGCCAGCGCCTTGTTCACCGCGGCCGCCGCGCCCAGCGCGGTGTCATAGGTGGTGATGCGCACTTTGTCGGTCTTGGTATCGAGCAACGCCAGCGTTGTAGCGTTGGCGATCGATTGCCCTACGCCTGCATTGGCGCCACTCATCGGCACGAGCAGCGCCACGCGGTGGCGGGCGGTGTCGGTGGGCAGGCCCTGGACGACTTCGGGCGTGGTCGGCCGCGTGGGCGCGGTGGGTGTGGTGGGGGCCGGTCCCTTGGGCACGATCGACTGACAGGCGGCCAGGAACAGGGCCGCGCCCATGAAGGCGACGCGCGCACCGCGCTTCATCGAAGCGAAGATGTTCGCTTGCCGGGGGGCATCCGTCTCTGTCATCTGGCGTCCTTATGGAAACTGAACTTTCTGGGCTGAAGCCCGGGCTTTACATCGTCGCGGGGCCGATCGGCAACCTTGGAGACCTGACCCCGCGCGCGGCCGAGATATTGCGGCGGGCTGACGTGGTCGCGGTCGAAGATACGCGGGTCAGCGCCCGCCTGCTGCGTCATGCCGGGTCCGACCGGCCGATGCTGCCCTATCACGACCACAGCGCCGACCATGTGCGCCAGCGTCTGATCGACCGGATGGCGAGCGAATCGGTGGCGCTGCTGTCGGATGCGGGGACCCCGCTCATTTCCGATCCGGGGTATAAGCTGGTGCGGGACGCGCGGGCGGCGGGACGCAAGGTGACGACGCTGCCCGGCCCCAGCGCGGTGATCGCGGCCCTCACCTTGTCGGGACTGCCGACCGATCGCTTTCTTTTCATGGGCTTCCTCCCGTCCAAGGCCAAGGCGCGCGGCGACGCGCTGGACGAAGTGGCGGCGCTCCGCGCGACGCTGGTCTTCTATGAAAGCGGGCCACGCCTGTCCGACAGCCTGTCGGCCATGGCCGCGCATCTGGGTGATCGGGATGCTGCCGTCAGTAGGGAAATCAGCAAGACATTCGAAGAAACGGCGACGGGCACGCTTACCGCCCTGTCCATGCGCTACGCCGACGCGCCGCCCAAGGGCGAAATCGTGGTCATCGTAGGTCCACCCGGCGATGCGCCGCCTGCCAGTGCCGAGGATGCCGACGCCGCCCTGCTGGAGGCAATGACGCGCCTGCCCGTGTCGAAAGCCGCTGGCGAGGTCGCGAAGAAGTTCGGGCTGGACCGCCGGACCCTCTATGATCGGGCGATGGACCTCAAGGGATGAGCCGCGCCCAGGCCGAACAGCGCGGGCGACAGGGGGAGCGCATCGCCGCCTGGTGGCTGCGGCTCAAAGGGTGGCAGATCGTCGGCCGCCGTATGCGGACGCGCGCGGGCGAAGTGGATCTGGTGGCGCGGCGCGGTGCGATGCTCGCCTTTGTCGAGGTGAAGGCGAGGGCGACCGCTGCGGAACTGGACATGGCGATTGACGAACGCCGCCTGGCACGGGTCGCGGCGGCGGCCGAAATCCTCTGGCACGACTTGGCGAAGCCGGGTGACGACATGCGAATAGACGTGATCCTTCTTGCGCCGGGCCGACCGCCACGCCATCTGGCCAATGTCTGGCATGGGGGGTGACGGCCGCCCGGCGCGTCCTGTTCTCCTGAGTGGAAGGTGTTCGGAAATGATTGAGTTTAATCCCCTGACCGTCGCGGTGCAGATGGACCCGATGGAGGGCATCAACATCGCCGGCGATTCGACCTTTCACATCATGCTGTCGGGGCAGGCGCGCGGGCACAAACTCTATCACTATCTCGCGCCCGACCTGACCTATCGCGACGGCCGGGTGCTTGCGAAGGCGCGTCCGGTGAAGGTGCAGAAGGTTGCCGGGGATCATTTCGCTTTGGGCGACTGGGAAACGCTGGATCTGGGCCGCGACGTCGATGTCGTGCTGATGCGGCAGGACCCGCCCTTTGACCTGAGCTACATCACCGCGACCCATTTGCTGGAGCGGGTGCAGGCCGAAACTCTGGTGGTCAATGATCCGGCCAGCGTGCGCGATGCGCCCGAAAAGCTGTTCGTGCTCGATTATGCGCGCTTCATGCCACCCACCATGATCACCCGGGACTTGGCAGAAGTAAAAAGCTTCCTGGCCGAACATGGGGAGATCGTGGTGAAGCCGCTTTACGGCAATGGCGGCGTGGCCGTATTCCATGTCGGCGCGAATGGCGCAAACCTGTCCTCGCTGGTCGAACTGTTCAAGGAAAAGTGGGTTGAACCCTTCATGGTGCAGGCCTTCATCCCAGGCGTCGCGCAAGGGGACAAGCGCATCGTGCTGGTCGATGGCGAGGTGATGGGCGCGGTCAACCGCATACCGGGCAAGGGCGAAATCCGGTCGAACCTGGCGGTTGGGGGATCGGCGGCCAAGACCGAACTCACGAACAAGGAGCGGGAAATCTGCGCGGCTCTTGGGCCGGAGCTCAAGGCGCGCGGGCTGCTGTTTGTGGGCATCGACGTGATCGGGGGCGAGTGGCTGACCGAAATCAACGTCACCTCGCCCACCGGCATCGTATCGATCGAGGCGTTCGACGGCACCGACACCGGCGGCATGATCTGGGATGCGATCGACGCGCGGCTGGCGGCGCGAGCGGCAGACTGAACGGACCAGCGGTTGGCGCGTTAAGCCGCCGTGATCCTTTCCCAAACAATGAGCCGCTGACATGACCGACTGGGTTCTGCGCCTGATCGATGCGGGCGGTTATTGGGGCATCGGTTTGCTAATGGTGCTGGAAAATGTCTTCCCGCCCATTCCGTCCGAACTCATCATGGGCATTGGCGGCATCCGCGTCGGGCAGGGGCGGATGGCGATGGAGTGGCTGCTGCTGGCCGGGACGATTGGCACGACGATCGGCAATTATTTCTGGTATCTGGTCGGGCATATGTTGGGGTTCGAGCGGTTGAAGCCGCTGGTCGATCGTTATGGCCGCTGGGCGACGCTGGAATGGCGCGATGTCGAGGCGCTGGATCGCCTGTTCGGCAAATATGGCCAGATCGTCGTCTTCGTCTTCCGCTTCCTGCCGGCGTTCCGCACGATGATATCCCTGCCCGCCGGCCTGTTTCGCATGGGCCATATCCGCTTCCTGTTGTGGACGGCGGGTGGGGCGCTGATCTGGAACATCATCCTAGCCTATGCCGGCTTTGCGCTGGGGCGGCATTTCCAGGATATCGACCGCTATCTGGGGCCGGCGGCGACGGTATGCGTGATCGGTGCCGTGATCTTCTATCTTTGGCGTCTGGCGACCTGGCGGCCGCGCGGCTGACGGGGTCAGGCGCGGGGATGGGCGTTGCGGTAGATGTCGAGCAGATGGGCGGCGTCGACCTGCGTATAGATCTGCGTGGACGACAAGCTGGCGTGGCCGAGCAGTTCCTGCAGGCTGCGCAAATCCGCGCCGCGACCCAGCAGATGCGTGGCGAAGCTGTGGCGCAGGGCGTGGGGCGTGGTGCGCTCTGACAGGGCGAGGCGTCCGCGCGCGCCTTGTACGGCGCGGCGGATCAATGCTGGGGAGAGCGGGCCGCCGCGCGCGCCGCGAAACAGCGGGGCGTCGCGCTCCAGCGGATACGGGCAGGCAGCGACGTAGCTTTCGATGGCGGCGCGCAGTTGCGGCAGCAGGGGGACGAGCCGGGTCTTGCCGCGCTTGCCGGTGACGCGCAGCGTATCGCCCAGCGGCCAGACGGCGCCAGTGAGGCCCATCGCCTCGCCAATCCGCAGCCCCGCGCCGTAGAGCAGCAGCAGCACCGCCCAGTCACGGGCGCCGATCCAGCCTTCGCGGGCGGTTTCGGCGATGTCGGCAGCGAGCGCCAGGGCTTCGTCGGGGGAAATGGGGCGGGGGAGGCCGCGCTTCACCCTTGGTCCCTTGAGCCGGGGCGGCCTGGCATCCTCACCGCCGACGAACCGAAGGAAACCGCGGACCGCCGAAAGCTCGCGGGCGGCGGAGAGGTTGCCGATGCCATCCATGCGCCGGCTGGTGAGGAAGGCGCGCAGATCGGCCTGCTCAAGGGTCGCCAGCATCGCCTGCGTCACCGCCTCGCCCCGATGCTGTTCCAGGAAGGCGACCAGCCTTTCGGCGGTGGCCTGATAGGCGCGGACGGTGTGGACCGAGCGGCGGCGGTCGAGGGCGAGATGGGCGCGCCAGCGGTCGATGAGGGCGGAGGAGGCGGACATGGGCCGCGCCAGGATAAGGGAGGCGGGGCGGGAAGGGAACATGCGAATCGCGCGCCCCATGACAGCGAAAAGGGCAGCGCCGTGATGGCGCCGCCCCTTTTTGCCCCAGCCAAAAAGGCCGGATCGGCGCGTCCGCAAGGAGGAATGCCCCCTCGCGAACGCCTGGCCGATTACTTCAGCTCGACGGTCGCGCCGGCTTCTTCCAGCTGCTTCTTGAGCTTTTCGGCTTCTTCCTTGTTCACGCCTTCCTTGACGGCCTTGGGCGCGCCTTCGACCAGCGCCTTGGCTTCGGTCAGGCCCAGGCCCGTGATGGCGCGGACTTCCTTGATGACGTTGATCTTTTTGCCACCGTCGCCGGTCAGGACGACGTCGAATTCGTCCTTCACTTCTTCAGCGGCAGCGGCCGGGGCGCCAGCGGCGGGGCCGGCAACGGCAACAGCGGCGGCGGCCGAAACGCCCCACTTTTCTTCCAGAGCCTTGGACAGCTCGGCGGCTTCGAGGACGGTGAGGGCCGAAAGCTGGTCGACCAGAGCGTTGATGTCTGCCATGTGTTCAGTTCCTTATTTGGGGCGATGCGCCCCGTCAGATTTGGGTCAAAAAATCGGAGGGCGAACGGCTTATGCCGCTTCCTTCTCCGCATAGGCGTTGAAGACACGCGCGAGCTGCGCGGCCGGCGCCTGGGTGACGGTTGCGAGCTTGGTAGCGGGCGCGACCAGAAGGCCGACCAGCTTTGCACGCAGTTCATCCAGCGACGGCATCGATGCGAGCGCCTTGACGCCCTCCGCATCGAGCAGCACTTCGCCCATCGCGCCGCCAACGATCTCAAGCTTGTCGTTGGTCTTGGCGAAATCGATCGCAACCTTGGCGGCGGCGACCGGATCGACCGAGGTGGCGAGGCCGACCGGACCGGTGAGCATGTCGCTCAGCGCGGTATAGGCGGTGCCATCAAGGGCGATGCGGGCGAGGCGGTTCTTCGTAACCTTGTAGGACGCACCGGCGTCGCGCATCTTCTGGCGCAGGACGGTCGACTGGGCGACGGTCATGCCGAGGTTGCGGGTCACGACGACCACGCCAACTTCTGCCAGCTCTGCGTTCAGCGCGGAAACGACCTCAGCTTTCTGATTACGATCCATGCCATTACTCCACTTCATGTCCCGCGCAGCGCCGGTGAAGGCCCGCGCCAGGACGGCTCAAAACCCGCACGCCGGGTGGGCGCACGGGGCACAAAGTCCGAAGGGGAGAGATCAACCGGCCTGGACCCCCAAAAGGAACAGGCAGACCCGAATCGGGCAAGCGCCCGTCCGGTAAAGAGCTTTTCCCCGTCTAGGCCGGGCATTAAGAAGGGCATATTCCCTTCACCGACTGTCTCGGACGGAAGGCCGACGGCATCGCTGCCATGGCCTGCGGGTGCGCCCTTAGCGAAAGCGGCCGGCAATGTCACGCCAAATCTGGCGCGGGGGCGGGTAGTGGGACGCGTGCGCCGAAAGGGGGCGGCGAAATTTTTCCTACGAAGTTCACAGTGTCGTCGGGCTTTGTCGACGCAAAACAGGGAAACACCAGAAGTGACGCGACCATGAAGCGACCACAAGGCGACCACGAAGCGACACCTGTCTGCGGGGCATGCGGGCGCGCGCGGCGGGAGAAAAAGGGGCAAGGCGGCGGGCCGGTCCATCGACAAGGATAGACCAGAGAAACTCCTATTTTGGAAGGGGAATAGGAGGGTGTGGCCGGTTGCGGAATGTCAGGTTTCGAGGGGCGAACACAGCATAGCTGCCCTTGGGCCACTTGATTTACGACAACAGGGTTGCGTCGCATTTTCAACTGAGCCTAATGAAGCCCTGACATACAGATGAGGCTTATAATGGACGCTCTGGCACCGTTTCTCGAACCCATTGATATACCACTGGCCCATCTTTTCCTCGACCCGAACAACCCTCGTTTTGTAGGCAGCGACTGGACTTTCATCCCAGATGATATCGCAGTCTCTGCCGAAGCTCAGCAGGAAGCCGCAAATCGCCTAATGGCGCATCATGACGTAAAAAAATTGCAGCTGGTGATTGAAGCTAACGGCTTTCTACCAATAGATCGTGTCGTGGTGCGGCGGGTCGACTATAAAAAATATATTGTTTTAGAAGGCAATCGGCGGATCTGCGCTGCGAAGCAGATCAATGGTCATTCCGATGCGGGTGAAACGCTGGCGCCGGACATAATGGCCACTCTCACCAGCATTCCCTGCCTGGAATATACAGGAGCAGAAGATAAAAATGAGGTCGCCTGGATATTCCAGGGTCTCCGGCACATTTCCGGCATTTCAGAATGGCCGGCATTCAACAAGGCGAAGCTGCTTGTCGATGAAATGGACAGAGGCGGTCTCAGCTTTACAGATGTCGGCAAGCGATTTGGTTTGTCTCCTTTTGGTGCTGCCCAGTGGGTGCGCGGCTTCTATGCTTTTCGCCAAGCAAAAAACGAAACTGAATACGGCAACTACATTGATGAAAGAATGTATCCATACTTCCAAGAAATCTTCGGGCGCAGCAGTATTTCGCTAAAAGACTGGCTGAACTGGGATGATGCGAAAAAGGAATTTCTTGACCAAGCAAATCTCAATGAGTTTGTCTCATGGTTTTTTCCAGTCGAGCAAGAATCATCGGAGGAAGAATCCGGGCCGGAGAAAGAGCCGACCGCCGCTGAACTATCCGGGGCATGGAACCGTCGACGCGTTAGCAAACGCGACGATCTCAGGCACTTGTCATACCTAATCACTAAAGCGCCAAAAGAGTGGATGGAGTTTCGGTCAGGCGCAGACATCGAGAGCGTTTATAGTCGAGCAATCCTAATTGAACTCGAAAAAAGCTTCGAAGATGAAAAGGACATCGCCGAGAGACTTTTCAAATACGTTGATGAGACTCTAAAACTGATTCAAAACACGCCTTTTTCTGTTCTTTCAAGTGAAGAAAGACGCAGCAATCTTTTCGAGAAATTGGATGCTATACACGCGGTTCATGATGGATTGAAAAAGCTGACTAACGCTTAGTATGTCGACCCGAGCCGACATCGTAGAAGCAATCCTTCGGTTGAAGCCGCGCGACGGAATATTCTCCGTGGAGGCAATCTGTCGGCTGACGTATTCTGATTACGGGATCACGCCTACCCTGTCTGACGAAGAGTACATTTCGAAATTTAGAAGATCGCTGTTTACTGATATATTCTCAAAGCAGGACAAGCTGATTGCTGCTGGTGGGTTGAAGACCTTTGACGTCTCATCGATCAAGGATTTAAAGCTCAGTTGGGCTCGCTCTCACCAAATGGGGCGCAAGCACCGGCAAAGACTAAATTGCCGCGCCTCTGTTGCGCGCTGGCTGCATGGACTGGATGACAGATCATATGAGATTGCCAGCGCGTACGCAATGAAGTCCCTTGGGGCCTCTAAGGTCCATGTAACTCCCAAAGGTGACGAATTTGGCATGGACTTTCTGGCTTTGGTTCCCGCCTTCACAAAAAGTCCCCTTTTCGTGTCAGGAGCGCGCGGTGTTCGGATTGTGGGCCAATCTAAAAAATACAGTCACCCAGTCGCGCGAGAGAAAATTCAGTCTTTCAATGACTTGATAGGATCAATCAAAAATAACAAAGCTGAACTCATTCCGCTCCTTCCATCTTGGTTTCGAAGCTCTGGTTCTCCCATCATTTCCTGTTTTATCGCGCATTCGGGCTATCAAGCGGGGAGCATTCGCATGAGCAGTCAGGCGGGCCATATCCTTATAGATTCGATAGGCTTAGCGGAGATTATCGGGCGCCCGTCCCGCTTCGGTGACGACGGTGAGGACGGAGTTACGCACAAGGCCCTGTGGAGCGAAATCAATAGAATAGCGACGTAACGGCAATGCGCATAAGGATAGTACCCCAAGATTGCGTCTGCTTTACGGACATGCGAGAGCTTAACTGACTGGCAGAAAGTGGCGCACAGCGGCCACTCCCCCCTCAAACCCGATCCGCCTGCACCACCACATCGATCGCCCGTAGCGCCGACAAGATCCGCATCAGATGCTGGGCGTCGGCCACTTCCAGGTCGATGACGTCGGTGTGGAAGGGGCCTTCGCGGTTAACGAGCTGGAGGTTGAGGATGTTCGCCTTGGTCGCGCCGAACACGTTGGCGACGGCGGCGAGCGCGCCGGGCTGGTTCTTGACGATGACGGAGAGGCGGGCGGTGCCACCCTTGGACTTGCTGTCCCAGCTCAAATCGACCCAGTCGTCATCCTGCTCCACCTCCAGCGACCGGCAGTCGATGGTGTGGACCTCGATCGGTTCGCCGGTGCGGCGCACGCCCACGATGCGGTCGCCGGGCACCGGGTGGCAGCAATCGCCCAGATTATAGGCGATGCCGGGGGTGAGGCCCCGGATCGACACGGGCTCATGCTGGCGCGGATGGGCTTCCTCCATCCCCTGCGCGCTGGTGGAGCCGGGGACCAGCGCCTCCATCACTTCATGGTCGAGCACGCGGTGGGTGGCGATGGCGACCATCAGCGCCGCGCGATCCTCCAGCTTCAACCGCTTGAGCGCGGCATTGAGCGCCTTGTCGCCCAGTTCGCTGGCAAGGTCGGCAGGGAAGCGGCCGATGATTTCCTCATAAAGTTTCTCACCCAGCTTGATTTCTTCCCCGCGCTGTTTCTGGCGGATGAAGCGGCGGATGGCGGCGCGCGCCTTGCCCGTGATGGCGAAGGAGAGCCAGCCGGGCTGCGGCTCCTGCCCCTCCGACTTCAATATTTCGACCTGGTCGCCATTGTCGAGGGAGGTGCGCAGCGGCACGACGCGGCCGTTGACCTTGGCCCCCACGGTCTGGTTGCCCAGGCTGGTGTGGACGGCATAGGCGAAGTCGACCGGGGTCGAGCCCTTGGGCAGTTGGTGCAGTTCGCCCTTGGGGGTGAAGGCGAAGATGCGGTCCTGATACATCGCCATGCGGGTATGTTCGAGCAGCTCGTCCGCGTCCTGGCTTTGTTCGAGGATTTCGACCAGGTCGCGCAGCCAGGCGGCGTGATGATCGGTCGCGTCGCCCTTCTGCTTGTAGGCCCAATGGGCGGCAAGGCCGAGTTCGGCGTCGCTGTGCATCGCGCGGCTGCGAATCTGCACCTCTATGCGGGCATTGTCCTGATGGATGACGGTGGTGTGGAGCGAGCGATAGCCGTTGCGCTTGGGCGTGGAGATATAATCCTTGAAGCGACCGGGCACCATCTTGAAGGTCTGGTGGATGATGCCGAGCGCGCGGTAGCAATCGGCCGGGCTGTCGGTGATGACGCGGAACGCCATGACATCGGTCAGCTGTTCAAAGCTGATGTGGCGCTCCTGCATCTTGCGCCAGATGGAATAGGGGTGCTTCTCGCGGCCCGACACGGTGACGGACAGGTCGTTGCCGCCCAGCAGCAATTGCAGCTCCGCGCCGATGCGATCGACCTTGTCATGGCCGCCTTCCTTCAGATGCTCCAGGCGGCGGGTGATGCTGTCATAGGCCTCCGGCTCCAGCTCGCGAAAGGCGAGCAGCTGCATTTCGCGCATGAAGTCGTACATGCCGATCCGCTCGGCCAGCGGGGCGTAGATATCCATGGTTTCGCGCGCGATGCGGCGGCGCTTGGCCTCATTCTTGATGAAGTGCAGCGTGCGCATATTGTGCAGGCGATCGGCAAGCTTGACCAGCAGCACGCGAATATCGTCGGACATGGCGAGCAGGAACTTGCGCAGATTTTCGGCCGCCCGCTCATTTTCGGACATGGCCTCGATCTTGGAAAGCTTGGTCACGCCATCGACCATGCGGGCGACGTCGGGGCCAAAGGCGCTCTCGATCTCGTCATAGGTGACGAGCGTATCCTCGATCGTGTCGTGGAGGAGGGCGGTGACGATGGTCTGATCGTCCAGGTTGAAATCGGTGAGGATGCCCGCGACCTCGATCGGGTGGCTGAAATAGGGGTCGCCGCTGGCGCGCTTCTGGGAGCCGTGCTTCTGGACCGAAAAGACATAGGCGCGGTTGATCATCGCCTCGTCCGCTTCCGGATCGTAGCGCTTTACCCGTTCGACAAGTTCATATTGACGCAGCATCGCCGCCGATTGTGTTGGAACCCTCTTGTCGTGCAACAAAAAAACGCCATGTTGCGATAATAAGGTGGCGATTTTGCAACGGGTGTTGCTTTGCGCTATATGTGGGACAGATGAAACATAATCTGGCACAGGATCTGGAACAATGCGCGCTGCCCAGCGCGCTGGAGATGATGGGAGAGCGCTGGTCCTTCCTCATCCTGCGCGGCGCGCTGTCGGGCATCCGCCATTTCG
>CEQG01042599.1_pt1 | contig 12463 bp, 10 predicted proteins | sample 350301 | NCBI WGS metagenome assembly CEQG01 (sample SAMEA2621242, study PRJEB7988) | marine metagenome | isolation source: saline water (ENVO:00002010), including | reverse complement strand
AAGAGAGCCCCGGCGGCACCGTGGAGCTGCGCGACAACGGCGAGCCGGTACTCGATTACCCGGTCACCGACTATCTGCTCGACGGCGCCCGCCGCAGCCTGTACAGCCAAGTGGAAATGCAGTTCGCCGCCGGCGCCCGGGCGGTACGGCCCGGCCACATCCGCGCGCCGTTCTATACCAGCTGGGCGCAGGCCCGCGAGGCCATGGCGGACCTCAGCTACCAGGCCCTGGACGTGCCGCTGGGCAGCGCCCATGTGATGGGCGGTTGCCCCATGGGCGACAAGGACCGCGGTCTGGTGGACGCCCAGGGGCGCTACCGCCATCTGGAGAATCTGTATGTGTTCGACGGCTCGGTGTTCCCCACCAGCCTGGGGGTGAACCCTCAGTTGAGCATCTACGGGTTGAGCGCCCGCAACGCCACCGCTCTGGCGGAGCGGCTGCGGGCCTGAATCGTAAACCGAGTTGCGTTATGCTTGGCGCCCGATCTCTGGAGAAAGCGAGCCGAGCATGACCAACCGTGTTGTTTATCCGGGCACCTTCGACCCCATCACCAACGGCCATAAGGACCTGATCGAACGGGCCGCCAGTATGTTTGACGAGGTGGTGGTGGCCATCGCGGCCAGCGAGAAGAAGGGCCCGCTGTTCTCCCTGAACGAGCGGGTCAAGCTGGTCGAAGACAGCATCGGCCATCTGGACAACGTCAAGGTGACCGGCTTTTCCAAGCTGCTGGCCCATTTCTGCCGGGACCAGGAAGCCAATATCCTGCTGCGCGGCCTGCGCGCGGTGAGCGACTTCGAATACGAATTCCAGCTCGCCAACATGAACCGCCAGCTGGCCCCGGAACTGGAAACCGTGTTCCTGACGCCGGCCGAGCATTTGTCCTTTATCTCCAGCTCCCTGGTCCGCGAGATCGCGCTGCTCGACGGCGATGTGCGCAATTTCGTGCCGCCCCATGTGGTGGAAGCGCTGGACCTGAAGAAGCAGCAGCGGGGCGGCTGACCGTTTCTCGCCCCTGATACCCCGTTCGCCAGAAGGAGGCCGCCATGCGCTGGTTTTTCCCGCTTTTGTTGCTGTTCGCCGTCACCGCCCAGGCCGCCGGACCGGGCAAGGCGGCGATCGCCAGTGCCCACCCGCTGGCCACCGACGCCGGCTTCCAGATGCTCGAGCAGGGCGGTAACGCCTACGACGCGGCGGTGGCCGTGGCGGCGGCGCTGTCGGTGGTGGAGCCCTATTCCGCCGGCATGGGCGGCGGCGGTTTCTGGCTGCTGCACCGCGAAAAGGACGACCTGCAGACCATGCTGGACGCCCGCGAGACGGCGCCGGCGGCGGCCACCGAGGACATGTACCAGGACCAGGACGGCCAGGTGGTGCGCGACCGCGCCGTCAACGGCGCCCTGGCGGCGGGCATTCCAGGCCAGGCGGCGGCCTTCGCCTACCTCGCCGAACACTACGGCGAGCTGCCCCTGAAAACCACGCTGGCGCCGGCCATCAAGCTGGCGCGCCAGGGTTTCGAGGTGGAAGACCACTACCGGGCGCTGGCCGGCTACCGCCAGGACGTGCTCAACCGCTACCCCACCGCCGCCTCGGTGTTCCTGGATGACGGCGAAATACCGGCCAACGGCACCCTGATCCGGCAGCCGGATCTGGCCCGGGTTCTGGAGGCCCTGGCCGAGCAGGGGCGAGACGGTTTTTACCAGGGCCCGGTGGCGGAAAAACTGGTACGCGGGGTGCGCGAGGCCGGCGGCATTTGGACAAAACAGGACCTGAACAACTATCGGGTCAAGGAGCGGGCGCCGGTGGTGGGCCACTACCGAGGCGCCCGCATCGTCACGGCCCCACCGCCGTCCGCCGGCGGGCTGGTGATGCTGGAAGCGTTGAACATTCTCAATGAATTCAACGGCGGCGAGATTAGTGAGGACTTACTTCCTCACCTCACCGTGGAAGCCTGGCGGCGCGCCTATCAGGACCGGGGCCGCTATATGGGCGACCCGGATTTTGTTTCCATACCTGTGGATAACCTGTTGAGTAAATCCTACGCCGAGCAGCGGGCCGCCTCCATAAAGCTGGATAAGGCCACCCCCAGCAGCGAGCTGGGCGAACCCGTGGCCACCGGCGAAGGCTTCCATACCACCCACTTTTCGGTGCTCGACGGCGCCGGCAACCGGGTGGCCGCCACGCTCAGTATCAACCTGCCGTTCGGCAGCGGCTTCATGCCCGCCGGCACCGGCGTGATCCTCAATAACGAGATGGACGATTTCTCCGCCAAGCCGGGCAGCCCCAACGCCTATGGCCTAGTGGGCAGCAAGGCCAACGCGGTGGCGCCGGGCAAGCGGCCGTTGTCCTCGATGACGCCCACCTTCGTGGAGTTCGACGACCGGGTGGCGATTCTCGGCACGCCGGGCGGCAGCCGTATCATCACCATGGTGATGCTGGGTGTGCTCGAGGCGGCCAATGACGCCCCGGTGGACGACTGGGTGAGCCGGGTGCGCTTTCACCACCAGTTCCTGCCCGATCAGGTTCAGGCGGAACCCGCCTTCCTCGACACCGAAGCGGCGAAAAGCCTGCGCCTGCGCGGCCACGACGTGGTCTCCGTAGACCGCGAGTACGGCAACATGCAGGCGATTCTCTGGCGGCACAAAGACAACAGCGTCACCGCCGCCAGCGACCTGCGCGGCATCGGCGCGGCGCGGGTCGGCGCCGACGCGGACTGACCCCGGTGACGGCCGCCACGGGGTGTGCTCCACTATGCCCATGGACACCACCTTCGCGGCCCAGACTCTGCACTGCTATCCGCCGGCGCCGGCCCTGCGCGGGCTGGTCAGCCATTACTGGCTGAGCCGCGACGGCGGCGGCGACCGCCACCGGGTGCTGCCGGACGGCTGCGTGGACCTGGTGCTGCGCCTGCGCGACGGCGATGGCGCCTGGCAGGCGTTCGGCACCAGCACCCGGCCATCGGACGTGCCGGTGGAGCCCGGCTGTGTCTATTTCGGCATCCGCTTCCAGCCCGGCCAGAGCCGCCATTTCCTGCCCCTGCCCGGGCGTTTGCTCACCGACACCGCCCAGCCTCTGGCCCGGCCCGCCGACTTGTCGGCGGAGCGCCTCGCCGAATTGATCGCCCGCCCCGACCCCGCCTTTGCCGTGGACCGGCTGCTTTCCCGGTGGCTCGCCGGGCAGCCGCCCCAACCAAGACGCCTGGACGGCGCCCTGGCGCTGCTTTCCCGTGCCGCCCCCGGCGTCACCGTGACCGCCCTGTCGGCGCGCCTGAACCTGAGCCGCCGGCAACTGGAGCGCGACTTCCTGGAGTGGGTCGGCGTGCCGCCCAAGTTGTTCATGGGCATCCGCCGCAGCCAACAGGCCCTGGCGTTGCTGAGCCGCCCGTCACCCGCCGCGCCGCTGGCCGACATCGCCCTGGCCGCCGGCTACACCGATCAGAGCCATATGACCCGGGAGCTGAAACGCTACCTGGGTATCACCCCCGGGGCGCCCCGACTGCCGATGCACGATGTCGCCTTTATTCAAGAGCAGGCCCGCGCGCCGACCTAGAGTGGGGCTTCTTCTCAAGCCAAAGGAGCAACGCGATGAAACTCTGGTCCGGTGTGGTCACCGAGCACTTGCAGGCGTGCCGGGATTTCTACGTGCGCCTGTTTCAGTGCCGGGTGCTGTTCGACAGCGACTGGTTCGTTCTGCTGGAGCTGGGCGGCGGCGAACTGGGTTTCCTGGCCCCGCAACAGGAGGCCCAGGCGGCGGCGTTTCAACGCCCGTTGCGCAACGGACAGGGCCTGTGGGTCACCATCGACGTGGACGACGCGGACGCCGAATACCGGCGGCTGCAGGCATTGGGGGTGCCGATCGAGGTGGCGATCCGCGATGAAGCCTGGGGCGACCGGCACTTCGTCATCCTCGACCCGGCCGGCATCGCCGTGGACGTGGTCCAGCACGGCTAACCATAAAACAACACAATCACCGGCGTCTGGCCTTTTGGAACCTGGGCAAGACGCCGGGGGCCGCTCAGAATCGTTCTTTTTTCAGACACGGAGCGCCCATGGGCCAGCAACGCATCGAAATCGACAAGGAATTTCCGTTCCCGGTCAGCGACCTGTTCAACCACCTCAGTGAGCACGAGAACCTGTCCGCCCTGTTTGCACCGGCCAAGGTGCGGCGCGTCAAGGAAGGGGACGTGGAGCCCAACGGCGTGGGGTCGGTGCGCCGGCTGTCGCTGCCGCTGACGCCGGCCTTCGAAGAAACCGTCACCGAGTTCGAGCGCGACCGCCGCATTGCCTACCGCATCACCAAGGGCAGCCCGCTGCGCGATCACCACGGGGTGATGGTGTTTTCCGAGACCGCCGGCGGTTCCCGCCTGCACTACACCATTGTCTTCAAGGGCAAGCTGCCGCTGATCGCCGCCGTGATCAAGCCGGTGCTGGACCGCGCCATCCGCAAGGGCCTCAACGACCTGCGGCTTTAAGGGCCCCCGTCGCGGCGGCCGTCGTCACTGCCGGCTTCGAGGAGGGATTCCAGTTCCTCGCGGCCGCGGGCGGAGAGCTCGATCAGTTTGTCGAGCTTGTCGCGGTGGGCGAACTGCTCGCGCAGCAGGCGTTCGTCCACGTCCCGGAAGGTGCGCACCAGGTCGATGGCGGTGGTTTCCGGCATGCCCAGCTGGGCCAGGGTGGTCTGGGCGGCGCGCAGGCTGGAGTCCAGCGTTTCGCGGATAACGTGCTCGACGCCTTCCGCCATCAGTGAATAGGCGTGGTAGCGGTCGCGGGCGCGCACGATCAGGGTGATGTGCGGGAAGTGCTCGCGGATCAGGCGCACCGCGCGCAGCGACGCCTGCACGTCGTCGATCGCCAGCACCATGATGCGGGCGTGCTGCAGCCCGGCGGTGTGCAGCAGGTCGAGCCGGGTGACGTCGCCGAAGTAGACCTCGTTGCCGAACCGGCGCACGGTGTCGATGTGGTCCGGGTTGGAGTCCAGCGCGGTGAACGGAATGCGGCGGCTGACCAGGATCCGGCCGATGATCTGCCCGAAGCGACCGAAGCCGGCCACGATCACCGCCGGCTGACCGTGCGGCGCGGGCTCGTCCTCGGTGCTGCGGTGGCCGGTCTTGGGCGCCGGCCAGAGCCGCTGGACCAGTTTCAGCAGCAGCGGCGTGGCGGCCATGGAGAGGGCCACCACCAGGTTGAGTTTGGCGATCATTTCCGTCGGCAGCAGGTTGAGGGCCCCGGCCTGGGTGAACAGCACGAAGGCGAATTCGCCGCCCTGGCTGAGCAGCAGGCCGAACCGCAGGGCGTCGCGGCCGCCCACCTTCAACGTCCGGGCAATGCCGAACAGCACCAGGGTCTTGATCCCCAGCAGGGCCGCGCCCATGGCCAGGATCGACCACGGCGACGCCGCCAGCAGGCGCAGGTCCATGGTCATGCCGATGGCGATGAAGAACAGCCCCAGCAGCATGCCCTTGAACGGTTGAATATCGGTGTCCAGCTGCTCCCGGTAGGGGGAGTTGGCGAGCAGCATGCCGGCCACGAAGGCGCCCAGACCCATGGAGAGATGCAGGGTTTCCATCAGCTCGGCGGCGCCGAGGACCAGCAGCAGGGCGGTGGCGGTCATCAGTTCCCGGTTGTGCAGCCGCGCCAGCCAGCCCAACCAGGGGTTGAGCAGGTAGCGCCCGGCCAGCCACATCAGGGCCAGCACCAGCACGCCCACCAGCAGGTTGGGTTGGGCGGCGCCGGCGTCACCGCCGGCCAGCACCGGCAGCAGTAGCAGCAGCGGAATCACCGCCAGGTCCTGGAACAGCAGAATCGAGAAGGCGTTACGGCCCTGGGGCGTACCCAGCTGGTTGGTTTCCACCAGCATCTGCACCGCGAAGGCGGTGGACGACAGCGCCAGGGTGGCGCCGATGGCCAGGGCGGCCGGGCCGGGCTGGCCCAGGGCGAAGAAGAAACCGGTGAGCAGGGCGGCGCTGAACAGCATCTGGCTGGCGCCCAGCCCGAGCAGCCGCCGGCGCTGCGCCCAGAGCTGCTCCGGGGCCAGTTCCAGGCCGACCAGGAACAGCATCAGCACCACGCCCAGCTCGGCGAAATGCAGCACCGCCTCGGCGCCGGGGATCAGCCCCAGGCCCAGCGGCCCGATGACGATGCCGGCGGCCAGATAGCCGAGAATGCTGCCCAGCCCGAGACGCTGAAACAGCGGCAGCAGCAGCACCGCCGCCGCCAGCAACACCAGCGCCTGATTGAAGTAACCACCCATTGTCGATCCCCCACGGCGGGGCGGCGGGTGCCGCCCGCGGTCCTAATCCCAGTTCAGCGGCATGGGTGAAGAGCCGGGGCTCTCCGGTTGCCCGGCGGGCTGCTCCACGTCACCGGTGTCGCCCTGACGGTTGCCCGGCGCGCGCACGCGGTCACCGGGGCGCGGTTCGCCGCCGCCCTGGGTGATCCGGGCCACCGCGTAATCCGGGCGTACTTCGATCACCTCCAGGCTGGCCAGGGCGTCGCTTTCCATACGAATGGTGAGCCCGGTCTGCGGGTCTTCCAGGGACTCCACCGGCCGGTACACATTGAGGATGGTGTCCGCTTCCAGGCGGCCCTGGCCGTGGCTCAGGTACACCCGGTCGCCGTCGCTCTTGAGCACCTGCACCGGATACAGGGTGTCGGAGGCCGCCGCCGCCAGGGCCCGGGCGATGCGCGGGTACACCAGGTCGGCGAGCCGCTCCGGATGGTTGCGGTGGTCGAGCTTCTGCTGACGGGCCAGCTGCCGCACGCTGGCTTCCGACTGCTGCCAGTCGTAAAGGCCGGCCTCCAGCACTTCGCCGCCGGCGGCGTCGATCAGCCGGTAGCGCAGGCGCACATAGGGTTCGTACCCCTGGAAGCGGGCGCCGTAGAAGGTGCGCTCGTCGTCGCCGATGTCGAACGCCTCGATGTGACCCACCAGCAGCAGGTCGGCGCCTTTGGTCTTGCCCAGACGCAGCAGTTCCCGGGGCTCGCCGGCGCCGTCGCGCAGCAGCGCCTGCTCGGCCTCGCGCAGACCCAGGTTGGCGCGGTCCAGCACGCGGAAACGGCCGGACTGGGCGAAGGCGTCGATCAGGTTGGCGTGCAACTGGCGGCGCACCTCCGCCGCCGACAGGGTGGTTTCACCCAGGGTGTATTCATCGGCGTCGCTGGTGAACGGCGCCACCACGATGGCCGGCAGATGGGAGCGGTCCGGGCCCGGCGCCTGCTGGAGCAGCAGCACCGCTTTCACGTCCGCGCGCCACAGGGCGTTGTCTTCCTGGGTGACGGCGGTCACCTCGTAGCTGTCCAGGCTGCCCAGCGTGGGCAGGCGCGGCTCCGCCACCGAGGTGCGGCTGCCGGTCCAGGTGGTGACGTCACCCTGGCGCTGGATCACCCATTCGCTGACCTGGCGGCGGAAATCCGGGTTCACCGACAGCGTCACGCCGCCGGCCTGGCGCACCGCCGCCACCAGCGCATTGGTGACCGCCTGTTCCGGGTTGTCGCCGTAGCCGCGGGCGCTGACCTCGCGGGTCTGCGCCGCCGAGGCGGTGCCGGCGGCCAGCGCCGCCATCAGCACGAGCAAACAAAAACGCTTGAACATGGTTCCTCTCCCTGGTGCCAGGGTGTTCAGAAGCCGAACAGGCTGCGTTTGCGGGTCTTGCGGATTTCCTTCTCGCCGGACCACTCAATAATGCCGCTCTGGATGTTCAGCAGTTTCAGGGTGAACTTGTAGTAGACATCCTTGGTGCTGTCGTCGCGCTTCACGATCGAGGACAGGTTGCCGTAGAGCATGAACTCGGCGCCGATCTGGCGGCCCATCTGGGCGGCGCTGGCCTGGTCCACCATGCCGGAATCCTGCTGGTACTCCAGTTGTTCGCGTACCCGGTCGACCACGGACATATCCACGAAGCGGAACTTGCCGGAGTTGATCAGCTTGGACTGGATGGTGTCGGTGACGGACTCGGTGTCGATGTGCTCGCTGGTCTTGTTCTTGATGCGATCAACGAACAGTACCGGGCGGCGGTCGCGGGTCATTTCCACGATCGGCGGGAACACCATCATGTCGTCCACCATCTTGGTGGCGATCATCTGCAGATCGGTGGAGCCGAAATCGGCGGTCACCGTTTCACGGGCCTGGGCGTCGCCGTAATCCACCCGGGACGCACAGCCGGAAAGCATCAGCGCCATAGCCAGGGCGAGCAGTGAAAATACGCGAACCATGTGTTTCTCCTTAAGGAACCTGAATGGCGTCCGGGGCGTTATTCGCGCACCCAGATTTCATAACGGACGGCGCTGGGGTTGGGGGCCACCGCCTGGACATTGTTCTGGCTGCGACCGGCCATCACCAGTTGCCGCCAGGGCTGGGATTCCGGAGCCACTTCGAACCCGTCCCGATCGAACCATTTGATCTTGTATTGGAAATCCAGTTCAAATTTCCAGCCGTTTTCCAACGTCGCCTGCACGTACAGCAGGTCGCCGACTTTTTTGTCCTGCAGCGCTTCCACCGCCAGGCGGTTGGCCAGGGTGCTGTTGTTGGAATACAGGCGCGGCTCGCCGTCGTCGCCGGGGCGGGCCATATTACTGGCGGAACAGCCCGCCAGGACCACCGCCAGCACGACGGCGGCCAGAGCGGTAAACGGAGCTTTCATAACGGGCCCTCCTGAACGGGTAACACGCGGGTTATAAGGCGGCCGGGGGTGGCCACCACGTGAATCACGGTCACGCCCTGTTCCACCACGGGAACCGTCAAACTAGCACCGCCACCGGGTGTGCTCAACTGAAGGCGGTGCTCGCCGGGCGGCAACATCAGGCGGGTGGCCTGGGCGTAGGCGGGCAGGCTCAACCAGCTGCGCAGGTCGGCCTGCTCGCTGACCACATTGAAGATCTGCGTGAGGATGGCGCCCACCGGACCGAAATCGTCGTTGGCTTTCTTCTGCAGATTGTACTTGGTGGTGGCACGCAGCGTCTGCCGCACCAGCATGCCGGGCAGTTGTTCGCGCAAATGGCGCGCGGCCAGCCCGCCCACGTCGGTGAGCACTTCGGTGCGCGCCGTGGTGTCGCCGACGGCCACGGTGAGCGGCGCCGGGCGCGGCTTGTCGGCGGCGCTGTAGGTCGGGAAGGCCACCGCGAAGAGGCCGTGCGGCGTGGGGATCGGCAGGCTCAGCTCGCGGCGGGCGGGCACCAGGCCCTGCTCGTAGACCACCGCCACCAGGCCCTTGTCGCGTTCCACCCGGCCGTCCTGGGCGCGGGACAGGCGCGCCACATCCTCCTGCAGCATGGCGGAATCCGGGTGGATCTCCAGCGCTTTCTTGTAGTCCACCAGGGCGTCGTTGTATTCGCCGTGGGCCTCCCAGAACAGGGCCGAGAGATAGAAGGTCCAGGCGTTCTGGAAGCTCGCCTTGACCTCGCCGGCGGCGGCGTCCAGGCCGGCGAAGTGGCTGTCGAAATCGGCCGGTTGCACCCCTTCGTCCCGCGCCGCCTCCTGGGCGGCGGCGATCTCGTCATCGCGCCGGTTGGCGGCCACCCGCTGCTCGTTGGCGGCGGCGCGCAGTTCCACGGCGGTGGCGGTGACGTCGTTCTCACGCCAGTAATTCAGGGCCTGGTAGGCGTGCGCGAAAATTCGCTCGTAGTCCGGGGCCACGTAGGGGCGGGCGTTGTCGTTGACCAGCAGGGCGCCGGTATTACTGACCAGGCTGGAGGCGCGCAGCCGGGCGGCGGCGTCCGTTTCGTCGTACTGACCGAAGGCGCGGCGAAAAGCGCTCTCGCTGTCTTCGATGGCGCCGCTCAGCTGGCGCACCCGGCCCAGTTCCTGCAGGTAGAGCACGCCGTCACGGCTGTCGACGCCTTTTCTCAGCAACGGGGCGGGCCCCTCCGCCGCCATGTCGGCGGTCCAGGCGCGCGCCTGGGACGGGTAGGGCTGGAACAGGGAGCGGGTGGCGCAGCCGCTCAATAGCACCATGGCCAGCAACAGCGCGACGCCGTTTCTGACCAGCACGTATCCTGGCGGGCTTATTCTCATAGACCGCGGCGCCATAAAAAAACCGGAGCGGGCAAGGTAGCCCGGCTCCGGCTTATTGTCGAGGCGCTAGAACAACACGCGGGTGCGGATGGTGCCGTCGATGGTGCGCAGCTTTTCCAGGGCCAGTTGGCTGTAGCCCTTGTTCACGTCGATCACCACGTAGCCGATCTCTTCATTGGTCTGCAGGTACTGACCGCAGATGTTGATGTCGTTCTCGGAGAACACGGTGTTGATCTGGGTGAGGATGCCCGGAATGTTGCGGTGGATATGCAGCAGACGGTGCATGTCCGGGTGCGACGGCAGGGCCACCTCCGGGAAGTTCACCGCGCTCAGGGTGGAGCCGTTGTCGGAGTAGCGGATCAGCTTCTCGGACACCTCGGTGCCGATGTTTTCCTGGGCCTCATGGGTGGAACCACCGATGTGCGGGGTCAGGATCACGTTGTCGAATTCGCGCAGCGGGCTGATGAACTCGTCGCCGTTGCCCTTGGGCTCTTCCGGGAACACGTCGATGGCGGCGCCCAGCAGGTGCTTGTCGCGCAGCGCGGCGGCCAGCGCCTCGATGTCCACCACCTTGCCCCGGGCGTAGTTGATCAGATAGCTCTTGGGCTTCATGGCGCGAATCTGCTCTTCGCGGATCATCCAGCGGGTGGCGGCGGTGTCGGGCACGTGCAGGCTGACCACGTCGGCCAGGCCGAGCAGGTCGTTAAGGCTGCCCACCTGTTCCGCGTTGCCCATCGGCAGCTTGGAGACCACGTCGTAGAAGTACACCTTCATGCCCATGGATTCCGCCAGCACCGAGACCTGGGCGCCGATGTTGCCGTAGCCGACGATGCCCAGCTTCTTGCCGCGGATCTCGTAGCTGTCCTTGGCGGATTTCAGCCAGCCGCCGCGGTGGGCCACCGCGTTCTTTTCGGGGATGCCGCGCATCAGGTTGACGGTGTGAGCGATCACCAACTCCGCCACCGAGCGGGTGTTGGAGTAGGGCGCGTTGAACACCGGAATGCCGCGCTTGAGGGCGGCTTTCAAATCCACCTGGTTGGTGCCGATACAGAAACAGCCCACACCGATCAACTTTTCGGCGGCCTGGAAGACCTCCTCGGTGAGCTGGGTGCGCGAGCGGATGCCGACAAAATGGGCGTCCTTGATGGCGTCCTTGAGGTCGTCGCCGGTGAGCGCGGTGGGCAGGAGCTCCACGTTGCTGTAGCCGTGCGCCTTCAGATTATCCACCGAGTTCTGGTGGACGCCCTCGAGCAGGAGGATGCGGATCTTGTCCTTCTCAAGAGAAGTGTTGGCCATGGGTGGTCTCTGTAGCGGGTTAAATGGGCGCGTATGGTATCATAACCCGCCCCGGATGAGACCCATTCCGGAGCCCCCGTGCACATGTTGAATGCTCAAGTTGACTTGAAGACCTTTGGAGTTGCCGATGACCTCCCTCGCCCACGCCGCCCTGGACCAGCTCAGCGCGCTTCTTGGCAAGCGCTGCCTCACCGATCCGGACAGCGCCCAGCGCTACGGGGTGGACTGGACCAAGGTCTGGGCGCCGGCGCCCAGCGCCGTGGTGCTGCCGGAAACCACCGAAGAAGTGCAGCAGATCGTGGAGATCGCCAATGAGCACGGCCTGCACCTGGTGCCCTCCGGGGGCCGCACCGGCCTGTCCGCCGGGGCGGTGGCCGCCAACGGCGAGCTGGTGGTGGCGTTCGACCGGATGAACCGGGTACTCGACTTCAACGAGTACGACCGGTCGGTCACGGTGCAGCCGGGGGTGGTCACCCAGCAGCTGCAGGAATTCGCCGACAGCAAGGAGCTGTTCTACCCGGTGGACTTCGCCTCCGCCGGCTCCAGCCAGATCGGCGGCAACATCAACACCAACGCCGGTGGCATCAAGGTGATCCGCTACGGCATGACCCGGGACTGGATCACCGGCCTCAAGGTGGTCACCGGCCGGGGTGAACTGCTGGACCTCAACAAGGGCCTGATCAAGAACGCCACCGGCTACGACTTCCGCCACCTGTTCATCGGCTCCGAAGGCACCCTGGGCTTCGTGGTGGAGGCCACCGTGAAGCTGGCCCGCCGGCCCAAGGACCTCACGGCCCTGGTGCTGGGCGCGCCCGGTTTCCGCGAAGTCATGAAAGTGCTGCACGCGTTTCAGAAGGACATTGATCTGACCGCGTTTGAGTTCTTTTCCGACAAGGCCATGGCCCATGTGCTCGAGCACGGGGTGGCCAAACCCTTCGACAGCGATTGTCCGTTCTACTGCCTGCTGGAATTCGAGCAGCTTTCCGAACACACCGGCGAACGGGCCATGGAGATTTTCGAGCACTGCGTGGAGCAGGGCTGGGTGCTGGATGGGGTAATGAGCCAGTCGCTGGGTCAGCTGGAGCAGCTGTGGCAGTTGCGCGAACGTATTTCCGAATCGATCGCGCCGCACACGCCCTATAAAAACGATATTTCCGTCACCGTT
>CEQG01122094.1_pt1 | contig 12504 bp, 16 predicted proteins | sample 350301 | NCBI WGS metagenome assembly CEQG01 (sample SAMEA2621242, study PRJEB7988) | marine metagenome | isolation source: saline water (ENVO:00002010), including | reverse complement strand
TTACGACTGTTATTGATGAAGGAAACTGAATCGCTTACCGAACCAATAAAACTTTTAATAGTATCATCCATTTCCTGAACGATTCCCTTGGAGACCTTTCTAAATGGGTTGACATATTTTGGACTGTTGAGTGCTTTGTTTTTGGTCAATAAGAAGAACAGATAACAGGTATGTTCCATATGTTCACGTCCTTTAAAATGCCTGTGGGTGGCTTTCTCCAAAAAGGTTGTATTCGGAAGTTGTTCGGCCGAATAGGATTTCTTCAGATAGATATCCTGTTTATGGACCACGGTGCCCACGGGTAAGGATTTCAATGCCTGAAACCACGCCCCGTGCATATCCTCAAAGTCCTTTTCCGATAAGGAATAGATTTCTGGTAAATTACCTTTGTAGCACAAGACCATATTGCCGTTGTTGGCAAAAATGATATTGTCCTGAATATCCGCGATAGGTTGATATGCTGATAGGTTAATCTTGTCCATAGTCGAAGCCTGAATTTCTTTTGTTGCTGATAATTTTCGGGAAAGCCTTTGCCGTCTGAAAAAGTTGTGGGTTGCTGGTAATTCGTGTCAAGGAGACATATAGAGCACTGTTGAATACCAGTATGCCTATAATCATCGTAAAGCTGAAGGAGAAGATAATGACCAACAGCGAAGCCACGATGCAAATCATCATCACGGCAAAGAGGGATATGGGCAACCCAAAAATGACCGCCTGTTTCCTGATGTTTTTATAGACTTCAAATCGCTTCATAAGTACTATTACCAGTTTTAAAGTGCCTTTTAATGGCTTAGACTACTATTGAGATTAGGTAGGTGAAAATTCCAACTACTGCACCTGCTATTAGGACAAACACCAAAACACGGGTAATACCTTTTTTCAGGTCGGCATTCTCGCCAAAGAAATGCCCTGCATTAAAGAGGAAGCCGATAAGGAAGATGACTCCCAAAATAATTGGGAAAATGGTTCTTATGGTATCGGAAACATCGTTCACGGAATCTTCGATTCCCCCGATTTGAGCAAATAGCGAAGATGAAACCAGTAAAAGAAAAGTGGCTAAATAGATTGATTTTTTCATAACGGAAAAGTTTAAAATTTTGATTCGTTTTCGTTATTCGAAATTTACATATATTTGTTTATAAATAATTGATAATCAAATATTTGTGAATAAAATATTATTTGGTTTAGTTTAAATTCCGTTGCTATTATTTGAGGTCAAATTCTATGGAATTTTGAAGCTCCATTGTTGATAACCCGAATATTGAAAATGAAAAATCTGCTCAAAAACGTCAGTTTTGCGATTATGCTCTTGAAAATGTGTTTCATTTTTGGGCAGGAAACTGACGCTCAAAAACGAATCGTGATCGATGTGGGACACGGAGGAAAAGATTCCGGTGCCATCGGTATAAATGGCATTCAGGAAAAGGACATTGTTTTGAAGATAGCAAAGGAAATAGTAAGCCTTAACCAAAAGTCAAATACACCAATGGATATTTACTTGACCAGGTACAACGATACCCTTATTTCACTATCGGATAGGACTAAACTGTCCAAAGCACTGAATGCTGATTTGTTTATCTCATTACATTGTAACCATTCGGATAATCCAAAGGCCAGAGGGATTGAGGTATATGTTGGCAAAAACGAATATGTAAATTCAAAGGAGTCTGTTTGGTTAGCCTATCAGCTGCAGAACCAGATTAAAAAGCAATTGGGTTTTGAAATTAGGGGCGTGAAGTTTGCTAATTTTCAGGTGTTGCGGGAAGCTGCTGGTATTTATCCTGCGATGTTGGTGGAGTTGGGGTTTTTGAGTAATTGGGATGAAGGCAAATTTATTAATAAAGAAGATGGCATTGTCAACCTTGCCTTTAGCATTTTGAATGTTATAAATTTTAAAAAATGAAATTATGAAAGACTTATTTACTGAATTAATAAAGAATATTAAGGACATAGTTAAGACACTCTACTTGGATATTTCTAAAAAAAGATAATTTTTTGGGAGCCAACTAACAATAAAAATTAAACCTTTAAAAATTGCTCAAATAAAACTTTAGCATAATATCGTGCATATTTTTTCACAAGATATTTACTAAATAAAATTGGTGCCGAATATAACAAAGTGCATATAAAACTAATCTTAAATGCAATTGGATTTTCAATAACTTCCTTAAAAAAATACAGATTGAAAGCACAGATGATTAATGACAAAGCACAACCTCCAATAAGGTTTCTTACAAAGCCATATTCAACATTATGCTGTAATAGTAATTGATTATCTCTGGTGGAATTTCTAATCTGTGAGACTGCTTCCATAATAGTTTTTCTGGCTTCCAATTCATTTTCCTCTTCCTTTTGCCTATCCAAGAGCTCAATATTGTATGAATCTTTTATCTTTTTACGGATGCGTAACTTTGTATTTTCTGCAAAATAAGTATTTGAATAAAGAAGGTAATCTGTTGTGGGCATATTATGTTCGTCCTTGAAAAATATATTTTGAAAAAGCTCCTTTGCAATGAATCTATTAATTTGAGTTAAAAAATAAATTATTGCAATTGATATGGTTATATCGCTTAACCACTTATAGTCTTTCAGAAAATCGATGAATTCGATTATTTTTTCACTAAACCCAAAATAATATAAAGTTAGCAATGGTACAGCACAGAGTATTGTCGGGAATAATCTCGCCTTGATAAAGTATTGAGTAGTTTTCATCATTTGATGCTTGGTTTTATATATTAAAATTGTTTTAAAGGCATTATTCGTAATTATCCAAATAAATCTTGAATTTGTCATCATCTCCCAAGATTAGCATTATTGCTGGCTGCCCATTTAGTTTTGCTTCATTTTTAAGTTCAGAAAATTGTTTTTTGTCATCAGTACTCATTCCCAATCCGCAATTTTTTGGATGGCTATGCCATTCGCCTAAATATTTTAAATTATCGTTGGTTATTTCATTTATTTCTCCAAGCTTTTGGCTTACTCCATTAATACCCCTTATAAATAAAGTTGGTCTTTCAATGCTATCTTCAGGAGACAAAATGGTTTCAACGATATAAATTTTCTTATAAAAACTATCGATTGCCCCAATGAGAATTCCTCCAGTTTCATTTGGCAATTTTGAATTTCTGAATGGAGAGATTATATTAAGAAGGCTATTTTTATTAATAAATATTGTCCAACCATTAATAGTTTCTTCGATCCAATCATCTATTTTGAAGCTGCTTTTGTCAACTATGAATCCATCTTCAATTTGCCAAATATCTATGCTTGCCTCGTTTTCACTTATTTTTTTCTTAAAAGCTTTTGTGGCAATACCTGAAAAAATCGATAAATTTTCTTGGGGTATTTTTGAAGTGATATCCCTACATCCCCGAGCATATCTTATCCTTCCTTCTTGCTCAAACTTAAGATGGTCTGACAATTTTGTTGTAGATAAAAGCTCTTTATAATATTGTATCTCAAGAATATCTAAAGGATAAATTCCTTCATTATCTTCGGAAAGCATCACGAAATCTGTACCCATAGGATTGAGAAAGGATGAAAGCTTCCTTACTCCCTTAATTTCATTCGCTAAATATCGTTCCACTCCAATTGATGTGGACATATCAATAATAATGTCCGAACCTAGAAGTACAGTTTTATCAATATCATAAATGCTGACATCAAATGCTTTAGAGAATTCAGAATCATCCAGTAGGTCATTCGCTTGACTTGAAATAGCTTTGGCTTTATTAAGTGCCATATGATTCTTGACATCCGTGGATGCGTGCCTGATGAAATTATGAGGAAGCATAATATCCTTGTCAATAAGATTCCAAATACCAAAACCACTTCGAGCGAGGTTCATAAAAAATTGTGAACCTATTGCACCAAGGCCTATCAATGAAATTTTTGACTCTAAAGACTTATTATTGATACCACTGTAATTTTGTGCCAATGTTTTATTTAGATTCAGGTGTGGGCTCAATATTTCAATTTTGATTGGAGTAAGTTTATGCTCTGATAAATTTTCCTTGACAGCTATTAAGTTTTTAAGACCTAAAATTGTGCGTCCAAATATGGTGGATAATTCACTTAAAGTTGCATTAATTTTAAACCCAGCCAATGTCGGTTCAGATTTTACATTGTTCCTTACAATTGGAATTTCAACAATTAAAAAAATTATTCCTTTCCAAAAGTCTCCGTATAAACCACTTTTTATACCAGAATCAACCAATTCAATAATTTTTGGTTTTAGCAGACTCAAAAGGTCAATATTCTTTGATTTAAACAATTCCTGTAAGCTATAGAGATTATCCACAGTTTGATGGACGACACCATTCTCCACAGGAGGTGTAGTTATAAACAATCTATGAATTGGTGTGCCAAGAAGGCTGTCAGTAGTTTTATAAAATCCATTTGATAATTGTTTTATAAAAAGATTATTAGGATTTATAATAATACCATTGCTACCAATAATAAAAGGTTCTAATGGCTGATTTTCTTGGTGCAGTTGATTTATGGCAGTGAGTTCCAGCCAGACCTTAATTGATTGTAAGAAATAAGCGCCAGACCATTTATGTTTAAGTTCTTCAAAATTTTCTTCAAAAACACAAAGGCTTATAGGTCTTTTATCCTTGGTAACATTCGTATGGGGCAATCCTATTGGAAAATTCTCTCTTATTGCAAAAACTTGTGGTAAAAGAGAAGAACTCTTAAACGTTACAATCTTTATGATTTCTTTTTGCTGAATATCATTTACGGGATTGTTAGGGATATCCAGGAAAAACTGCAAAAAAAGAATTTCCCTATCAATAATATCTTTAGAAGTTTCTATAATCTCAACGGTTTTTCCAAAAGCAGAGACTGAAGAAGCTATTTGTTTTGATGTTTTATTTTCAAGCTCTTCAATCTTTACTTTTTGGGTATTTACCAATTTATTTTTTCGCTCCATATTTATCCCGCTCTACCTGCTCTTGATGGTCTTTGTGTGCCAGAACTTATTGCAGCAGTCGCAGCACGTTTTAATGTTGGACCATAATCATTTATCTCAAAAACAATAGGTTTGCTAAAGTCCTCGTAGAATTTTTGTGTATTCTCAAAATTATCCTCACCAACTACATCCACGTATTCCTTTTTAGCTGGATAATGCGGCGGGTTATCATCATCGGCTATAATTGTTTTAGAAGTTGCAACGATTTTTGCTCCCTGCAATTTATAATTCAAAATATCGATTGAAGTTTGTTGAGGGTTGGAATTATCAATACCTCTTTCTTCGTCTTTATAAGGCGTATCATTAAAGAATGTCCAAGAACAATGATGTGGTGTTTGAAAAATATCCCATTTCAAGGCATCTTCGTTATTGTTCTTTTCTGATTTTTCTTTGATTTTTGCCCATCGGTAATGGTCAGCATCCCCTCCGTGAAGTATCCTACACGCAAAATCACCATTGGTTTTGTAATATCTTGCCTGATAAACAATACTAGACATATTTCTGTCTCCACTAGCATTACAATCAATTACGTGTTCTTTAAATGGTCCGTGGATGAAAAAATCGAATTTTTCGAGACTGGTTCCGTTAATTGAAGAAACAGTTTGTCCTGGATGATGTTGTGGTACATTTGTAAACTGATTGTGATCATCATAACCGATAAGAACCAACCGGTTTCCTCTTTCATCTTTTGAAGTGTCATTATTTTTATATAAATCCCTTCTGCGACGAACTTCCTTTCTTATTATTCCGGCGTCGCAATCATCTGAAACACTGTCATCTCCTAAAATGTATTCGTTTACCCACAATTCGTCAATTATTATTTTTTCGTCATTATTATCATAAGAGCTTATTTTTCCTGTATGAAAATGCTTTCCAAAATTTTGACAATGGTCATTATCGTGATGCGTTAGAATAAAAAGATCAGTAAAAGGTTTTTCGTCTCTTTTTTCCAATTCATCCAAAAGGTCTTTCTTCACATCGTATATTCCTTCTTTAATCTCTCGAAATTTACAATCAGTTATAATGCTTACGTTATCTAATAATAATAACGAGGTGTCTCCGTTACCCACTGGGTAATACTTTACTTTTTTTGTACTCATTTTTTGTTTTTTTTAACATTTTAAATTCAATATTTGCGCCAAACTTTAATAGTTGTTAACTATGTCATAATGACAGCTTTATATGTTTTTGTTATGGTAGCTCAAACACTAGAGCTACCATAATTATTCTTCTACTTCGATTGCTCTAACATTGAAGTTATGCCACTTATAACAACAAGTGCCGCAATACCAAAAAAGATTGCTTTTGCAACATCACCACGAACATTGACACAAGTGCCTTTATGACATATGCTTAGCTCGCCTTTGGAGAATTTGATATTATTCATAATATGATTTTAAGGTTATACAATCTCCATTCAGAGCTGTGGAGTTCCGCTCTTTACTTTCCCTTGCTGTCTTTTCTGTTGCTTCTTATGTGTTCTTTGACGGTTATTGTTTTGCCGCCTACTTTTCTCTTGTGCTCAGGTATTCTGTTGAATTTTTTACCGGATGAATCTTTTGCCATAGTTATGATTTTTAAAATGGTAAGGATTTTCGTTATATTTGAACTTCCCCATTAACTGTTTACTAGCACTTTATTTATTAAACCAAGGTTTTGTGGGTGCCATCCCTTCATATACCTTAATAGATATATCCGTTTTGGTATATAGATGAATACAGATACGAATCAAGAGATAGATTTTGAGAAAATGCCTAGCATTGAACTGCTGGAGTACATTTCTTTTAAAGAAGGATTTCCTACTGAAGCTCAATTGGCTTTTGTGCAATTCTGCTATCGTTTTGGTAAGGATTTAAAACGCAAGTCTGAGATTTACTGCAATAAATATGGATATAGTGAAGTGGTTGCTTTGGAAATAGCGAACTGTACTTTTGCTAGGGTATGGAAGTATCCCACATTTGATAAGGAGAAGTCCAATGCCAAAGATTTGGATAAAGGGATACTTCTATGGATGTATCGAATTTTATACACGCAAATAATAAAATATGGTGAACAGAATAGTTGTGCCGAGTCAACTGAGGAAGAAGATTTAAGCTTAGTCTCTAACGCTGATGAATTATTGGATAGGTTCGATACGCCAGATTCTGAGGCAAAGAGGGTCATTAACGAGAAACTGAAGACGATAGAAAGAGCTCTTACACAATTATCAGAGAAGCATCGAATTATTTACTTTACTTATAGGGCTTACATAAAGGAAGGTAAAAAGGTACCAAGACCAATCACCAAATTGTTGAGAGAAAAACTCTCTTTAACTCAAAAGTCTGTGAACACCTACTACGGAGATGCACACAGACACGTTACTAACTATTTAAACATTTTGAATGGCCAAGTCTAAGAAAATAGAACTAATCGAGATTGCTCAATTGGACAGTTGGTTAGGTTCAACAGGTTTCCTATTTCCTAGTAATGAACTTGAACTTGATAGGTTCAATAAATTATTTGAAGATTATAACTATAAACTGGATGATAAATTGATTGATCCAATTGCCATAATTAATAATACGTTTCATAGAGAACCAAAGGTTATTACAATGTTTGGAAATGATATTGATGAGGAAATAGAAGGTCTAAGAATGGTCGCCAGAAAAGGGAATAATGATTTGCCACAAGATATTATTGATAAAATGAGAAAAAAGCACAACAAAGATTCTAGTGATTCGGAATAGACCAAGTATAAAGGAACTAGCAGAAAATATTGCATTGGAGTATCCAGAGAAGATTACGCCACTTGAGAAAATATTAGAGGACGAAGAATTGTCTGTATTTTATGATAGTTACGGCAAGAATAATTTTGATGGAATGACCTTTTACGACAATGGGAAGTTCTATATCCATATAAATACAGACTTAGGAAATAGACCTGATTCCGCAAGAGGACGGTTCACATTGGCTCACGAGCTTGGACACTACTATATAGACTCCCATAGAATTGGGTTGAAAAAGGGATTGTTAAAACCCCATCCATCAAGAACAAACCAAAAGCAGTTTGATCAAATTGAGCGGGAAGCAGATTTTTTTGCATCTTGTTTGTTGATGCCCCAAGAAAGGTTTTCGAAAGACTTTTATCGTAAAAAGTTTAGTATTGGATTGATAGACTTTTTGAAAGATGAGTACAGCGTTAGCAGAACTGCTTGTGCATTTAGATTTGCTGATATTGGGAATCACGATATAATGATTATCTACGGGGAAAATGGTAAAATATGTTGGAAATATTGTAGTGAACAATTTCCTTATCAATACTTATTGTACGAAAACAAGGTAGCTCCCAATACGGTGATGGGAGAGTATTTTTCAAACATTACTGATAGCTCATTTAAAAAGGAAGAAATTTGGGCTGTTGATATTTTCAACTATGTAAAAGATGACGATATTCAAAGAAAATTCTTTGAACATTGTATAACATATAAGGGCAAGGCTCTTAGTATTATTTGGGAAGAATAACATACTACTTCCTTTTATCTCCAGATTTTTTATCAAAAGCGATCAAATTAAACAGTTCCCGCATTCGGCTACGAACGCGATTACCGTAACGTTCTTCCAATTCCTCCGCATTTAGATTGGTGGTGGCGTGGGTTTTAATTTTATGTTTGGTTTGTTGGTAAAGTTCATAGCGGGATAACAGCACTTCGCCCATTACATTCAGATCCTTCCCATAAAACCGTCCAGGGGGTTCAATGCCCAAATCATCAAAACAGAAAAATTTGGTGTTGCCATATTCTTCAATGGTTTTAAAACCAAGATGATTAAAACTAAAAGTCACATTCCTGCAAGGTATTATCTCGTACGGGCGTTGTAACGGTACTATATGGCGTAATAATTTCATCAAACTGGTTTTCCCACAGCCTACGGGACCGGATAGCAGAATTCCCTTATCGATATCAATCCCATAGTGCTTACAATTTTCTTTATCCTTGATAAAGTACGAACAGAGCTTGAGCAGAATATCCTTATCCTCGTCATAAATCCTGAATTTTTCCCCAAAAAGCAGTTTGCCCTTGGCATTCAAGTAAATCAAGATTTTAGGAAAATCGTACAGTACACTTTTACCATCAAACTTTCCAAGCGAATATTCCACGCCACCTTCGGTTATTCTAGAGGGGTTGTCCATAGTCCTTGTTTTTAGTGGTTCGCAGGTTGTCCCGTATTTGGGACGCTTCTTTATTGTTTGGTTTGTTTTCCTGGTCAAACAACGCGGTTCTATCCATCCAATTCTTGGCTAAAGCCTGCCAATCACGTATCGGTTTTCCATCGCTCGTTTTCCAATCTTTGGCTTCATAGTGTGCATAGAATTTTTTTCCTTCATCAGCATTAAAATCTTTTTCAATAAAAAAATCTAAAACGTCCTGCCTGCCCTTTGGCTGTTTAGTATTGTTTACTTGTTTATTATTGTTTATAGTAGATACCAGTGCTTGTCCACTGGTGGGATGGTATTGGTTCATTACCGGTTTACGTATGGGATGGTACTGTTCCGCAAGTTGTTCTAATTTGGGATCGTAGTGTCCCATAACTGGTTCATCACTTGTACCGATAATGGACATCTTGATCTTACTGCCTTTGTAGGGATTATTTGATGGAAAATAGGTGAGGTAATTCCACGAGTCAAGGTCAGTTACGCAACGATGATAAGTAGATTTTGAACCAATTTTGGCTACGCGCATCAAATCCCTGCGGTTCACAAAAAACTCATCTGCAAAACGACTGCTGTTCCATTCCTGAAACAGTGCCATATAGAGGCTGATGTGGGTAGGATTTAAACGGTCATCAAAATAGAACGCTGAAAAAGCCGAATTCAATAGCTTAATGTAGTTCATCACTTAAGAACTTAAATCGTGCTGAACACGATTTTCTTCCATCACCTTTTGGATCTCTTCCGCATCATAATAAATAATGCCACCTACTTTGGTGTAGGGTAGGGTGCCATTAATCCGTAAATTTTGAAGTGTTCCCGGACTTATTTGAAGTAAGTCCATCACCTCAGAAGATTTAAGATACTTCTTAATTTTTCCTGAAGATTGTTTGGCTAGAAGGTTTTTAATGTCATCGAGTAATTCCATTTTGAATTCTCGAAGATCGTCTGTGGTAATAATACTTGTTGGCATAATAGAACGATTTGTGGAAAAGCCTAAATAAATGAAATAGTAGGCTTTTACCTGGTTTAACTTTCGTTCTACGAATTTGGAGAGTTTTATTGGGTTTTATTCCCCAGTATTGCGGTAGTATGGTTGAATTTTAACATATTAAAAACTGCCCTCTTTTTGTGTTTTTTGAAAACTCAAAATTGAATATTTTTTGATAAACCAAGCTAAATTTTATGGAAGTACTGGCAAAATTAAAAATCCGAATGTAGACCATACTACTGAATTTAATAAAGGAAAAGAATATTTCATTCTTCGCTTTTTTCTATCTCTAATAGTAGTGAGGTGGAAAGATTATCGAGAAATTGTGTCCTACTTTTCTTTCTCTTTTTAATGTCCTGAAAAGTTTTGTAAATATCTTTGGTTTCAATATCAAATAACTGTTGCAGTTTTTTGGACACCTGTATTATTCCTAGGTTATTCTGCTTCCCTAACCCCTTTGAACATAGCGCATAAACTAATTCTACATAATCTGTATTTGAAAACGGCCAATGCATCCTTTCTAATGGGTTAACCTCAATAGCTTTGCTGTTTAATCCTTTGCGGATATAATTCTTTTTCTGCTCTAAATAAATCAATAATGATTCGTAAGCTTTGTATTTACCAAGAAGCATATCTCTTGGCGTAGAAAAATCAGGATCTTGAAAATAAAATTTAGAGGTAGTGATGTGGAAGGTTTCGAGATAGTCTCGGGTATAATATTCTCTGTCAAAATGTGTGGCACTTGAATTAACGTAGCGACCAAAATCTATATTGTAAAGAAAGAAACGATTTATTTTGCCAATTTTCTTTTTGATAGATTTAAGCTGAGCGTGTTTGTCACATTTTGGAAGTTGAATTTCAAATGAGTGTATTTCAGAAAAATATATGAGTTTAATTAGCGGAACTTGCTTTATTTCTTTAAAAAAAATAATTTCATCTTGTATGGTATCAAAGCTATTGAGTAGAATTTCTTTTTTGTAGATACTGAGTAGATTTCTACACGCTTTTATTGAACTCCAAGCAAGCTCTAAAATCTTTCCGTTTTGATTTTTTATATCATCCAGATCTTTTAATAGTTTTTGTGATAATCTTTTTGAATTCATAAGCGAAAATTTTAAAATGGTAAAACATAGAAATTTCATTTATTTTTTGAGGTTGATTATGTGATGTCATTGTCATATAAATTGATAAAAATGAATGTTTTATTTATTTTGTTAAAACGGAGTTGTATTTGAATCTTTGAATATTGTCGTATTTTTTAAAATCAGTATTATTTATGAGAATAGTGTTAGTTGTTTATTCATTTGAATTGTTTTAGACTACATAAATCCCAATAACAATAGAGCTTCATCACTCATTAAAATTTTATCCCAGGGAGGATCCCAAGTAAGTTCCACCCTGGCTTCCACTACAAACTTTAGTTCGCTAATCCTTTGCTTGACTTCATCTACGATCATTCCTGCCATTGCACAAGATGGCGAGGTCAAAGTCATTAAAACATCTACTTCGTTTGAAGAAGATATTTTGCAGTCATATATTAATCCTAGGTCGTAAACATTTACAGGTTTTCAGGGTCATATACCAGTTTAATCTGATCAATAACTCTATTTTCTTTTTCTAATTCATCCATATCGAACTCTCTTTAGGTTTAACCAATTTCTTTGAAAGTCAGATTGTTCAATTTTTTGTCAAGTGGTAATTGACACGCTAGCCTATATTTGGGATGCGTCATACCGTTAACATTTAGTGTGAACGTTTCATCTGGACATCTTTCGCTTTGTAATTCTCCGTTAATGATTTCAACAATGCAGGTTCCGCATAACCCTTTCCCTTTACATTCTCCTATTTCTGAATAAAAATTATTGATAATGAGATCTAATAGGTTGGCATATTCAAAATGACGATAAGCTATCCTGTGAGCTTCATTATCCGCATCTATTACTGTAAGTTCCATTATTAAGAATGTTTTTTCTTGTATTTAAGTTTAGCTCTTTTAATCTTATATATCCATTCCTTGTCAATCTTAAACTTACTAAGTGTATGGTGGGTAAAAACCGCTAGGACTATCACCTTAATTATTTCCAAAAAAACATAGTAAAAGTGGAAATATGAACTTGATGGATTCTCTCCATTTATGATAAGTTCAGCGCGATTATCTAAATAGGGTAGTAAATGAAAAGTCTGTAATCCCAAGAGTACTGTAAGACCGAAAAAAAAACGTTGAAGAATTTTTCGACCGAAATTTTTACGTTCTATAATTCCAGCAATCAATAAGTTTGCAAAGAAAAACAGTTCTACTTTGTTTAATGCATTAAATACAAGTCTTCCTATACTAAGACCAATTATTTGAGTGAC
>CEQG01084897.1_pt1 | contig 12523 bp, 17 predicted proteins | sample 350301 | NCBI WGS metagenome assembly CEQG01 (sample SAMEA2621242, study PRJEB7988) | marine metagenome | isolation source: saline water (ENVO:00002010), including | reverse complement strand
CACCTCCGGCCCCTCTGCACCGCGCGTCGTCAGGGCGCGCGCGGCGGCCTCCATCTCTTCGGCGCGTTCGATCAGCGCCGCGCCGTCCTCGGTCAGGCGGTAGCCCGAATGGTGGCGCAGGAACAGGGGCCGATCCAGCGTGGCTTCAAGACGCTCCACCCGGCGCGCCACGGTGGCGAGGCCGACAGACAGCGCCGCCGCCGCACCGCTCAGCGATCCCGCACGCGCCACGGCGAGAAAGATGCGCAGATCGTCCCAGATCAGAGCGCCCTTACCGATACCGGAAACCTCCTTGCCATTTGCAGCAGTGTTCTTCCGATTTCGGAGATGCCACCATTCTGTCCATCGGACAAGACGGGAGCGTGTCATGGAACGATGGAAACTTGGCAACGGGTTCGAGGTCTCGGCCATCGGCCTCGGCTACATGGGTATGAGCGAATTCCATGGTCCCCGCGACAACGAGGAGCTGACCGGGCGCTTTCAGGCCGGGGCGCCGTTCGAAGGAGGCGACTTCCGCGCCAGCCTGTCACGCGTCGCCCCCGAGAATGCGAGTATCAATGGCGCGCTGGTCGACGTGCTGCGCAGCGACGAACTGAGCTCCCGCGAAACGGCCATTTCCCGCCCTTCCGTCGCAGGCGCGCGCTACACCGCCGACGGGATGAAGGGGGTCGACGCGTGACAGCGGATTGCAACAGCCGAGGACAGAATATGAAAGCGGAAAGCGTGGTACGCATGACCGGCGTCGGCGGCGTCGAAAACCTTGAGCTTGTGGATCTTCCGCCGGAACCGCTCCCTCCCGGCATGGTGCGGATCCGTCATGCCGCCATCGGCGTGAACTTCATCGACATTTATCACCGCACCGGGCTTTATCCGCTGCCGCTTCCAGCCACGCCCGGCGTCGAAGGCGCCGGGATCGTCGAGGCGCTCGGGGACGGGGTCTGTGGTCACTCCATCGGAGATCGCGTGGCCTATGCGGGGGCTCCGGTCGGGGCATATGCAACCGCGCGCGCGATACCGGCGTCGCGCCTGGTCAAGCTGCCGGACGAAATCCCCTTTCGGAACGCGGCCGCGTCGATGCTCAAAGGGCTGACCGCGCACATGCTTCTCACCCGGACATGGCCAGTGAAGGCCGGCGACACGCTGCTGGTTCACGGCGCGGCCGGCGGCTTGGGCTCGGTGCTGGTGCGCTGGGCAAAGCATCTCGGCGCCAGGGTCATCGGCACCGCAGGGTCGCCGCAGAAGGCACGGATTGCGCGCGGCTACGGCGTGGATCACGTGATCGTCGGCCGCGACGCCGATCTGGTCGCCGAGGTCGCGGACCTCACCGGCGGGATCGGGGCCGATTACACGATTGATGGAATTGGCGGCGGCATGGTGCTGAAAAGCCTCGCCTGCACGCGCCGCTTCGGGATGGTCGCCAGCATCGGCCAGGCCGCGGGCCCCATTCCCGCGCTGCCTGTCGAGGAGATCGGCCCGGCCCGCTCGCTCTCGTTCGCCCGCCCCAGCGTCATGGCCTACGCCGCCGATCAGGCGGCGTATGGCGCGGCTACCGAAGCCTTGCTCAAGGTCATGCTTCTGGGCATTTCGGCCGAGATCGGCCGCGAATATCCCCTGACCGAGGCCGGGCAAGCTCAAGCAGATCTGGAGGCCGGCCGCACCACCGGCAGCCTCTTGCTGCTGCCGTGAGACCACACCGGAGCAGATGCCCGGCTCCGGCTGCGGCTTGGCCCCGCCGAGAGATGCCCGACCGGCGTTCGACTACGCGCGCCCCTGCGTTCTGGTCCGCGCTTGCGAGCTCCGCTTCTCTGGCGGTAGGATGGCCTCATGACTGTCCTGCACGATGATCCCTTTCCGTATTTCGGACCGCGCCTGCGGAGGCTGCGCCGTGCCGTGGGGCTCAAGCAGTCGGCGCTGGCCGACATGTTGAACGTGGATCAGGCAACCGTCTCGCGTTGGGAAAGCGGTCGCCAGACGCCGGCGGCCGAGGTCCAGCTTCGCGCATGGAAGGTGCTCGGATCAACGCGGAGCGATGACCCGGCGCTGTGCCGACTTGTCGAGACGTCGCAGAGCTGCGTTCATCTGGTCGAGGAGGCAACGCATTGTTGCCTTGCCTATTCGGCCGCTCGCGCCCGGGATTGGCAGAGGTCTCAACGCGAGCTCGTGGGCGTGTCGCTTTGGCAGTTCGCCACGGATGAGATACGACGCGCCGAAGCTGACCTGGCAGACAGCGACTGGTGGTCTGTTCAGATGCCCGCCCCGAGGATATTTCAGACATCGGAACGACGGGACGCCATCCGGATCAGCGCCGGGGGCATCATGTGGGAGCGATTGTATCTGTCCGACGGCACACCCGTCCGGCTCGTGACCGGCGTGTAGGCCACGCGCATTTTTTATGCGTCGCAGCAGAGGGGTTTTGTTGCTACGTCTGCGCTATGACCCTTTCAACGCCGCGCATTGCTCTCGTCATCCTGGCCCTGTGGCTCGCCGGGCTTGGGGCGGCCGCGCAATTTTCCAAGATCGCAATTCCCTTTGCCCTGTTTCAGGCGCAATACCCCGACGCCGGATGGCAGTTGGGATGGTTGCTGTCCATTATCAGCTTTCTGGGCATGCTCCTGGGAATGACTGGCGGCATCTTCGTTGCTCGGCTCGGCTTTGTGCGCCCGCTCATGGGGGCGTTGATTCTGGGCGCGGTGCTGTCATGGCGGCAAGCGAGCCTGCCCCCGCTACCGGAAATGCTTGTCTTGCGATTGGTCGAGGGTGCGTCCCACCTGACCATCGTGATCGCCGCGCCCACCCTGATCGGGATGATCGCGCCCACGCAATGGCGCGGAGCCGCAATGACATTGTGGAGCAGCTTTTTCGGGGTGGCCTTCGCGCTGACCACAGTGTTTGGCCTGCCCCTGGCGCAAGCTCATGGGCTGGGGGCGCTTCTGAACGCCCATGCGCTCTGGATGATGGGAACCGCTTTGGTGCTGGCCATCGCCCTGAAGGGCGTCCAGGCGCCCACCTCGACGCGGAGAGTGACGTTCCGCGGTTTGGTGCATGAGCACCTGCGCGCCTATGGCTCGGCGTCCATCACGGCACCGGCATGGGGCTGGCTACCCTATACTGCCACCTTCGTCGCCGGGTTGGCGATTTTGCCATCGCTTCTACCCGATGACAGCCGAGTGCTGATCGCAACGGCCATGCCCCTGTTGGCAATCGCCACTTCGCTCGTCGCGGTACCTGTGCTGTTGCGAGCATTTTCAGCAACGCGCATCGCGATCGCGGGTTTCATCCTTGCCGCGGCGATCTCGTTGCTTGGCGCCCTTGGACTGTCGCTGCCGATCCTATGCCCACTGCTTTTTGCGACCCTCGGCCTCGTGCAGGGCGGTAGCTTCGCGGCAATTCCTCAATTGAATTCGGTGGCACCAGACCAGGCGCTCGCAAACGGCGCGATGGCACAAACAGGAAATCTCGGAAACATGCTGGGGACGCCCGTCCTGCTGGCGATTCTGTCCTGGGGCGGAGACCGGGTTCTGATGGCCTCGCTCGGCCTGCTATATCTGTTTGGCGCACTGGCACATGTCCATCTGGGCAGACGAAGAGCGCAAGTAGCGGTGTGAGAATATATGTTTCGCGCGCTGCATCGCATCGGCGGCCAGGGTCCGGTCCGCTGCGGTTTCGTCAGCCTCTCGATTCCGGCGAGCGAACCTGCAACATACGAAGGGCCGGCTTCGAGCGCGCCAATGTCACGCCACTGCCATCGACGGCCGATCAGAGGCGCTTCAAATGCGCCGCCAGCGATTGGAGGACCTCGGCCGGTCGCTCTTCCACCAGGAAATGCCCGGCATCCACAGCATGGCCATCGGCGTTGGGAAACCACGCCCGCCACGCCTCAAGAGGATCGAGGTGATGCGCGACTACGCCCCTGCGCCCCCACAAGACGAGGCTGGGGATGTCACTGGTCCGCCCGAGATCGGCCTGGTCGTGTTCGAGATCGATTGTCGCGGCGGCCGTGTAGTCGCCACACCAGGCGCCAACGACCGAGGGATTGCGCGCCGCCCTTTCATATTCGGCCAGAGCCTTTTCCTCGAAAAGCTCCTTTGCGCCGGAAAGTCCGATGAGGGCGGAATGAAGGAACAGGATCGGGTCGCAGTTGACAAGGCGCTGCGGCATGTCCCCAGGCTGCGCCAGAAAGAGCCAATGGTAATAACGCCTTGCCAGCCATGCATCCATCGTGCGCCAGACGTCCAGCGTCGGCAGAATATCGATCAGGGCGACGGAACGCACGATGCCCGTGTGGTCCAGAACCATCCTGTGCGCGGTGCGGGCGCCGCGATCATGCGAAACAACGTGGAAGCTCGAGTATCCCATATGGCGCATCAGGGCGACCTGATCGCGCGCCATGGCCCGGAAGGTGAAATCGCCGTCATGAGTGATGGAATCTCCGTAACCACGCAGATCCGCCGCCACGACACGATAGGATTTCGCAAGTTCCTCGGCGATGACATGCCACATGACATGGGTCTGCGGATATCCGTGCAAGAGAAGAAGCGGCGCGCCTTTGCCGCCCACCCGCGCATGGATCATTGCTCCTGGAACGTCGACGTCTATCTTTTCAAACCCTGCGAACAAGGCAATCTCCGCTTTGGTCATCTGAGCCACCAACTACACTGACGTCCTGGATGATCACGTCAAGCATCTGAGTTGCGCGGGCCGCGATCTTGGCCTTTCGGTCGAGGCGGCGGTTGCGGAAGCCGATCGCCACGTCGCGGTGAGGGATGTTCAGGATGGCCTCGGCCGAGATGAAGCGCAGCCAGTATGCGGCGGCATGCCCATGATGGCACCTGCGTGAGCCAGCAGCGCGAGCGTGGTCCAGCGACGTGAGGCGGGACCGCTTCACGCGACCACCTCATCCGTTGGCCAGTAATTGAGCCGCAAGAGTTCGCAGCGCATGCGCTGCAACCAGGGAGACCACGCCGTTGCCACAGAGACGAAGTCGGTCGACCCGGTGGGCCAGCCCATCAGCCCCTCGACGAACAGCGGGTTCAAGCTCTACCGCTATTACGTGTCGATGGACGTGATCAAGAACCGCACTACGAAGGACGGCAGCGGCGGTGATCATGCGCCGACCCGCCTGTCTGCTGGCATGGTCGAGGACGCCATCGTCACCGAGGTGCGGCGCATCCTGCAGACGCCGGAGGTGGTCACGCAGGTGCTGGCGGCGCTGAAGCGCGATCAGGTGTCCGAAGCCGAGGCCATCGCCGCGCTGCATGATTTCAACACGCTCTGGGCGCAGCTGTTCCCGCTCGAGCAGGCGCGGATCATCCAGCTTCTGGTCCGGCGCGTCACCGTCACCGCCGCCGGGCTCGAGGTCGACATCCGCCGCGAAAGCGTCGCGGGCGTCATCCGCGAGTTGATTGCCCCGCGCGACATGGAGGCCGCCGAATGACCCGAGGCAGTGACACGATCCGAGTTCTGATCCCCCTGAAGCTGCGCAAGAAGAACGGGCTGCCCAAGATCATGCCGCCCGCCGACTACAACCCGAGCGAGGATCAGGCGCAGGACCCGCACATCTTGCGCGCCATCGGCCGGGCTTGGGGCTGGCGGCGGCGCATGGAGGCAGGCGAGTTCGCCACGACCCAGGAACTGGCCGAGGCCGTCGGTCTGGCCGAGCGCCATGTCAGCCGCCAACTGCGCCTCGCTTATCTGGCGCCGGAGGTGCTCAAACGCCTGACCTGCGGCCGCGAGGCATCGGCGGTCAGCCTCTACGACCTGTGCTTTCTGGCGGGGGAGACATGGCAGGAGCAGGCTGAGCGGGCGTTTCGCTGACCCTCAATGAAAACTCGCCTGAAAGGACGTCGCGGTAAGCGAGACATGTGCGTCCAGCGGCGGGTGCAGTTCGAACGCCTTCGGCTCCCGCGCAAAGTTCCAGAGCCGAAACAGGGACCATTCCGAGCGCCGCTCCTCGGTCACGGCCAGCTCGTTGCGGCTGATGTGGAATGGTGTGCGCTCCCATCCGTTCGTCGTCTTGACCTCGATCAGGCGCGGACGACCGTCCGGCGCGAAGCTGGCGATATCGTAGCCGGCGCCATCGCCGTCCTCCTCCGACACCCACCGGACCTTGCGTGCGAGGTCGTCGCGGCCCGCTGATTTCAGGGCGGCTCGTTCGTGCGCCAGGACGCGCTCCTCACCGGCACGGCCGAGGGTGCGATTTCGTTCGTCTCTCGCCGCGACATCGAATTTGCGGGAGATGTGCAGCATCTGCTCCAACTCCTGCGGAGGCGGCTGGTTCGACAGCGTGGGCGGCGGCCCGATCCAGATCGGTCGCGCCTCCGCGAGGCCTGTCGTCACTCTGGTACCCGAATGGCGGCCGAGCCAGGCCGGGTTCAGCGCCAGCCAACGCGCCACGGCATCCACCAGCGTCATCTGGAAATTGAAGGCGGGCTTGTATCCCGGGATCCAGTCCTCACCCAACCCCTTCAGCACGGCGCTGATGTTCTGGTGCTTGAACTCGACCGATCCCTCGGACCGACCGTTCAACAGGGGCAGAAGCCCGCGCCGATGCTCGGCCTTGTTGTAGGGGCGACCAGAGACGTCGTCGGCCAGCATCGCGAAGTAATCCGCGACGATCAGGTCGTTCTCTTCGTCCGTCCAGGGCCCGTTCAACATTGCGCCAGGCTATGGGCAGAAACTGCGTCTGTCATCAGAGACTTCGCGCAAAACTCCCAAGACATACCATCTACCACGCCGCCCGTGTCGCGTCTCCGTCTACATCGAAACAAGCCGGAACCAGCGAAACACGGGCGTAGCGCGATCCCGTCAGTTCATTGAAATGTATGGGGATATTGAATCCGTTTCGCCGAGAGTGAAGGCGGGTGGAAAGAGACGGTGGGCGTTCGGAGACCGATCTCGCGCGCAAGGCCAGTCTCCGAAGGCGGACGGTCCCTGCAAACCCCTTTGGCAGGTAAAGAAAAAGGCCCCGCGAGGGACCTGTTTTCGGGTTTGCAATGTGCAAGTGGCGGAGGGGATGGGCCTGATATCCAACCTTCTCCACCATTTCCGGACCGAGGATAACGAATTGGAGTTTGGCTCAACCACCTCTTAAGTTACTTATTTAAAATAGCTTTTTTGCCTTTTGGAGGCCAGGAGATAGGCCGCGCGGGCGGCACCGATGAACGCTAGGCAGTTCACGGATTGCGGCACGACGGCGCGCGTGCCGCCCTCGGCGATCGCGAAGGATATATAGACTGCTAAGATCGAGGCGAGAACGAGCGCCGCCAAGGGTTCCGACACCTGATGAGGCAGCACGAAGTGAAGGGGCACGGTGAGCAATCCCAGCAGGCCGCCGCTGACCGCGCCGCCTCTCGTTTGGCTGGCGGTGCGACCTGCTCGGCCGCTCACGGGGTGTTCCGATCCCGCTCGGTGACTTCGGCCTGATAGGTCCGCTCCCGCTCTGGCCATTGTGTCTTAATCCATTCGAGGACATCGCGCAGCTCGGCCTCGGTGTAGCTGTCGGCGAAGCCCGGCATATTGCTCTCATAGCCTCCGCCAACTACCGCCGCGGTTCCCCGCATAGTGATGTCCGTGAGCACCCGGTCGGGATGGTGCCAGGTATGGCCGGTCTCGTCGTGCGGTGGGGCGGGCAGCCGGCCGTCGGAACCGGGAGCGCGCCATTCGGGCTGCCCTTCCAGGTTGGCACCGTGGCACGACGCACAGGCCTGGGAATAGATCTTGGCGCCGCGGGACAAATCGGAACTTGCGAACCGCGAGATCATAAACGCAGTGACGCCAACTGAAGCCGCTGCCGCAGCGATCCACGCCCAGAATCGGGTCATAACGCCTCCATCGCGAAGCCGCACATCGGAATACCGACGTGCGGCTTCGGCTTACTGCACCTTGATCTCGGTCACGGTCAGCTTGCCGTTCATCCGATCCGCGACGAAGCGTACCTTCGTGCCCTCGGACAGACCCTCCAGCATGGCCGGGTCCGCGACCACGAAGACCATTTTCATGGCAGGCATGTCCAGGTTCTCGAGCGGACCGTGGTCGATGGTGACCTTGTTCCACTGAGTATCGACCTTGGTCACGGTGCCGTCTGTCATTGGGTGATCGCCCTCAGCCAGAGCAGGCGAGACAGAAAGGACAACAGCTGCCAGCATCGAAAGAAGTTTCATGTCAGATATCCTCGGGCTGGTTCAGTTGATCGTGAGGGCGCCGTGCATGCCGCCCTCGTAATGGCCGGGGATCAGGCAGGCGAATTCGTAGGAACCGGCCTTGCCGAAGGTCCAGATGATCTCGGCTTCCTCACCCGGTTCCAGGCGCACGGCGTTCGGATCGTCGTGTTCCATTTCCGGGAACCTCTCCATCATCGCCTTGTGCTCGGCATTCGCCTCCATCGTGTCCATGACGAATTCGTGGATTTCCTCGCCCGTGTTGACGATGTGAAGACGCACCGTCTCGCCGGCCTTGAAGGTCAGCTCCTTCGGTTCGTAGACGAACACGAGATCGGCGTCGTAGTCCTCCTTCATGATCACCTCGACGGTCCGGGTCGGCTTGTGATGGCCGGCCGGGCCTCCCATCGCCATGTCATGCTTCCCGTCTGCCATAACGGCGACTGGCGAAAGCGCGAGGATCACGGCTGCGATTGTCGTTTTCATGAGCGTTTCTCCTGTTTTGCTCGGTGGTTCATCCGCGCCTCACGCCACCACGGGGCGTGAGGATCGTGTCGGGTCGGTCGTTTGAAGCGTGGTCGGGCAACTCGCCCGTCCACTCGTAGGCCTGCGTTCCGGGAGGATTCTCGTACCAACCCGGGTCCGAGTAGTCGTCGCGATCGATCCCCTCGCGCACCTTCACAACCGAGAACATTCCGCCCATCTCGAGCGGGCCGTAGGGTCCCCATCCCGCCATCATCGGGACCGTGTTGTCGGGGATTTCCATGGACATCTCGCCCATGTCGGCCATGCCGGCAGTGCCCATCGGCATGTAGCCGGGCTGCTGGCGCCGCATCAGGCCGGTCAGGCGCGACTTGTCGGTGCCGATGAACGTCGGAATGTCGTGTCCCATGGCGTTCATTGTGTGGTGCGACTTGTGGCAATGAATCGCCCAGTCGCCCTCGTGCACGGCATCGAACTCGTAGGCGCGCATGGCGCCGACGGGAATGTCGATCGAGACTTCGGGCCAGCGCGCCTCGGGCCGGACCCACCCACCATCGGTGCAGGTGACTTCGAAATCGTAGCCATGCATGTGGATCGGATGGTTGGTCATCGTGAGGTTGCCGCAGCGCACCCGCACCCTGTCGCCCTTTTTCACGACCAGCGGGTCGATGTCGGGAAAGATGCGGCTGTTCCAGGTCCAGAGGTTGAAGTCCGTCATCTCCATGATGCGGGGAAGGTAGGTGCCCGGGTCGATGTCGTAGGCGGCCAGAAGAAAGGCGAAATCGCGATCGACTGGCATGAAGGCCGGATCGCGCGGGTGGACGATGAACAGGCCCATCATCCCCATCGCCATCTGCACCATCTCGTCGGCATGGGGGTGGTACATGAAGGTCCCCGACTTCACGAGATCGAACTCGTAGACGAAGGTCTTGCCGGGCGGGATCGCGGGGTGGCTCAGACCTCCGACGCCGTCCATGCCCGAAGGCAGGATGAGCCCGTGCCAGTGCACCGAGGTATGCTCCGGCAGGCGGTTGGTCACATAGATCCGGACCCGCTCGCCCTCGACCGCTTCGATGGTCGGGCCGGTCGACTGGCCGTTGTAGCCCCACAGGCGAGCAATCATGCCATCGGCCATGATGCGCTCCACCGGCTCGGCGACGAGATGGAATTCCTTCACGTCGCCATTGATACGGTAAGGCAGCGACCAGCCATTCAACGTGACGACCGGATTGTAGTCGAACCGGTCGGTCGGCCGCGGCGGAACCTGCGTGTAGGGGCTGTCAGTAAAGCTGGCCTCGGGCAGGTCTCGGAACCTTGTCTGCGCGGCGCCCGCATTGGCCAGAACGGCACCGGCACCCATGGTAAGACCAGCGCCCAGCATCTGTCTGCGATTCATCATTCGTCGCCTCCTTCTTCGGATGAGCCTGCGGCAGCGGTCCCGCCCCAGATCGCTGCCGTCACGTCGGTTTCCGCCAGCCAGTAGTCACGTTTGGCCTCGGCCGCGCCGAGTTGCGCCTCGAGCCCGTCGCGGGCGTCTTCGATCAGTTCGAAGGTCGAAGTGATCATCCCGTTGTACGATTTCAGCGCCTCGGCATCGATTGTCCGGCGCAGCGGCAGGACGACGTCGCGCCAGTGACGGGCGACGCCATGCTTGCCCGTGACTTCCAGATGCGCAGCCCGCGCTTCGGCCCGCGCGCTCGTCGCGGCATCCGCCAGCAGGTTGGCAGCCTTGAGGTACTCAAGGTTGCCACGCCGGGACACGAGCCTGCCCGTGTCGTAGATCGGGATCTCGAACTCTACCTCCACAACGGGAGTGGTTTCCGTCTCACCGGCATCCCGTTCTGCTTCAAGGCCGGCACGGATCGCCACGTCGGAGACGGCGCGCGTTTCGCCTGTCAGCCGGTAATCGGCCGCGATGGCCTGCAATTCGAGGCGACCAGCGGCGATGTCGACGCGGTTCTGCAAGGCCAGCCGCTCGATGTCCGTACGGCTGCGCGGGCGCCCCGGAAGGCCGGGAAGCGCATCAGGAACGAAGAATGTCACCTGTCCCAGGGACACGCCCATGAGCCTCGCCAGCCTTTCCTTGGCCAGTTGAGCTTCGAGCTTCGCATCGGCGCGTTCCGCTGCGATTTCTGCCGTGAAGGCATGTTCACGAGCCTGGTCGGCGGCATTCATCGCCCCGGTGCGGCCAAGTTCGACGGCCAGTTCCGATGCGGCATTGGCCGTGTTCTGAGTGCGAGCGATCAGGGACGCGGCCTCGAAGGCGGCAACCGTCTCGATCCAGGCACGGCGCGTTTCCACGGCCAGCGAGACGGTATCACCGGCCGCGGCAAGCTGGGCCTGCTGGAACCGCAATTCCGCGACTTTCGTGCGCGGCTTGGCGGTCGCAGCTTCGAGGATCGAGGTGATGAGCGTTGCCTCGAGTGTGCGTGCTACATCGCCAGCAAGGCCCGAGACGGAAACCCCGAATGATGGAACCGGCCCCAGTGCCGCCTCCCAGACATCGGCCGCCGAAAGACCCAAATCCGCGTAGCTGGCCTGAAGGCCGCGGTTGTTGAGCAGCGCCACCTGCACGGCAGTTTCGGCACTGATCGTCTTGCCTTGAAGCATCGCTTTGGAGCGCGCTTCTGCCGCAGCGATTTCGGCTGCGTTCTGATGCCAGCCCGGGGTGCCGGTCTGCGCATTCCGGCTGCGGTCCGCGACAGCGGCAAAGCCAGCACGGGACTCGCTGACGCGGGCAATCGTGGCGGTGTCGGCACAGGCCGACAGCGTCGCGACCAGCGCGACGGATCCGATCAACTTTGCTTTCATGTCAGCTGCCCGCCTGCGCGTCGTTCACGCCGCGCCAGTCGGCAGGCTCGGTGACTCGGTAGCCGCCATAGCTGACGACAGGCGCAGCAGGCGCGTGAGAGTGCACAGATGCCGACGCAGGGCCTTGGGCACCGAGTGGGAGTGGATCAAGCTGCGTGCAAGCGGCAAGTCCCAGCGGCACGATGGCCGCAATGCGGAATATCATTGAAAAGTACCTCGCTTATTCTGGTCATTCCGCAGCGGCCACAAGCCGCTGCCAAGGATTTGGAATGATCAGGCGCGAGGAGGACGGAGCATCCCTTCAGGATTCGCACCGGAAACCAGCGCATTGTTTTGCAAGCGGAAGCCTGCACTCTGGTTCAGGTGCAAACTGTCTGGATCGATTGAAAGGGCTTCAACCGCCACGACACACGCATGTGCGACGCAATGGTCTGCCGGATGGGTCTGGTTATCGGCGTCCTGCTCGGCGGACGAAGCGTCGACGAGATGGGAATGCTCGAGATCATGCACTGTGTCGAGCGATTGCGGGACCTCGCAGTCGAGCATCGCAAGAGCATTCGCGGGTGACAGGAAGACCGACACCGCGACAATCATCGCGGTGCAGGCGATACCGAACCTGCGAATCAAAGTTCCCATGAAGTTTTCATAGCCAGTTGCAAGCCAAGTGCCAACTGACATTGCCGTGAGTCCGGACCTCAGGGATACCGGAGCGTGGCCTTCCCGCACTCGAAGAGCTCCTAAAGGTCGATGCGCCGCAGCCGCAAGGCATTAGCGATGACGGAGACGGAAGACAGCGACATCGCCGCCGCCGCGATCATTGGCGACAGGAGAAGTCCGAAGACCGGGTAGAGCACGCCCGCCGCGATCGGCACGCCGGCGGCGTTGTAGACGAAGGCGAAGAACAGGTTCTGCTTGATGTTGCGCAGCGTCGCCTTCGCCAGCTTGCGAGCGCGTACGATGCCGGTCAGGTCGCCGCCGAGGAGCGTCAGCCCGGCGCTTTCGACTGCGACGTCAGCGCCGGTGCCCATGGCGATGCCGACATCCGCGGCGGCGAGCGCGGGGGCGTCGTTCAC
>CEQG01030516.1_pt1 | contig 12551 bp, 8 predicted proteins | sample 350301 | NCBI WGS metagenome assembly CEQG01 (sample SAMEA2621242, study PRJEB7988) | marine metagenome | isolation source: saline water (ENVO:00002010), including | reverse complement strand
ACCACGGCCTTCGATGAACAGCGACTGGTAGATCGCCTCGTGGTGTTCCTACGGTTCAACTCCCCCCTCGCGCACGTGAGTGGCTGGCCCCGGGTCCTCGGATCCGGGGCTTCGTCCATCCCGTGGCGCGTGGCGTCGATGGTTCGAAGCGCTTCGCAGTTTGAGGTTGTCGCCGTTGCTGCGGCGTGGCCCTCCTTCTGTGGGGTTGGTTCGTCTCATTCACCTAAGTGCGGTGGTACGCGCGGGCGATCAAGCCGTGGCGACTTTCTGGCGAGATCCTGTAGGTCCCCGTGCGCCCCTCGGGGTGCATGGGGCTCAGCCCCGTGAGAAGGACGATTGGAAGGAGCATGGGTCGGCGGACAGCCTCAGCTCGAGTTGTCGCAGGTGTCCGTAGCACCGATCAGCTTCTTGAACTCAGGAGAGCTGACGGTCCTGAGATTGAACTCGGCTGCCTTCTTCTTGACCCCTTCATCGTCGGTGACGATCTGCCAGTCCTCGGCGAGCAACGTCTCCTCGGACTTGGCGATGGCATCGAGCGCAGTGGCCACCAGGATCGGATCGGCGTTCCCGCGAGCGTGGTAGAGGTCGATCAAGTCCTTGTCGCCGGGTGGAACCGTTGACATGACGTTGCGGAGGAGGTTCAAGACGTCAGCGCTAATGGGGTACTCGAGGGTCCGCAGCATCGCGATGTCTGGGAACGTCGCGGCCTCGTGGAGTACTTCGCTCGGGATCTTGCAGTTGTATCGGACAAAGGTGCTCTCGCGGCTCTTGCGTCCGATCCGGCTCAGGGCGTTGGTGTCGATGAGGTACTTCACGATGGTCACAGCGCCGCCCTGAACTCCGGGATCTGGCTGGCCTTCAGTTTGTTCAGGCCGATGACCCGGCAGAAGTCCGTCTCCGAGATGCTGCCTCGATCGAGCTGCGCGACCATGCGGCGGGAGAACTCGGCGCCGTTGTATCGCTTGATGGCATTTATGGGCGTCGCTGGCCAGCCCCTCGACTTCTCCCGTGACGCGAAGTCGGCTGCCAGCTCCTCCATGAAGGCCCGCGCCTGGTCTCTGTCGATTAGGCCGAGTCGCTGGGCTCGCATGACGAAGGCACTCGGCGTCACGCGGTAGGCGTCCGCTCCTGCTTGGACCGCGTCGAGGGTTGATGCATCGAGACCCCGGACTTCGGTGGCCGGCATGAGCACCTCCTCCGTGACTTGGTACTCGTAGTCGGTGATGACTCCGTCGGTGTGGTCGTCGTAGGTCACAGGAGCAAACTTGCCCCGCGCGACGAACACCCCAAGGAGCGTCAAGGTGAAGATGCGTCTGCCCACTGGCTCGTAGTTGTCTCCCTCATCGCCGTTGGTGAGGAAGATGTAGGGCACCTTCTTGTCGCGCACGCACATGCCGCTGAACTTGGCCCGCTCCCTGAGGCGTTGAGGCATGTAGTTCTGCTGGCTCCGCGAGACCAGGACCTGCTGTGCTTCGAACCGCTCGATCAGCAACTCGAACGCAGCTTCCTTATTCTTGGCTGCCTTGATGTCCGCGACGCTGAGCCTGAGCGCAGCTCGCAGCATCTCGGCGTCCGCGACCACGGCCCGGCTCCTGCGGATGCACCCGACCACCTTGTTGTCGATCAGGCTGTCATCGAGTCGCTTGATCAGGTCCTGTTTGCGCAGCAGGTCCTTGACGATGAGCTCGACGTCGCTGGGCCGCACCTTGCTGCGGGAGTTCATCGAGAACGCTTCCTTGCGCACTCCCTCCAGAAGGATGCTGGTCTTGCGCTCCAGCTGAGCCTCGACCACCTCGAGTTGTGCGAAGAACAGGCTGTAGGGGATGTCGGCCTTGCGGGCGAGCCTTACCAGTTGATCGAACTCGATGACCCCGGATGTCAGAGCCTTGGTGAAGCCGACGTATTCGCTGACCACCGAGTTGTCGAACAGCGCGACGAACACATCCCTGTCGACGGGTACGGACTCCCTGCCGATGCCGACAGTGATGGTCATATTGCTGGACTCTCTGGTCGATTGACGGCTCGGCCTCCGTGGCCGCCGTCCAGAGATGATGCGCCGAGCTGGTCATGGTCCGCTTCAGAATCGCCGATCCAGGTGAGCGGTGGAGAGCCACGCAGCAGCGTGGGGTTCGGGGGCAGCCCGTGCTCCGGCGCCCTAGCCGGGACGGATTCAATGGAGCGGTGGGGGAGCACGGTTCTTTGGATTCCTGGAAGCTGTCAAGCCAGCGTCACCACTTTGGAGAGGTTATGAAGTCAAGAAGCAGTCACCTCGAGGGTGGTCGTACTTCGACTTCAAAACTGTGACAAACTGGCTCCGTGCCGAAGTGGACCGCCGCAGAATTCCAGCGCCTGATCGAGCGCGAGGACGACGACGTCGAACTCAAGTCCGGAGCGTCCCCGAGGAAGCTCCAAGAGGCAATGGTGGCATTCACCAACAGCGGTGGTGGGACCATCTTCATCGGGGTCAACGACCAGCGCGTCGTGATCGGTCGACGACGCGACCAAGGGACCGACGACGCGATACATGAGGCCGCACTCAACGGGGTCAACATCGGCCGATACGCCATCAGTGGAGGGACGGTCGACGGAACGTCCATAGTCGTGGTTGACGTCGAGCCTCGTGAGGACGAAGTCGCCCAGACGAGCGACGGCCGTGTACTTCGCCGGCGCGGCGGCCGCAACGTTGCGGTCTTCGGCGCGGAGCTTTGGGAGATGATGACGTCGCGCGCGCTGCGGCGATATGAAGCGAGCGCAAGCGGTGTTCCGCCGTCTGCAGTGCCGTGCGCTATCGCAGACGAGGTTGCTGGCGTGTTCGGCTGGACCGAGAACCTCCACGACCGGTGGCGGGAGCGCGGCCTTCTCCACGCCGACGGATCACTCACGATCGCGGGAGCGCTTACCCTCACCCTGCCCGAAGAGACGCTAGGTGCCGCCAAGTTCGCCATAGACGTGCGGTCCTACGAGTCCGATGACTCCACCAGCTATGTCCGACGGGAAGCGATCACCGGACAAGTTCAAGCCCAAGCCGAAGCGGCAACCGACTGGATCCTGCGTGACATCGGAACTGAGATGGTGGTTACCGGCGCTAAACGCCATGACGTTCCTCGTCTCCCACGGCGCGTGGTCCGGGAGGCGGTTGCAAATGCCGTGGCCCACCGGGACTACGCGCGGGACCAGACCCCGATCGTGGTCGAGATACGGCCCTCTGCAGTCATCGTGACCAGTCCAGGACGGCTCCCCGCGCCGGTAACGATCGCGACCCTCCGGGAGGCTCAGGCGCCACGAAACCATACGATCATCGACGTCCTTCGACGATTCGGTCTGGCCGAGGACAGCGGGCAGGGTATCGACGTCATCCAGGACGGGATGCGCCTGGAGCTCTTGCACGAGCCGCTGTTTGAGGAAACCAATGACAGTTTCCGCGTAACGCTGCGACTGCGGGGGCTCGTGTCGACCACCGAACGCGCTTGGCTGGCCGAGCATGAGAGGCAGGGCCGACTGCGCGAAGGCGACCGATTGCTTCTACTTACAGTGATGCGCGACGGCCAGGTCACCAATGCCCGGGCTCGCGAGATCCTCGGTGTCGACAGCGTGGAGGCGCGGACGCGCTTGGGTCGCCTCCGCGACGCCGGCCTACTCATCCAGCATGGAACCCGTGGCCGGGCCTACTACACACTCGGCGTGATCGGGCCCGACCGGAGCGCTGAGGAGGTAGTGCTGGAAGCGGCGCAGGCCGCGCCGCTTACCAACGCAATCGTCCGGGAACTGACCTCCCTCGATCGCTATCAGGCGGGCCAACTGCTCCGCCGGCTAGTGAATGAAGGCAAGCTCGCGCAGCAAGGTGAGCGGCGCGGCACCACCTACCGCCTGCAGTGACCCGCGCGTCGGCGACGACGGCTGAAGACGTTGGCGGGGTCGCCCCCTGCTTCAGTGAGTCATCGACGTGACCGAGATTCGACGGATGGCCTGTCTGGGCTACCGTGGTCGGCCAGTTGCAAGGCTGGATCAACTGAACACTGGCTGGTGCACCCCTGGGGTGCACGCCCCCGGGGAAACGGGAGGAAACCGGAGGCAACGGGAGCCCGGTTTCACGCTCAGGACTGCGGTTAGCGCCTGATTGAGCGTGGTGGTCCTACGGTTCAACTCCCCCCTCGCGCACGTGAACGAAGGCCCCGGGTCCTCGGATCCGGGGCTTCGTCCATTTGGGTGTCGCCCGTCGGGTGTGCCCGCGGTGTTCGGTTGTCGCTCGATGCCGGGCGCGGTCCTCCTCACGTGGGTCTGGTCCTCGTCTCAGTCACCTAAGTCGTGGCCGAGGGCGCGGGCGATCAAACCGCAGCAACTTTCTGGAACGAACGGAGATTCGGCTGCCCGTGCACCCCTGGGGGCGCACGGGCGGACCGGCGGGCTCAGCGTGCTCACGCCTCGTCGGCCTGTTGAGCATCTCAGGCAGACCGCTACCCGTGGGAGCGAGCATGACGGCCCTCGCCAGGTCGACGAGCGCCGCGGGTTCTGGTTACGGGCCCCAAGCATTCGCAGCGGAGTGACGCACCCGGCTGGGTTAGTGTCAGACCGGCTTGACCGGAGTCTCAGGCGCCGAGGACGAGCACGGTTGGCCAGGCCAATGGGGAGGCATCTGCCCAGGCGCCATCCCTGCCCCACGGGGCGCGACACTGGCGTCTGGGCATGCGTCCCGTCGCGGGCCAAAGGTCTATACGACGGCATCTGTCGGCACTCGAACCGGTGGAAACCTATTCCGTCGGTGTCGGTGGTGCGAGATTCAATGGTGAGGCGACCAACTTCGACCGGCTGCCTGACCGGGCGGAGTTGGCCCTGGCTCAGGGGAGGAACGACATGACCGAGGACACCGACGACGACGTCACTATGCGCCTGCGCTTCTACGGCGCCGGCGACTACGCCACCTACTGGCAGATCCAGAAGGCGGCAGACATCATTCAGCGGTTCAACCCGTCCGCCCCACCCGACGACGTCAACGGCGTCCTGGAGATCCACAACGCACGCCTGTTCGTGGAGGCAGGCTTCACGCCGCCGGACCTGTCCGAGACCGAGCAGGCCACGCTCACAAAGGCTACCCGCCCCATCCGACGAATCGTCGCCCAGTGGTTTCACGCGCTCGAGGACGAGGATCTTGATGACAAGCTCAGCGACGTTGACTGGCAGTATCACGAGCAACTCCTCGAGCTCCTGGCCGGCCTCGGTGTCTTCGGGCGGTGCAGTGCGACTTCCATGCTGGCCGCCCTCGACCGTGCCCGCATTCACCTCGGTGACCTGCTCACCAGCAAGCGCCTCGTCGAGAACTACGACACCCCGGTCCGCGACCTCCTCCTCGCCGACGCCGACCGAGCCGAGCTCGTCATCCGCCACCACCTCGAGGACCAAGTCAGAATGGAGACCTTCCTCCCTGCCAGCCTCACCCCGGCCGACCAGCGCGCGCTGATTCAGAAGTACATTGACAGCGACAACCCGAACGGCAACTACCTAAGGCTCGTCGCCAACGCTCCGATCGACGCCAAGACCGGTGTCGACAAGCGGCTGATCGTCAACGCCAAGCGCCGCTATGACGCTCAGGTGAAGGAGTTCTTCGCGACCAACACCGGCATCAGGACCGGATGCTCGGTCTCCGTGTCTGCCACGCAGATCGAACCGATGACTGTCTCCCTGGATGACGCCGTCATCGAGTACACCTTCAGCGAGGCCTGGCTCGAGAACACCCTGGACTACGCCTCGGTCCTCAACAACTTCCAGTTCCTGTTCGAGTTCGCACCCGAGGACGGACTGCTGACGATGCCGGCCGTCGACAGCGAGCGCCGCGGTCTCGAGTCCGTCCTCGGCCTCGACGGCACCCACGACTACCTCGCCGGACACGTCTTCACAGCCAAGGACCTCGCAACACTCTCGCAGACGGTCATGTATCGACGCTTCCTCGCAGCGAGGGACATCGACCTCGAGGAAGTGCTCCGCTGGTACTTTGAGGAGCACCTGCCTTCGGAACTCGGCATCACCGGGTTCGCCTTCACCCCCAGCAGCTGTACCGCGAACTACCTAGAGCGGTGCCGCAACCTCTTTGCGGAGATGGAGTCGATCGCCACCCAGTACAACCTCTTCATCGAGGACGGCGAGATCGACCACGACGTGGCCACCGCCGGGGCAGACCTGGTCCGCTACCGCGCCATCCCCAGCGCGCTTGAGGGCAAGTACGCCTACGCGACCGACCATCCCGAGATCCTGTCGCTCCTCCACGTCCTGTTCTCCGACCAGTCGCACCTCACCTACGTCGACGAGAACATGAGCGGCGACAACGCCGTCGACCTCCTGGTCCGAAACCAGGTCTCTTACGAGGCACTGCACGCCTTCCAGCAGCCCATGATCGACAAGCTCATCGACATCGGGCTCGTAGAGAACACAGGGCAGCGCATCGTGTTGACGAACTTCCCGCTCTTCTCGGTCCTGAGGTCACTCAGTCACCACGAGGCAGTGGCGTACCACCACATCGATCAGGCGGCCCGCGCCCACGTAGACAAGATGATCGACGCAGGGTGGCTGGTGCGACGCTCATCCCTGCTGACCGAGGCCGAGGCCGCGTACTTCAACTACAACCTGAACTCGGTCGATTTCAGCAACGGCCCCAAGCTCCGCAATAAGTATCAGCACGGAGTCCAACCCAAGGGCGAAGGCGAGGCCCAGCACGAGGACACCTACTACAGGGCACTGCGGCTGATGATCGCGTTGACGATCAAGATCAACGACGAGCTCGTCCTGGCGTCGGCTGGGAACGGCACCCCGACCGTCGAAGAGACTACGGCAGACCGAGACAGCTGACCGAGGGTCGAAGTAAATCGGACCTGGGCGGCGTCCAATGGCAACTGGCTGTGTGTGCTGCCCCGGAAGCGGCTTCGCATGCACAGGCTGAATGTCGGCGGCCGCGTCTAGATTTCGCGCATGCGCCGCGCCTACATCGATCCTCACGTCGACCTGCCCGAGTCGTTTCGTCTTGCGCGAAGGTGGATCGGCGACGCAGACAAGGTCACCGTCGTCGGCCCCAGCACTAGCGCCATCGAAGCGTCGCCGTTCCTGACGAGTTCGGGGCTGCCGATCGGTATCACGGGTAACCGTCACAGCCGTTTCACCGCTCGTCCGCGGACGGGAACCGTCATCGCGTGGTGCCTGCACCTCGACGAGATCCTGGACCTTGAGGGGCACGCCGACCTCGACGGACTGGTCCTCGTACGCGGACACAAGTCCCATGCGCCGTGGATCACCGCGCACGACGTCGAGTTCCTCGGACGCGAGCCCGTCGCCCCCATCCCGGAAGCAGGCGCCGCCATCAAGTCGATGGTCGCGAGCCTCTCAATGTTGCCGGTCCTCAACCAGGGGCTTGTCGACTCGCGTGAACGGTCTACAGCGGTCCAAGCCCTCACCTTCATGCGCGACCACGGTCACCGACTAGTTCCCGAACAGCTCGCCGTCGAAGCCCTCCGCAACGATTGGCCCAGAACCAGTCCACTTGAACTGGCAGACCTGGCCAGGCAGCTCAACGCCGGTAAGCGCCTTCGGTACCAGAAGCGGCTGGATCCTGCCGCCATGGCGCGCTGGACCTCAGCCTGACCAGCCAAGGCGAGAAAGCAACTACGCCTCGGCGTCAGGTTCAGGTTCGACGAACGGAAGAAGACGTCCGTTCTCGTCGAGGCAGTCCAGGATGTCGCGATGTGGCACATCGTCGACACTGAAGCCGAATCTGCGGACGAGAAGGTCACGCATCGCCTGCTCGTCGCGACGCTCAACCCGACCTCGCAAGCCCCACGTCTGTGCGAACGTCGCGGTTTGCACGCGGGCGTTGAGCGCGACCTCGTCGTCATTGAACGCTTCAAGCGGCACCTCCGGCGAGTCCGACGTCTCCGGTTCGCGGGCGAGGCGTGACGCTTCGCGTGGGTCGCCGACGCCGAACTGGATACCCGCATCCCGCATGCGCCAGTTCCACTTCACGTTCGCCAGGATCGACAGCGTCTGCCAGTCGAGCCAGCCGTCGTCGCGGAGGCGGATGATTGTTGCTCTGATGGCTTCATCTGCGAGAAGACGTGGATAGGTGTATCGCATTACCGTGTAGGCGAACTCGTAGCGCCTGCGGATCGCCTGTAGCGATTCGTCGAGGTCGTAGGTGGTCCCGGGCGCAGTAGAAGGTCCGAGCGCGTCGTGCGCCGTTGGCTCGAATCGAGCTGAGCTGTCCGGACGAGTGGCGGCGGCGCAGCGTTCGTAGTGTTCGGCCCTGAGAAGGTCAGCAGCGTCCTGGTACGAGCGCCCCATCATCACCTTGTGTGAAAGGCCGTCGATGAACAGTGGCTCCATCGTCGCCTGCAGTTCGGCCGGAGGGCCGGCGTGGACAGCCTGGACGAGCTGGAAGGACATGCTCATGAGCGAGGCGGCGTGTTCGTCTCGCTGGTCGACGTCCGCGGACAATATGACCTGGACCCGACGTTCCGCGTCAGTGTCGTCGAGGGTGAAGTCGTCGACCTCGTGGCCTGCGTCGGCGCGCACGTCGATGGCGATGTGGACGGTGCTGGCGATGACCACTGGATGGCGAAGCGCCATGTCGGCGATGAAGACCTGGAAGGCCGCGCAGAGCCCTTCAGCGGTCAGAACAGTGGTCTTGTCGTTGGTGAACCGGAAGATCCATCGGATGCCGAGCGCGGCAAAGTCGACCACACGCTCTGGACCCAGGTCAGCAAACAGAGGCCCGGTGAGCTGCTCGACGGCTTGACCTTGAAACTCGTCCTCGGACATCAGGTACAACGAGTCTTCGGCGCCTTCGATGACTTCTTCGACGATCTGGAACCAACCTGTGTTCGCCCAGTGCGCCTCCCGGATCACGGTCTCTAGGTCAGGCCAGAACTGACGCACAGCCGACACTTCGAGAGCTTGCCCGATGCGGAGGTCTTCCAGATCGGTGTGCTTGTCGAAGTCGAACGGGTCCGGCACGTGCTGCGCTCGAGCCAGGACGGCAACTTCCGTTAGCCCGGCTGCGTCAGCCCACGTCCCGGCACGTTGCGCGTACCTGGCGGCTTCGAGCAGCGCCTTCGGGGCATGCTCCTTCGTTTCGTCGTCACCGTGGGTCAACGCCAACGTGGCGGCAGAGCAGGCGTATAGCTTCGCCGCGTACGCCAGGCCGAGATCGTCGTACACCTTCGCGATGAACCGCATTGTCAGGACTGCGCCGTACAGGGTGTCGCCGTTGAACCACCGCGCCTTCGCTTGGTGGAGCTCGGCTAGACCTTCGAGGAGCCTGCCGGCCCGAATGAGCCCCATGCCGCGGTCGCGGCATCGTTCAGCGAGGGCAGAGTCCCCCTCAACTCGCGTGACGGCCTCGTCGAGGCCATCACTGACTTTGCGGAAGCTCGGATGGTCAACGAGCGCCGGAGTGAACATGGTGAACAACATGGCAAGCTGGCGTGCCGAATACGCGCGAGCTGTCGGAAGCAGGTCGACGAGTTGCGCGAGGTACGTCATGGCATTGTCAACGTCGACTGCTTCAGCGGGCAGGCTCGTGACATTGATGTCGCTGGGGTCGAGTTGGACGCCGACGGTCGCCGAAATGTCTGCTCGGGCTGGTCGGCCGAAGTTCTCTTCCGAGACCCGCCAGTCGGGGATGAGGTAGCTGAACGCCAGCGCCCCGGTCAAGGTCGCTGCGCGAATCGGATACACGTCCGGATCGGTGTTGCCGAGCAGTTCGATCCCGTGCGTGCGGAGCCGTTCGAGAGCGTGAGCAATCTCAGCCGTGGTTGCTTCTGTCCTGCCGGTGCTCCACATGACGCCCCAGTAGCTGGCCAAGATGAATGCGTCGTCGAGGACGTTCGCGCGGCTCGACCCGCTCGCGTACGCAATCGCGCGCCGAATGAGCTCTTCGACACCGCTGGATTCACCCATGCCGCGGAACCTCGCGATCGCCATCTCGTAGCAGGCCCGGAACACCAGCTCTGAGTCTTCGCCCCTGTATTGGTGAGCGAGGAAGGCTCCCATGAAGTCCAGCCACTCGGGCAGGTCTGCGTTGGTGTCTGAGTCCCAAGTGGCATGGCGCAGTCCGGCCGCTACCTCACCCTGCGTCGCTGGGGTCAACGCCGCGGGACCTCGGTTGCGGTGAAGGCTCTCCAATAGTTCGGCGTACCACTCCGGGACCCGGTCGTCGTCGACTGGCGGGATCATCGCCGCCGGCATGTCCAGGTAGTGGCACGCAACCCACACAAGGTCTGGCTCGGCGAGAAACGTGGCGATGTCAGCGCCGCAGAAGATGTCGAAGGAGACGCCGAAGGTCTCACGAGCTGTCTCCTTCAACTCGTGCGTGACACCTTCGGGGATCGGGTGAACGCTGAAGAACGCGACGTGCTCCACCGGATCGGCACCGTCCGCGCAGATGCCCGCTAGGTCCGCTAGAACCTTCTCCTTGAGCCGGGTCCGCTGCACCGTGCATGCGACGACGATCGGCTTGGTCGAGGCGGACGCCGAGAACCCGGCAGAGTGTGGCAATTCCTCTGGAATCCGGGTCGTGTAGGTCTCAGCGTCCCGCTGCTGATCTCCGCCCGAACTCACCGGCCCGGTCGCGATGAGAATGTTCGCGCTGATCCGCTTGCGCGCGATTCGGGTGGCAATCTCCTCGAACTCGTGGTGCTCGTTCCTGGAAGACATCTCGCTGAGCTTGAAGCTGATGAAGGCCTCAGCCTCGGGAGTCGGTTCTGCCACGAGTCCAGTCTGACCGCACGCGCCGACGGGGCAATGGTGCGCCACGCAGCATCGGGGAGCGTTCCTACTCACCAGCCTGGCCGTCGCCCAGGCTCTTGACCCGAACCTGGCCCAGCAAGCCGTCCAGGCGCCCGTGGTCCCGAATTGGTGACGGCGGCTGCTCGCGTCCATCTGGGCGCTGTGCAGCACCCTCCTAAGACGCTCTAGCTGGGCGGTTCGACTGTGGCACGTGGGCCCTGCAAAGTGGGCGGGCCGACCGTGGTGACCGGCCGGCAGGGGAGCGCTTCTGAAACCGATCGATGCTCGCCAACGGTGCCTGACGTCGCCCGACTGTCTAGGGCTGCTTGGGTGGCGAGTGCGGCGATGGGTTTCAGTAGACGGACATGTTGTCCAGGACTCGTTCGGCGATGTCGACGATGGCGCGGATCTTGGGGAGGTCGTCGCGGATGTCGTCGGCGAGCAGTTCGGGGGTGTCGATCTGTGGGTATTCGGCGTCGTGTCGCTGTCGGCGCATTCGGTCGAAGGGCCGCAGGTCTTGTCCCATCGGCGGGTCCAGTTGGGCTCTGACGGCGTGGTAGACGGCGAGGTGCCCCCCCTTGGTGGTGGGCCGCAATCCCTGGTTGGCCAGGATCGCCCACAATGCCTTGCGGCCGGCGTCGTACAGAGTGCCGTAGGCGCCTTCGGGGTCCGATTCGCAGGTGGCTTCGGCGGAGTCGAGGTGGCGCCGTGCTTGGTTGAGCAGCCGGTCGGCGTGCTCGCGGCTGGCCCGGACGCGTTCGAGCTCACCATCGGCGAGCATCTTGTCGATCTCGGTGCGCCCTTGCTGCCACTTCATGTGTCATCCCCTCCGGTGTCGGCTTCGGTGTGGGCTTCGGCGTCGATGTGGAGCTCGACGAGCGGGCGGGACCTCACGGTTGCCACGAATGGGTCGTCCTGCTTCTCCCAAGTGGTTGGGCGGACCCTGCGGACGTTCACCTCGCGTCGCAGGATCGCTTCGGCTTCGCGAGCACGTTCGTCGAGATCGTCAGGGTCGGCGTCGCCGATGACGAGTACGTCGACGTCGGCCGGAACAGGTCCCTGGTCACCGTTGTAGCGGGCCGCCCAGGAGCCGTAGATGAAGGCCTGCTCGATGCCTTCAAGTCCGGCGAGGGAGCGGGTGAGCACCGGCAGTGGTCCGTAGGTAACTGCGAGCAGGTCGGTCAGGGGGCGCGTGAGAAGCGAGTCCTGGACGGAGCGCACCAGGCGGGAGGTGCCGAGCTTCCGGTCCGCCAAGAGTCCGGTCTCCACCAGCCGTGTGACCTCTTGGTGGACGGCCTTGACCGATGCGCCGATCCGGTGCGCCACCTGTGTGATGCTGTACTCCTCGTCGGGGTTGAGGTAGACGAGTGCCAAGAGGTCGCCTTGGACCCGCGATCGCAGGAGCGGCAGCAACGGGGGCGACAAAGTTCGCATAACAGGTTCAGTATCGTTACCTTTTAGGTGAACTTCAAGCCCTCCCTGTAGCGTCCATCGTCCAGCGAGGAGTGCTGGACAACTGAACGCCGGCTGGTGCACCCCTGGGGAGCACGGACCCGAGGAAACGGAAGGCAACCGGAGGCAACGGGGCGCCCCTTTCGCGCTCAGAAGCACCATCCAAGCGTGATCCAGCGGGGTGTCCCTACGGTTCAACTCCCCCCTCGCGCACGTGAGGCGAAGGCCCCGGGTCGATGACCCGGGGCCTTCGTCGTGCCCGGGGGTCGCGCGGTGGGTCCACGGACGGCCGCAGGCGGCGCTCTACGATCGGGGCGTGGGACGAGCGAGCAGCC
>CEQG01043504.1_pt1 | contig 12612 bp, 11 predicted proteins | sample 350301 | NCBI WGS metagenome assembly CEQG01 (sample SAMEA2621242, study PRJEB7988) | marine metagenome | isolation source: saline water (ENVO:00002010), including | reverse complement strand
ACACCTTTTTTATAAAGCAGTTCCGGGTTATCTTTATTTAAATCAAGACTGTCTTCAATAACTTTCATTGCCTCAGGATATTCCTGCCTTGCAATATATATATTAGCCAGTTTAATAGCGGCAAGGGTATCATTTGGCTTTACCAGCAATACTTCATGATATACAGCCTTAGCCTGAAAAGGTTCTCCGGCATCTTCATAGGCTTTGGCCTGCAGCATCATTTCTTCTACAAGAGAGCCTTTTATATCATGATTATACGGATAATCAGCCGTAAGTTTTTGAAGGGCGGCAACAGCTTTTTCATGTTCGCCCATTTGCGAATACACCCCTGCTTCCTTTAGCCTCATTTCCTTATTATCAGGAAACTTTACAAGGGCTGCCTGTATCATTTCCATAGCTTCTGCATACTGCCCCATAGATATACGTGCACCAATAGCATAGTTGTATGCCAGCAGGTTATACGGGTCTTCCGCTACAAGTTCATCAGCAATCGTCCTGATGGTTGCATAACCTTCTCTTTCATTAAGGTACTTTATATATGCTACAGATATATCCTTAAACATATATTTATACTCCGGGTTATCGGGGTATTGCTCCTTATATTGCCTTGCCATTTCATAAGCATTTGCATAGTCTTCCATGGCGGCAAGCAGGTCTATTTTACGTAAGATATACTGTTGCTCCCCCGGGTTTTCCCTTATCTGCTGCTCTATCATATCCATAGCCTGGACGTAGTTTTTCTTAGCCATGTATATGGAGTAGATATAATTTTTTGCTGATTTTCCGTAGTCAGGGTTTTCAGACAGACGAATAAATACGGGTAAAGCCTCATTATAATTTTGCTCGGTAAACTGCACTTTAGCATCTTCAAAAGCAAGCGCGTTATATTTGGCAAGTATATCACTGTCCGAAGGATATAATTCGTACAACCTGCCAAGCGTGCGGCGAATACCATTTTTATTGCCTAATAATTCATAAACCAGCAGTTGCTTAGAAAGCAGGTTCTTATCGTTGGGATTCGATTTTAAATCCTGTTCTAAGATAGCCAACGCATCTGCGTAATAACCACGGGATATTGCTGTTGAAAGCAGGTAATCATGTGCTTCATCGTTACCCTTATCCCTGTCATAAAGCTGCCCGTAAAGCACGTAAGGATCTGAGTTTTTATGGTAACGTGCGGCTTCTGCGGTAAGGTAAATCAGTAAGTTGCTATTATAAGCCGAAGGGGCTTTTTTCTGCTGCTCCTGCACAAGGGCTATTGCTTCCTGGTAGCGGTGCTGCTCCTGCAATATGCCAATTTTTTTATTGAATATTTCTTTGCTTCCCGGCAGGTGGTATAGGCCCATGTCTGCCGTATTAAGTGCTTCGTTTGTGTTACCAAGCTTCAGGTATAGGTTAATAAGGTTAAGGTACATTTCCTCATCATCTTTAGTAACCATTAACGCCGACTGATATTGTTTAACAGCATTGTTAAGGTCGCCATCCTTATTCATTTTAAGGGCATCTTCCTTTAGCACATTGTTAAACATCTGCTTTATTTCAGGGTCGTTCGGGAATATCTGGTATAAACGCCTTATTTCGCGGTTAGCCTCTACCCTGTTATCCATAAGGTTATACAGGTTTATTTTCCTGCGCCAAAGAGTTTTGCTATAAGGTGTAATTTCCAGTAATTCATTTACATAACAAACCGCACTTGCATAACGCTCTGTTTGGGTTTCTATGTTTATCAAATAATGGCGTGCATCTGTCCTGCGGGGGCTGTGCTGCAAAACATCAAGAAGCACTATTCTTGCCTCTTCAAGCCTGCCAAGCTCCATGTAGCATTTTCCAAGATATTCTTTAATATCCATATCCAGCGGCGCAAGGTCTAATGCTTTTTCACAATATTCGGCAGCTTTGGCAAAGTTGCCTTTTTCCTTCACCACCTCTTTTGCCATTTTAAAGTACTCGTCAGAGCCCTGTGCATAAGCCATACTGCACATTACCAAAAGTATAATGCAGCATATATATTTTACGAAAGTATTGCGCTTATTCATTAGCTGAGTCTTCTGTTTTAATTTTTGGTGTTGCCGTGTTTTCATATCCCTGCCTCGTCATCGTGCCCCATTCCATCTGCCTTGAGGTGTAAAAGTTGAAATATCCTTTTAAAGAGAAATAGATTAACAGCGGGTGGTATAAAAACGGCTCCAGGAATACCATTAGCCATAGCTTAAATGTTTCGCGGCCGGTTTTATACTGCCTTTTCACAAAATTGTCGAGTAGTATTACCAATGTACCGAACATTATGGCTAACGAATAAGAATACAGGAATATATAGCCTGCCATTGGCCAGTTAACATCATTTTTAAGCACCAGGTAAATAAAATAAACAATACCTGTTGCCTCTATTATCGGTGCAAGGAACTCATATATCATCTGGAAAGGAAACGTAATCATACCCAGCCTTTTGTATCGTGGGTTAAGCAATATCTTACGATGAACGAAAAATATCTGTGCCAGGCCGGTAGCCCATCTAACACGCTGTCGGCCTAAAATCTTTACGTTTGGCGGCCCTTCAGTCCAACAGCAGGAAACCGGTATATATTCTATCCTGTACTTTTGGTGGTTGTTAATCATGTAGGCAGCCATCTTAACCATAATATCCATATCTTCGGCATGCGAGGCACCATCATATCCACCGGCATTTACAGCCACTTCCTTATTAAAAAGGCCAAGCCCGCCTGATACATTGGGGACACAGTTTAAAAGGCTCCAGCCCATTTTACCAAACAGGTAGGCACGCAGATACTCCAGTTCCTGAAAACGCGGTATAAGCCTTTGCGGAGGCTTAACCCTTTCAATCACACCATCCGATATATCGCAGCTGTTAGACATGCGCAATGTAGCACCTACGGCAATTACCTTCTCTTTAGAGTTAAGAATAGGCTTTATCATCCGCAGCATGGTGTTACGCTCTAATATACAGTCTACATCCGTACATAAAAAGTAGTCATACTGTGCTGCATTTATACCCGCGTTCGAGGCATCGGCTTTGGTACCGCCATTCATTTTATCTACCACGGTAAGTTTAGCATACTTAGGGTTTGTAGATTTAAATATCCTTTTAAATGGTTTGGTTTTAATACGCTCTACATAAGCATAGGGCGTTTCTACCAGGTCAAATTCGCCTACAAGCAGTTCAAGCGTTCTGTCTTTACTACCGTCATTAACAATAATCACCTCATAAAGAGGGTAATTAAGCGTTAGCAGTGACTTAACGTTTACTATAATGGTCTTTTCTTCATTATAGGCCGGCGCCACAACCGAAATACCGGGAGTTAGTGGAGAATCAATAAGAAACTGATCATCAAGCCTTGAATTATAGGTCCTGTACCTCGTTATATTCACAAAGGAAAGTATCCCGAGTGTGAGGTAAACAAGGAACATAGAGGATGCGTAAAAGAATACAAAGTATTCAAAAAAGTTATAGGTTAAACCCATAGAGCAAATGATTTTTGGGGAGGGGGAGGATTTGTTTTATGCTTTTATTCTATATCTTTTTGAGGCACTATTGGTTCGTTCATTCTCATCTTTGCTTCTATCGGTGTAAATGAATCATTTTCATGCATTTGATGATAGGTGCGCAACGCTGAAGGAATTAATGGGTTCCTAACATGCTCTAAGATAAGCAGGTTAAAGCCAGACTCGGTTTTAAGCAGCTCTTCAAAATATGCCCTGCCCTGCTTGCCATATAAGTAAATCACTTCGGCAATCAGCTTTCGCGCATCGTGGTTGCTGGCCATTTCATAAGCGCTTTTCAAGAATCCTATTGCCTTGCCTGAGTTTATATATGAAATTGCCTCAATAATGGCATTCTGACATATAAATGGCTGGTTGTTATACATCCTTATAAGGCGCGATTCAATTTCTTTAACACGCATAGTACCCATAGCAAGTATGGCTTCACGACGAACCTGGTGGTCTTCGTGGCTAAGGTATTCTGTTAAAGATTCTACAGCGGTGGTTTGCCTGAAGTATGCCACAAGTTTTATAAAGAATTTTATCTGCTGCTTATCCTTACTATACTTAATCCATTTACTGAAGTTAGGCAGGCTCTCCTGGTGGTGCAGCACAAACTGCTGCATAAGGCTAATCTGGTCCCACTGGTTCATGTCGTTTTCCTGATCAAAAAACTTGAAAGGGTCGTTGTTACTTACACCAATATATGATGCCCTTGATTCTTTTCTTAATGATGAGTTCCTGGAATAGGTATGCGGCAATATCTTGGAATCGGATATGGTTAGGTCGAGCCTTGAAAGTGACTGAAATGCACGAAGGCGTATTTTGGTATTAGAAAAATCAATCCTTTTTTCAAGATAGTCGTCAATCTTTAATCCACTGATAACGCTGTCATAATTATGCGATTCCATATGTTGTTTTTCCTGCTTAACAACATCTTCGAGCGTAGGGATTAATGAAATATAGGTTTTACGCGAAAGCTCTCCGAAATTTTCTATAAACATACTGTAAACCTCAGCATCGCTATACTCGTCTTTCGCGATAAGTATATTGCGGAGGAAAGAGAAAATACGCGGACGGAGTTCTTTTACAATTTTCTCGCGTCTTTCTTTATCTCTTCTTACCACAAAAACAATAATCATAAAGGTAAGTGTTGCTGTGCAACTGAAGAAAATAAAGAAAATGGCAACCTGAATAACAAACGGGAACGAACTCAGGGATATCCAGAAGTGTTCAATGTAGTCGAAAAAATACCTCATAATATTAAAATTGTTTAACTTTTAAAGGCCCCCCGTTTTAGCCGATAAATAATAATCAATTAGTGAAATCCTGAATTATATCGCTTTATTTCAAATATTTATGCTAGTAAATTTGGTGTAAAAGTATAAAAAAATCTTTAACAAATATTTAAATATGAGTTATTTATTTTCTTTATTAATATTTAAATATTAGATACAATAAAGCAACATCGTTCCTAATGATTTAAATCTTAAACAACAGCCAATATGAATCAGGTATTTTAATGAGGAGAGATAAACTCATTAATTATTGATGACAAATGTGTCATTCGTGCATCAGCACGTTTAAAAACATAAGGTTTTTTACAAATAGCTTTAATAATAGCAAACATAATTTTACGGATTTTTGGGGACACAAATATAGCTTAAATCCTATAAAATACAAATAAATACTAAAATATTATTAAAATTTAGTTAAAACTGAATGCTATAACACCTCCAAAGAGCATTTGCCACTTAGTTTTCCTCACTTTTTGAGATTGCGGGGTAAATGATGAAGCTTTTTTCTCACTAGTCTTGGTAGTAATTTGCTGCTCTGAAACGCGTTCTGTTTCTTTTTTAACCTCACTTTGACCGGCATATGATACAAGTGTGTAAAGTGTATATTCAACTTCTTTAAATATACGGCTGTTTACAAGCAGATTCTCTACACTGGTTTCTTCGTTAAATTCTGTGCACAAAGCAAGATCAGCAACATTCCATATTTTCTTGGATGCATACATATCAAAAATACTTCCCGCTTTACCGGAGGTTAACATACCTGCAAAGTTAAAATGGGTGGCAGTGATAAGCAGTCCGTCGCCAAAAATTTCAGAAAATATAAAATTATCAAAAGCATAGATAATTTTTCCCATAAAACTTTTAAGCTTGTGTACTGCGGGGGCAGTTTTATGCTCTAAAACACTATCTGATTGTATAATACCAACTACGCCCGACTGCTTTGTATCATAATCATATACAGCATATACATTATAATTTACATCATAAGTATAATTATCTGACGAACGGTACTGTTTTGTAAAAGGCTTATAAGTAAGCAATAACCCATTCTCAAAACGGTGAACAACATTTAGTTCTTCATCTGCCTCCCTACCGTCAAGGTCGAGTACAGCGTAAAACGGAGAATTGTCGCGCTTCGCTAAAACGTAATTATCCTGATTATAAGAAACATCAACAAAATTAGTTTCTATACTTCTATCATACTTGTCTACAAACACCATCCTGTTGTCAGCAGACTTTTTAGTTTTAAAGTTCATGTCTGTACTACATTATTAATAATTAATATATTAATAATAGCACTGCCCGATATAGGCATATAGTAAATTATAAACTGTAATTTTGGGTAAGGGGGGAAAGCGGAGTTGATTGTCTAGTTACACCATACATTTTTTAAGTTTTAAAATGGTTATTACATCTATTTTCTTCTTCTTCTTTTAATTTTCGTGGAAAACCAGTAAAGGTACTTTGGTGTGATATGCCATTTTTTTAGTAAGGCTCCTGTGGAAGAGGCTTTCAAAAAATCCTCTTTTGTGGGTACGCATTACCAGCATATCTACCTGCTGATTTTCAATAAAATCCAATATCGTTTGTTCTATATGATCTCCGGCAATATTAAAAAAGTCGATATTGTTGTCTTTATAATACATCTTCCATTCATTAATCCTCTCATCAATATCTGCCGGGTCGTCATCATTTTTTATATACAGGCAATACACCTTTGCCTTAAATTTTTCTGCCAATTCAAGCGTGCTTTTCAGCGCTTCGTTGTCCTTATCTTTATACTGGGTTGTAAAAGCTATACTTTTAACCTGATGATGAAACTGTGCCGCTTTAGGCACACACAGTACAGGTGTTTGGGTATTTGCTATTACAGCCCCGGCGTTAGAGCCTAAAAAAGCCTCTTTAACACCACTTGCGCCTGTGGTTCCCATAACCACTAAATCAATATTTTCTTCATTGCAAACCTTGTTGATGTTATACACAAGATCGCCGTATAAAAGTATATTACGTAATTTTATATGATCCAGTTTTTTATTTTGTGCAATTTTATGCAAAGCAGGTAATTCTTCCCTGAAACTTTCAAACTGGTTAAGCTCTACAATATCAAAAATCTCTTTTGTAGATTCCGGTAACGGCGGAGCTTCCACTATAGGCAAATCATAAACATGCAATATAATTACCTCAGCATCAAAAGAATCTGCAAATTGTAATGCGTAAACAAAAGCTGCGTTTGCAGCTTCAGAGAAATCAGTAGGGAACAAAATACGCTTCATGGCTTTAATTTTATAGACTAAATTTAAGAAAAACACGTTATATTTCCTACTTTTTTTCTTACAAATTAACACAAATATAATTCGCTGTACCTTTTGATAAAGCTGCCTTAACCGCAGGCATATCAGTAAATTTATGAACGTAATCTAAAAGGCAGATACCGCTTAAAAATGTATCTTTGCAGAAAAAATAAATGATTCTTCAAGATACCATAACTGCCTTAGCAACACCTTCAGGTTCAGGAGCCATAGCAGTTATCCGCATATCCGGTCCAGAGGCTGTCAAAATAGCTGCAGATGTGTTTGAACCTGTCAGGAACAAAGATATAATGCAATGTAAATCACACACTATACACCTCGGTAATATCGTTGAAAATGGTAAAATATTCGATAATGTACTTTTATCCGTTTTCAGGGGGCCAAATTCTTACAGCGGAGAAGACACAATTGAAATTTCATGCCACGGGTCTGTGTACATTCAGCAACAGATATTGCAGTTATTATTGCGTAAGGGCTGCCGTATGGCTAATGCCGGTGAATTTACATTAAGGGCATTTCTTAACGGCAAGCTCGACCTGTCTCAGGCAGAAGCGGTGGCCGACCTTATTGCAAGTGATAATGAAGCATCGCACCAGGTAGCAATACAACAAATGCGGGGAGGTTTTAGTAATGAAATTGCACGATTAAGAGAAGAACTATTAAATTTTGCATCATTAATAGAGCTGGAGCTTGACTTTGCAGAAGAAGATGTAGAATTTGCCGACCGGACTCAGTTTAATGCACTCTTAGAAAAAATTGTTTTTGTACTAAAGAGGCTTATAGATTCTTTTGCTGTAGGCAACGTAATAAAAAACGGCATACCCGTAGCCATTGTAGGGGAACCCAATGTAGGGAAATCTACGTTGTTGAATGCGCTTTTAAACGAAGAACGTGCTATAGTATCTGAAATTGCAGGGACAACCCGTGATACTATTGAAGATGAAATAGTGATTAATGGGATTGGCTTCCGGTTTATAGATACTGCCGGTATAAGGGAAACCGAAGATGTTGTAGAAAGCATAGGCATAAGAAAGACATTCGAGAAAATAGGACAGGCACAGGTAGTTATTTATATGTGTCCGTTTATTGGAGATAAAATTGTATTAAAAACTGTTGAAAGTGAAATTTTAAAAATAAAGGAGAAGTTCCCTCAAAAAGAAATCATTGTCGTTGCCAACAAAAAAGATCTTTATACTGCTTCGCAAACAGAAGAGGTAAAGGCAACACTTCCGACAACAATATTTATGTCGGCAAAAAACAATGAAGGTACGGAGGAACTGAAAACAGAATTACTTTCTCTTATTAATACCGGGGCACTACGCAATAATGAAACAATAGTTACTAATACCCGCCATTACGATTCATTACTAAAGGCATTTGAAGAGATACAAAAGGTACAATGGGGAATGAAATCCGGCATTTCAGCTGACCTTTTGGCTATAGATATAAGGCAGGCTTTAAATTACTTTGGTGAAATAACCGGGCAGGTATCTAACGATGAGCTTTTAGGAAATATTTTTGCCAATTTCTGTATCGGAAAATAACTATCGAAAACATCGGATAGAAAAAGAAAGAAAAAGCACTGTATATCAGTTAGTTAAAAACAATTAATTTTCTGAAATTTTCACATTTATAGTTGTTGTGTCAAAATAATTGTTTAATTTTGGACACAATTTTAATGGTGTGCCATTTTTTGTGACAGTATTAGTTTTTATAAAACAGCTTTGTCCACTTATGTCCCATCTGTATCGTAACTTGTCCGATTCTTATGCTTTTAACTGGCAAAACGTACAATAAAATATGCCTATTCTGTAGGAAAGAATTTGAAGCACAAAAAAGGACTACTAAATATTGTAGTCATCAATGTAATTCAAGGGCGTATAAAGTGCGGAAGCGTGATGAAAAAGATGTTGAGGTTAATTTTGAAGAATTTGTAAAAAGGGAACTACAATACCAACGTGAATTAATGAGTCAAATTCAGGTTACATTGAGTGAACTTATCGAATCTCAAAAATTTTCTTCAAAAGATTTTATCACACCTACTGAATACTGTAATCATTATGGTATCAGTAGAAAAACTTTAAGCCGATATATAAAAGATAATAAGGTAATCGTACATAAGCTCAGTAATCGGAAATTTTTAATCAAAAAATCATCTTATTATGACAGTAAGAACGTATTACCGTGAAACAAAAGACGGTAGAAAAGTAGTTTATGTGGATTATTCCATTGATGGCAATCGCAAAAGAGAACGAACAGTAATGTTTTATCACTCACAGCCAAAAAACAGTTCGGAACGTGAACACAACAAGGAAACAAAAAAATTAGAAGAACATTTTGTTTCTAATTTGACTTTGAAAATTCAAAGTGGCGAGTTGGGTATTCAAGTTTCAAAACACAAGAACAAAAATTTTATCGAATTTTTCAGCTATCTGACTCAAAAGCGTGAAAGTACCGATAAAAATTACAGTACTTGGAGGTCAGCATTAAAACATTTAAAAGAATTTTGTCCAGACGGATTAAGTTTTAAGCAGATGGATAAACATTGGTTGGAAGATTTTAAACATTTTTTAAGCGTTACACAAGGTTTAAAAAGTTCATCAGCCAATAATTATTTTAATGTGGTAAAACATGGTATTCATGATGCTTTCAGAGAACGATTAATTCCTATTGATTTTGCTACTTTGGTTTCAGCACCAACAGTTGAACATGCAATTAGGGTGTTTTTAACTCAAGAGGAAATTCAAAAATTAAAAGAAACCGAATGTAAAAATCCAATACTTAAAAAAGCATTTCTTTTTTCTTGTATGACTGGTATGGCTTACGCCGACATCAAAAAATTAGAATGGAAAGATTTTAGAAAAGATGATGAGGGCAATTTCTTTATTGACTTTCATCGCAAAAAAACAAAAGGGTTACAAAATCATCCAATTTCTAAAGAAGCAAGAGAATTTTTAGGTGTCGCAAGTAAATTGCCAAACGAAAAAGTTTTTAGAGAATTGAATTATAATAGTTGGATGAATATGCAATTACGAGAATGGGTTTATAGTGCTGGAATTCAGAAAACCATAACGTTCCATTGTGCAAGACATAGTTATGCAACGCTACTTTTACACAAAAAAGCAGATATAACAGTTGTGAAAGAACTTTTAGGGCATAATGATTTGAAAACTACTATGATTTATGCTAAAGTTATGGATATTGACAAACGAAATGCAGCCGACCTTATTCATTTTGGAATTTAATTTTTTGGGCTTTTTTTACATATAGTTAAATGGATAAAATGAACAAAAGGTCGAAAATAGAAGTCTTGATATATAATTTTTTCAATAGCAACAACAGTGCTAGTGAATATACCTTTGAATTATTCTCAAATAAACCTAAAAATCAAGTTACTATCTTGTCGAGGTCAATATTGATGTTTTTAAATGAAAACAAGCAAGAGAAAGTTTTAAAAGACATTTTATTAGAGAGGGTTTTGCTTGATGAGTCTGTAAAATTGGGTTCAAAAATTAATACATCAAACGACTTTTTTAATACTCGTTTTGCTGAAAGAATCAAAGAATTAAGAATTTTACAGACAGAGATTTTACCAAATTATTTAGGAAATAAAACTAAATTGGAAGATAGTAAACATCTTGTAGGATTTAAGGTAATTGGCAATCAAGATATATTTCTTGAGGATTTACGCTTACATTTAATAAAACAAAAGTTTATAGCGGAAATTCCAAATTCCAAATTTTTAAAATGTTTCAAGAACAATCTTCCTGAAAATTATACCAAAATAACTTGGTTAAAAGACGCAAATGTGCTTCATCAGTTAGTTAAAACTATTTGTAATAGAGCAAATAATAAGATTGGCAATTATAAAATGTGGAATGCGTCAAGAAATGTTTTCCAAGATGAATTGGGTAATGTGCTTGATGTTAAATATAATAGTTCTGTTGCTGAAAGTAATCTTGACTATCAAAATTTAATGAAAAACATCTTTTATCCTTTAGGATTGGAAAAATAATTTCAAAAGGTTTCATAAATCCACATACCTGAGATTAAGTAATTTTCGAGACTTAAGATTTTACCACTATTACATGGCTCTTACATTAAAAAGTAAGAGCCTTTTTTATGGATTTTCATATTTAATTTAGCCATCAAATAATAATAAAATAATATAAATATGACAAACGAACAATTAAAACAAGAAATGGAAAGTATGAAAGAAATGCTTTCAGAAATGAGTCTAAACACTAAAGAATATTTAGATGTAGAGGAAACATCAAGATTTTTACATCTATCTGTATCGTCCGTTTACAAGTTAACGCATGGCGGAAAAATCAGGTATTCAAAATCAGGAGGTAAAAAAATCCTTTTCAGGAGAAGCGATTTAGTGGAATATATTGAGAAAGGATTCTCCTCGACTAGTGAAGAATACCAAAAACTAACGGATAAAATGATTGATAGAACATTCAAAAACCGTAGATGATATGTTATACCAGTTTATTTGCAATTATTCAAGACTATAAAGAATATTTAAGTAGTAATGAGGTAGATTATATAGAGGGTATTGCTCATCAATCAAAAAAACCATTAGAATATTTTTGGCATTACAACAAAAATACACATGGAGAAACCAGAATAGGTTACAATCAATGGCTTTCGCATAAAGTTTCGTTAGCTAAACATTTTTATCATAATAATTATTGGGATTTAACTTATTCTGACCTTGGTTGTGCAATCTATGATTTGGCTGATAGTTTAAAATTACGCCCAAACGAGCTGAAAATAAGATCGATTGAAATGGGATTGAATTTACCCATGACTTTAGATTTTGATGCTCTTAAACTCACTACTATGATGCTCAACTTTAAAAATAGATTTTTTGAGGATATGACTAAAAGTAATACAAAAACAAGTGTAGGTAAAGAATGCCTTTTGCAAGAATACATCATAAAAATGTATAGTAAAACTAAAGAAGCAGACCTTGATTGGGAATTATTACGCTATGAAATTCGAGTTAAAAAAATGAATTATCTACAAAACTCGACAATCAGAACCCTCGAAGATTTATTGGACAAAAGAAATTTACTCTACTTAAAGGACAAATTAGTCGAGAACCTTGAAGAAATAGTTTTTTTTGATAATACAGTTCCTATTTCGGAGTTGAAGTCAAGCGAAAGAGAAATTTACATGAATTGGCAAAGTGAATTTTATAGAAAAGAATTATTTGAAGCTGATTCACGACACCGAAAATTTAATTACCAAAAGCAAAAGTTTGAAGAAATTATTGAAAAACACGGAGAACATAAAATTAAACCAACGCTTATTAATCAAGTTTCAGAAACTTGGCAAAATTTATTAGAATCTTAAAATAAAAAATCATGCAACAAATTGACCTTTTTAAAAATTATCTAAACAATCATTACAACTTTAGATTTAATGAAATTAGCAGTAAAGTAGAGTTTAAACCAATAAGCGAAAGTAATTTTAAATCTATGACAGACAGAGATTTG
>CEQG01023052.1_pt1 | contig 12626 bp, 6 predicted proteins | sample 350301 | NCBI WGS metagenome assembly CEQG01 (sample SAMEA2621242, study PRJEB7988) | marine metagenome | isolation source: saline water (ENVO:00002010), including | reverse complement strand
GACCGAGATGTTTTGGTTCTTTTGCCTTGGCCTTTATGTACTGACGTTTGGCCTGGCTTTTCTTGAGACAACGGCAAACCCATATATACTGGCGATGGGTGATCAAAAGACGGCCACGCAACGTTTAAATTTGGCGCAGGCCTTTAACCCGGTAGGGCTTATAGCTGGTTTACTTGTCGCAAAATTTTTTGTGCTCGACCTGCTCAAGTCTGATGACGTGGAGAACTTCTCCATACTCCCCGAGGCGCAAAAAATATTGATCAAGACCTCAGACTTGATGGTGATACGCAACCCCTATGTTATCCTGGGGCTCGTGGTACTGGCCATCCTGATACTTATCGCGGTCAATAAAATGCCACAGGCAAAAAGCGAGGGCGGCCTCCCTAACCTAAAAGAAACTTTTGCCGATCTCTTCAAGAACAAAAAATATTGCCTGGGCGTGCTTTCATTAGTGCTTTACATGGGTGCGCAAATAGGGAGCTGGACCTACATCTATCAATATGCGGAGTCAAAAGGTATTGCTAGTAATGTAGCGGCAAACTATCAATTTGCGGCATTTATTCTTTTTACGCTGGGGCGTGTACTGGGCACTTATCTTTTAAGGTTTATGAGCGCGGGCAGGATGCTGGCATGGTTTTCAGCACTAGGGGGCTTGCTTACCCTTGGTGTCATCATGCTGGAAGGTACCGTGGGATTGTACTGTCTCGTTGGCGTTTCGTTTTTCCTTTCGGCGATGTTCCCTACCATCTACGGTATCGCACTTGAAGGGTTGAGGGAAGAAGAGGCAAAAATAGGTGCTGCTGGCCTGGTCATGGCCATCGTGGGCGGGGCATTGCTGCCTCAATTTCAAGGAATGATCATAGACGTGGGCGGTGTGGCCGTTAATGACACGACCATACTGGGGGTAAGCGAAATGAACTTTTCTTTCATACTTCCTGCCCTGTGTTTTGTGACGGTCGCGGTCTATGGCATCTGGGTGGCCCGAAAGGCAATAAGATGATACGCCCTATTAAGAAATTGATAATATTTAAGCCTCTTAAAGAAGACCTTATAATTTCATAAATGCATTCTCTAAAAATTATTTGATTACCTAAAACGTTTTAGTATATTTACGATAACGTTAACTTTATTTTAAACAACAATTAACAATTGATGAAAAAACTACTATTCTTCCATGTTTTTTGGCGGTCGTCTTCTTCATGGCGATTGGCCAAGAGCTTTCAACGGTTGTCCCTGTTATTTATGGTCCTCTTGTTGTGTGGCTTTGCCCAGGCACAGGAAACAACCATAACGGGTACCGTGAGTGATGCCGATGGGCTACCGCTACCAGGTGTCACGGTGATGGAAAAGGGTACTAACAACGGTACCCAGACTGATTTTGATGGTTATTATTCACTCAACGTGGGGAGTGCACAGAGCGTGCTTGTCTTTTCATACGTAGGTATGAAAACGTTTGAGGAGGTCGTGGGCGATAGAAGCTCAATTGATGTGGGGCTCCAGGAGGATGTTGCAGCCCTGGATGAGGTAGTCGTCGTAGGGTATGGAACCCAGGTAAGGTCTAAGGTTGCCGGTGCAGTTGACCAGATTAACGAGCAGGCCTTTGAAGGAAGGTCTTCTGCTAACGTGGCCCAGTCCCTTCAGGGTAAGTCACCGGGGCTTGTCATACAGCAGCGCAACTCAGAACCCGGCGCTGGCCTCAATATCAATATCAGGGGCATAAGCACCCTGGGGAACAACAATCCGCTTATCGTTATTGACGGTATCGTGGGTGGAGATATCAACAGCCTCAACCCTGCTGATATTGAGAGTATTTCTGTTTTAAAAGATGCAGGTAGTTCTGCAATCTACGGCTCACGTGCTAACAACGGTGTGGTTTTGGTCACAACCAAAAAAGGAAAGAAAGGAAGGGCGATGACCATACAGTACAACGGGCTCAGTGGGTTTAACAATCCCCACTTTTTTACACGGCCGGTAGAAGGATATGAAAATGCCATACTTAGAAACGAAGCTGCATTTAACTCTGACGGGGTGAGCAGCGCGGTGTTTACACCAGAAGAAATAAGGCAGTTGAGGGAAAATGGATCTGAAGAATGGTTTGCCGAAGAAATCGTGCAGGAGGCCCTGCAGCAAAATCATAGTTTGTCCATTTCTGGAGGTAATGACAATACGACTTACAGGGTTTCACTGGGCTATACAGATGAGAAGAACATCTTTGTGGGACCATCAAAGGGCATGAAGCGGTACAACTATCGCATCAACCTTACCAGTGAGTTTGATAAATTCAGGATTGAGTCAACTTTGGCTTACGCCAAACAAAAGATAAAGGACCACTCGTTCAGCACAGGGACCTTGATGGTCGATGCGTTCAGGACCCCGCTCTATTATAAACAAAAGGATGAGGAGGGCAATTACTTGACAAATGATGTCCTTGCACAGTTTAACCCACTGGGTATCCTGGAGCAAGGCGGTTTTAGACATTATGATAATGATGACCTTTTTGGGTCATTGTCTGCTCAATACTCCATAACTGATGAATTCAAGGTGCGTGGGGTCTTTGGTGGCAGGTTGTACAACAACTCGCTCTATGCTAGGACAAAAACGGTTAACTTTTCTCCTGGAGGTGTGTATGGTGATAACCGCGATACCCGGGACGAGATGCGTAAAAGCCTTGACCTGAACACACAGTTCCTTGCAGAGTACAATAATACTTTTGCTGACAAGCATGATTTAAATGTGCTTATAGGGGTTTCTAATGAAAATCATAGTGATAGGGGTATAGGGCTCTTTAGGATCAAGACTGACCCAGACCTGGGTACACCTACGACGGAGACAACCATAAGCGAAGGTTCTTACAACTCAAACCAAAGCTCGTCTAAAAACAGTTTGAACTCCCTGTTTGGCAGGACATCTTATTCTTATGATGACCGTTATACGGCAGAGTTTAGCTTTAGGTATGATGGTTCATCAAAGTTCAGGAAAGAATTGAGGTGGGGCTTTTTCCCATCAGCATCCTTGATCTATAGTGTGACAAATGAAGATTTCATGCAGGACTATAAGGAAAAATGGGGGAATATAAAATTCAGGGGTTCTTATGGGGTACTGGGTAATCAAAACGTTCAGGATTTTCAATATAAGACCACATATTTCACCTTTCAAAATGCCTATGCCTACAATAATGATGCTGTAAGCGGTACGGGGTATAATTTTGCAAACCCTGACCTATTATGGGAAAAGGCGGCAACTTTGAACCTGGGTGCTGACCTGGACTTTTTTGACAAGTCCCTCTATGTCTCATTTGACTGGTTCAACAAGATAACCTCAGATATACTCGTGGCACCTGCCGTGCCAGGTGTCTATGGTACGAGCCTGCCAGATTTTAATGCAGGTAAGGTTAAAAGCTATGGCTGGGAACTCTCTGCAACCTATCGTCATACGGGTAAATTGTTCAGCCATACCCTTACAGCAAACATAGGGGATTCACAAAACGAGGTACTTGAATTTCAAGATGGTGAAATCCTGACAGGGGTAGAGGAGCTTCAGGTGATCCTTAGGGAAGGCGTGCCCTATAGGTCATATGTAGGCCTCAAGAGGGCTGGTATCTTTCAAAGTTTTGAAGAAATCGAGAACAGTGCCGTGCCGGTGGGACTTTCACCCGTGCCCGGCGACAATAAGTATGTTGACCTCAATGAAGACGGGGTGATCGATGACAATGACAAGTTCATCTTTGGCAATCCATTTCCACGCTATACCTTCGGTATTACCTATAATATGGAGGTTAAGGGCTTTGATTTAAGCGTCTTTGTGCAAGGTGTGGGCAAAAGGACCATGATGGTGCGTGGGGAGCAGGTTGAGCCGTTCCATTTTAATTATGGAGCCACCATGTACACCCATCAGCTGGATTACTGGACCCCACAAAATACAGGTGCCTATTATCCAAGATTGGCAAATAATGGTACACAGTCTAATACAAACAATTTTAGACGCGGTTCTGACATGTATCTCTTTGACGGGGCATATGCCAGGTTAAAGAACGTGCAGGTGGGGTATACCATACCACAATCCACAACACAATCAGTTGGGATAGATAAATTCAGGATCTACCTATCTGGTAGAAACCTGCTCACCCTTGCAAAGACAGATTGGCTAGATCCAGAACTATCAGAGTTTGACTCAAGCTTGAACCTGGGAGGGGCAAATAGCGCAAGGGCTTATCCTACACTGGTTTATTATGGGCTAGGTATAGATATGACATTTTAAAAAAAGCAATGAAAATGAATACAAATATCTACAGATTGTTTTTTGGTGTATTAACGGCAATGCTCTTCACAAACTGTGAGAAGCTGGACCTGGTACCAGAAAACTCATTTACAGACGAGACATACTGGACATCCACTGACAAGGCCCAGACATTCTTGAACACCGCCTATTCACAGATGATGAATAGCACTTACTTCTTTTATAACGAGGCACTCTCTGACAATGCCTATAATGGGCGAGGGGACAATGCAGGTGCAGCTTCTATTGCATCAGGTACCTATGATGCTTCACTGGGGAGGTTAAAAAGTGAATGGAACAACCGGTATGCGGGCATAAAAACTACAAACCTTATACTGGAAAACATCGATAGGGTGCCAGATATGGATGAGGAGGTACGGTCAAGAATGAAGGCCGAGGCACGTTTTCTAAGGGCATGGCAACATTTTTACTTGATGACCTGGTTTGGTGACATTCCGTTGCTGGAACAAGACCCGTCACTTGAAGAGGCAAAATCAATAGAAAGGACACCACGGGCCCAGGTGCTACAGTTTGTGATTACAGAACTTACGGATATCATGGATGATATTCCATTAAAATCAGCATATGCTGAAGGTGAGCGCGGTAAGATAAGCCGCGGGGCGGTCGCTGCATTTTTGGCCAGGGTACATCTTTATGAGGGCAACTGGTCACAGGTTGCGACCTATTGTGAGATGATCATGGACGGTGATGTGGGCAACTATTCCCTCTTTTCCTCATATTCAGGATTGTTCCTGCCACAGAACCAGTACAGTCCAGAAGATATACTTAGCCTGCAATATGCACCCATCAACAAGACCTGGGGAGAGTTTTTTGACATGGCCCCCATCTCAATAGGTGGGCGTGTCAATGCACTCGCACCCACTCAGGAACTTGTGGACAGTTATATTACGCTCAATGGCGAAAACATTGACGACGCAGGTTCTGGCTATGACGAGGATAACCCATATGAAAACCGTGACCCTAGGTTAACGGCCACCGTGGTGTACCATAATTATCAATGGCAAGACCTCGATGGTACGACCACCATCTACATCGAGCCAGGGTCAGACCCTGATGATGCCACAGATGAATATGCACCGGGAGGTTCAACTACATCCACGGGATATTACACCCGTAAATATTTTGACCCTAACCATGAGTCAGGCCTTGCCACCAGTACAAACCTGATGCTCATTCGCTATGCAGATGTACTGCTTATGTATGCTGAAGCAAAATTAGAGTTGGGAGAATTCAATGAGACGGTATGGAACAATACAATACGCCCGTTGCGTGACAGGGCTGGTTTTACTGATCCTGCTGCCCTGGCATATCCCAGCACATTGAGCGAGCAGCAGATGAGGATGGAGATCAGGAATGAGAGAAGGGTAGAACTTGCGATGGAAGGCCTAAGAATCTTTGACATACGCAGGTGGAAAACAGCTGAAGATGTGCTTAATGGGTATGCACATGGGGCACAGTTTGGCCCCAGTGATATCGACAATGGTTATCTTAGGGTAAACCTGAGGACATTTGATCCTTCAAGGCATTATCTATGGCCCGTACCCAGGGATGAACGGCTCATTAACCCTAACCTAACACAAAACCCAGGATGGTAACTCAAAATATAAAATATAGAACACATAAAAACTACAAGGTTATGAAAAGCGCAATAGGTAAAATTTTAGTCTTGGCGACCCTCTTTTTGGGTTTTGCCAGCTGTGACGACGATGATTCGTTGAACGTGGCAGAGGTTTCAGAGGTTGAGGCTCTGTATAGTCCTGAAAACAATACGTCTTATAACCTCGAGGCACAAAGCTCGGTGGTGTTTGAATGGCAACCATCTAAATCTGCTGATAATGGCTTTGTGGCCTATGATGTGGTGTTTGATGTTGAGGGAGGTGATTTTTCTAAACCCATTTTTGTGACCCCGTCGGACGGGCAGGGTTTTCAAAGCAAGCTAAACTTGTCATTTACCCGGTTAAACCAGATTGCCGGCATAGCGGGTATAGGTATTGGAGAGACAGGTAAACTTCAATGGACGGTATGGAGTTCTAAGGGCCTGGATGTAAAACTGGCCCAAGAGACCAGGACCATTGAGGTGATAAGACCTGATAGCTTCCCCACACCAGACCAGCTCTTTATAACCGGTGCTGCCACTGAGGGGGGCACTGACCTTGCAAGCGCACTACCATTCGTGAAAACGGGGGCAACAACGTATGAAATCTATACCAAGCTTGCACCAGGTACTTACAATTTTGTCACAAAGACAAGCGGTGAGTTTGACGAATTCTATATAGAAAATGGCAGCAAGATAAAGATGGATGGCGAGACCACATACAGTGGTGATGAGGCCGTTAATCGCATTCGCCTGGACTTTAGTGATAATAGTGTACAGATATCCACGGTAGATAAAGTGGAGCTTTGGTTCCCCCCTAACGGGGAATACTTGTTTGCGTTTGACTACGCGGGCAATGGTACCTGGCAGGTACTTGATGAATATATTGAATTTAGGCAAGAGTCATGGGGAAGGGATGAGCGTTACAAGTTTAAGTTTACCGTGACCACAAATGGCAATACCCAAGAAGAATGGTATGGTAGTGTAAATGGTGACAATCAACGTCCTAATGAAAACACCGCGGATTCTTTTTACTACATGGTACCCGTATCAGATGACTACTGGGGCAATAGCTTCAAGTTTAGGGGAGAGGTTGACTATTCTAATGTTGATATAAACATCTACTTCAATGCAGATGTGCCAGCATATACCCATGTGATTACCGTACTTTAAAAATAAAAAGCAATGATATTGAAGATAAATAAAAGCGTAACCTATAGCCTGGTCCTCCTGGGGGCCATAACGCTGTCCTGTAGTGATGATGACCCCATACCGTTGAGAGATCCATCAACAACGGTAGGGCAGGAGGTCGCAATTGACTGGGCTGCCACGGCAGACTCAATACAGGACGCAACTTACAATACCTACCTGGGTTCTGAGGGTACCTTTGTGACTGACAATCTAGGTAACTCCACTTTTCAATACTGGCCTAACGCACATGCACTGCATATACTCGTGGACGGTTATGTGCGTACGGGCAACGGTGCTTATCTGCCTAAGATGAAGGCCTTGCTGCGGGGTATTAAAACAAAACATGGCGGTTCTTACAGCAATGTTTTTAACGATGATATGTTATGGCTGGGCAACAGTAGCATGCGGGCATTTAATGCTACAAATGATAGTGAGTATCTGGATGTGGCAAAATTGCTCTGGGATGATATCCTGCTGAGCTATAGTGATGTTTTTGGCGGGGGTATCGCATGGAAAAAAGATACTCCAAACTCAAAGAATGCCGTATCTAATGGCCCAGCGATTATACTGGCCATGCGCCTGTATGACGCCACGGGTGAAGAAACCTATCTCACCTGGGCCAAGGACCTGTACGCCTGGGAAAAAGCAAATCTTGTAGATCCTGAAAATGGAGAAGTGTGGGATAATATACATCTTGAAGATGGCCAGCCAGTAGTTCAAAAAAACTGGGTTTTTACATACAATATGGGTACATGGATAGGAGCTGGCCTAAGGTTGTATAATGAAACCGGTGACCAGGGTTATCTTAACGACGCGGTAAAATCCACACGCACTACCCTCACAAGCCCTAACCTAACCAATGAGGGGGTCCTTAAAAGTGAAGGACAAGGTGATGGTGGCCTTTTCAAGGGAATTTTGGTCCGTTATTTTACCGAGATGATCCTTGAGGATGATATAAGTGAAGATGACCGTCAGGACTTCCTGGACTTCTTGATTTTTAACGCAGAAACTTTTTATAAAAAAGGACTTAGCCACCCAGGGATGTTATCAAGTCCTGACTGGAGGAATACACCTGGCGATAGAACAGACCTTACAACACAACTTAGCGGCGTGATGCTCGTGGAAGCAGCAGCTCGATTAGAAGCCGAAGGGTTAACGGAATGATATTTGATTTAGCTTTTTGTTAGTAGGGGTCAGGCAATAGTGGCCTGACCTCTATTATTTATAGATGATAACCATTTGAGGCTCAAATGATAGGTAATCCTATAAATAAATTAGATTTGTAAATATTTGATTAGCTAAAACGGTTTAGTATTTTTGAAGCCATATTCTTTATATAAAACATGAATTCTACCAAGTTGTAAGAATATGCTGCAAGGGCTAAATTTAAAGCCATCCATGAATGTTGACCTAATGATGATTTAAGAAATGAAACGCAGAACTTTTATACAAAACACAGCCCTTGCCGGTGGATTGACGATGATTGACCCAGCACACCTTATGGCGGCAAATAGATACAATGCAAAGGATTTTCCCATAGTACGGGTCCCTAAGGGACAGCGCAATTTTGAAAGCCATGCCATTGAAAAGGCAATAAAGGAATTTTCAAAAAATGTGAAAGATGAAGAACTGGCATGGTTGTTCAACAACTGCTTTCCTAATACGCTTGATACCACAGTTACCTATAAAACCATTGATGGCAGGCCAGATACCTATGTAATCACGGGAGATATTGATGCCATGTGGCTCAGGGACAGCTCTGCACAGGTATGGCCCTATATGCAGTTTGCTGATGAAGATAAAGACCTCAAGCATTTGATAGCCGGGGTAATCAATAGGCAAACACGTTACATTCTCAAAGACCCATATGCTAACGCCTTCTATGATGATCCTGATAAAAAAGGAGAGTGGAGCACAGATATGACAGATATGAGACCGGGTGTACATGAGCGCAAATACGAGATTGACTCCCTGTGTTACCCCATACGCCTGGCCTATAATTACTGGAAGACCACGGGTGACGATGCCCCATTTGATGAAGCATGGGTAAAAGCAATCAAGAATATACTCCAGGTCTTCCGTGATCAACAAAAGAAAGATGATCGCGGCCCATATAAATTTCAGCGTACCACGGCCGTGGCAACTGATACCCGTGCACTGCATGGATACGGATATCCAGTAAATCCCGTGGGATTGATTTGCAGTGCATTTCGCCCCAGCGATGACGCCACCGTCTTTTCCTTTTTGATCCCATCTAACTTTTTTGCAGTAGTAAGCCTAGAGCAGGCCGCAGAGATGATAGAGACATTAAAAGGCGATACCGCTTTCGCGAAAGAGCTTCGTGCACTGCGCACAGAGGTCAAGGATGCCTTGGCAGCGCACGCCGTTTTTGACCACCCCAAGCATGGCAAGATATACGCGTTTGAAATAGACGGCTATGGCAACCGCCTTATGATGGATGACGCTAACGTGCCCAGCCTTTTGTCCCTGCCATACCTTGATGCCATAGATGTAAATGACCCCATATATCAGAACACAAGAAATTTTGTCTGGTCGCTGGACAATCCCTTTTTCTTTAAGGGTACCGCTGCTGAAGGTATAGGAGGTCCCCATGTGGGCATGGACATGATATGGCCCATGGCCATCACCATGCGCGGGTTGACCAGCACAAAAGAAGAAGAAATCAAAGAATGCATACAGACCCTCAAGGCCACGCATGGCGGCACGGGCTTCATGCACGAGACCTTTCATAAGGACGACCCGGCAAACTTTAGCCGTTCATGGTTTGCATGGGCAAATACACTTTTTGGTGAATTCCTGTGGAAGACCTATAAAGAATCTCCAGGATTATTGAAGCAATAATAAAAAATCAACCAGTAGCTTTATTCTTGAAATAATGAATAGCAATAGATCAAAATATTACATTCTCTTTTTAGTAAGCCTGTTGTTTATGGCTTGCGCCAAAAAAAGTACAGATCAAGAACAAAGAGAAAACGGGTTTGTCACAAATCCCGCAGATTATGTAAACCCATTTGTGGGCACAGCGCCCCTCACAGATCCAGAATTTATAGGGTACACCCCACCAAAGGATTGGCGCGTATGGGCAGGCCTTACCTTTCCCGGGTCATCATTGCCCAATGCCATGGTGCAATTGAGCCCCATTACACAATACGGCAGCGGTGCGGGATACGAGTATGAAGACGATGAGATCATAGGATTTGCGCATACTAACAAGGGCCACTGGAATTTATGTAACCTGCCCATCCTGCCGGTTTCCAATGGCGCCACATACCCCTTTAAATCTAAATTTAAAAAAGATACCGAAGGGGCTTCCCCGGCATATTATGAAGTAAACCTCAATGACTATGGGGTCAAGGTGCGGTTAACCTCTACCTTACGTGCCGGTATCCATGAATATACCTTTAGTAATCCTGAGGATAGAAATATACTTTTTGACCTGGGCAGGTCCAACAACAGGGTAAATTCCTGGGAAATTGAACAAGAAGCAGATTCCATTATCTCTGGGTATCAACAAGTGGGAGGTGACAGGATAAGCTTTTACGCCGTTTTGAATACGGCCATCGATTCGCTTGAGGAAAATCATGAAGAAAAGGGAGGCTATGCCCTGGCCCAGCTAGTCTCTGGCAAAGCGCCGGTGACCCTTAAAGTTGGCCTTTCGTTTGTGAGCGTTGAAAATGCAAAGAACAACCTGCATAAAGAAGTGGGTGACAAAAATTTTGACACCATCCACCAGCAGGGAAGAAAGGAATGGAACAAACTATTATCAAGCGTGCAGGTAAGCGGTGGTAGCGAGAAGGAAAAACAGATGTTCTACTCCTCGCTGTACAGGTCATTTTTATGGCCGGCACTGCGCAGTGACGCAAATGGTGATTTTATGGATGATGCGGGCACAAAGCAGAACAGGGATTTTCAATACTACACCTTGCCCTCGCTCTGGGATACCTATCGTAACAAGCTTGTGCTCCTGGGCATGCTGAGGCCAGAGATGACCAGTGATGTGATTGCCAGTATGATCAACAAGGGGGAGATACGTGGTTTTATGCCCACATTCTTCCACGGGGATCATGCCGCATCCTTTATAGCAAGTTCTTATCTAAGGGGCATCAAGGATTATGATATCAACAAGGCATATGACCTTTTGATCAACAATGCTTACAAAGAGGGCGGCACCAGGCCACACATTGCAGAATATATCGAGAAGGGATACATCCCTGAACCTGATATAGAAAACCCAAATACCGAAACCGTGGCGAGCGCCGGCGTATCAAAGACCCTGGAATATGCTGTGGATGATTATAGCCTTGCCAAGCTTGCAAAAGCACTGGGGGATGAGGAAAAATATGAAGACCTGATGCAGAGGTCAAAGAACTATAAAAACGTTTTTGACCCTAAAACAAACTTCATGCGTGGCCGTCTTGACGATGGCAGTTGGGTCACACCCTTTGATCCACAATATCCCTATTATGAATATATGTACCGTGAGGCAAATGCATGGCAGGTAAGCTTTTTTGTTCCCCATGATATGCCGGGATTAGTTAATTTATATGAGAGTAACCAGCGGTTTGAAGAAAAGGTGGATTCACTTTTTACACTTCCGTGGAATCCTGAGCACATTGCCCGTAATGTATCCAGCTTTATAGGCCAGTACTGTCAGGGTAATCAACCGGACCACGAGGCTCCCTATGCATATTACTTTATCAACAAGCCAGAAAAATCCCAAAAGATACTGGACAAGATCATCAAGGATTTTTATGGTGTGGGCAAATGGGGAATAGCCCTTCCCGGTATGGACGATGCAGGTGAAATGAGCGCCTGGTATGTTTTTGCCGCCTCGGGGATTTATCCACTCTCGCCTGTTGACAATGATTTTATCGTAAGTGTACCCGTCTTTGATACGGTACGGTGGAACCTGCCATCAGGAAATTCATTTGAGATAAGGCAGGACGGAACATCAAGGAAGCTCAGTGGTGTTGAATGGGACGATAGCCCTATTGAAGGTTATTTTGTTTCTTATGATCAATTAAATGCCGGCGGTACACTAACGGTGCAAACCAAGGAATAGATGAAACATTTAAGCAAAAAACTGGTGTTGCTCCTCTTTATGGGGATTCCCCTTTTGGGCTTGACCCAGACAAAATATAGAACAGCTGGGGATATTGCCTACCGGGCAGAAGATGAACTTGGGCAGGATGCTTACATGAGCGAGATGGACCGCATGGATATCTATTATCCCGAAGACGTGAAGGATGCTCCCGTGATCATCTGGTTTCATGGTGGCGGCCTCACCGGTGGGCACCGTGAGATACCTGCAGACCTCAAGCAAACGGGCAATGTGATTGTGGGAGTGGGGTATAGGCTTTCGCCAAAGGTAAAGGCAGAGACCAGTATTGACGATGCTACGGCTGCCGTGGCGTGGGTCTTTAAGAATATTAAAAAATACAATGGCGACCCCAAGAAGATTTTTGTTTCAGGCCACTCTGCTGGCGGTTACCTTGCCTTGATGACCATCATGGACAAGTCCCGC
>CEQG01082404.1_pt1 | contig 12644 bp, 9 predicted proteins | sample 350301 | NCBI WGS metagenome assembly CEQG01 (sample SAMEA2621242, study PRJEB7988) | marine metagenome | isolation source: saline water (ENVO:00002010), including | reverse complement strand
GTATCTTCCGGTAGCGGGCTCGAAGTAACTGTAGAGCAAGCCGATACGTTCTCTGTTATTGTTGAAGCAGACGACAATTTACACAACCATATAACTACCGAAGTTAAGAATAACGAGCTAAGCATACGCTGTGATGTTAACATCCGTAATGCCAAGCGCAAAAAAGTAATGGTAAAAATGCCTGTTATAGATGGTTTATCGTCTTCATCCGGCTCATCATTAAAAGGTATTACAACGGTAAAATCTGATAACCTTAACCTTTCCTCGAGCAGTGGCAGCAGCATGGATGTGAGCATACAGGCAGCAAATGTTATCTGCGAAAGCAGCAGCGGCAGCCACCTCACAGTGAAAGGAGCGGCAAAAAAAGCGGAAACCTCTTCATCAAGCGGAAGCAGCATAGATGCAACAGAGTTATCTGCAGAATTTGCCACTGCGGATGCTTCAAGTGGTGCCAGTATACGAATAACCGTTAAAGAATCTCTGGATGCAGAAGCTTCAAGCGGCGGATCGGTAGTATATAACGGCAATCCGGCACGTATTGATAAGGAAACTTCATCCGGCGGAAGCGTATCACGCAACTAATAACTTAAACCTGATTAGGTATATTTTAAAAACACCTGCCATGGCAGGTGTTTTTTTATATATTTGCCTTTAGCCAATTACACAAAAACACACATCCTATGAAAAATGTAATTGTATTGCTTGTAGCAATACTTTGCTGTGGCGTTGCCGTTGCACAAAAAAAGGAAAAGATTAAAGGCTCTAAAACCGTTACTGTAACCCAGCGGGAAATAAATCCTTTTGAAGCGGTTGAAATAGAAGATAATATAGAAGTATTTCTTGTAAAGGGAGACGTGCAGGGGCTGGAAATAGAAGCCGATGATAACCTTCATGAAGTTATCAGCACTGAATACTACGGCAACACACTGCGCATCACTACAACAAAAGATGTATCTGCTTTTAAAAAATTCAGTATCAGGCTTACCTATACCGGTACATTAACATCGGTAACGGCAAAGCACGAAGTAGTACTAAACGCGCTTATGGCGCTGGAGCTTAACAATATAACCATTACCAACCTTGACTATTCTAAATCATTTATAAATGTAAAGTCTAAAAATTTTACACTAAAGATGAATGATAAAACAAAAGCTGAAGCTAATATCCAGGCTGACAGCACCGTAATTGAAATGAGCAAAAACGCCGAACTTAAAGCGCTTGTTGCCGCCCAGTCTGCCAAAATTGATTTGTACCAGAAAACCACCGCAAGCATAGAAGGTGATGCTGCAAGGGCGCAAATAAGGCTGGATAATAATGCGGAGCTTACTGCTAAAAAATTTACTGTAAAAGCGCTTGAACTGCTTGCTGAAAGCTACAGTACCTGTAATGTACTGGCTTCTGAAACTATTGGCGTATCTGCAACAGGGAAGGCAGAAGTAGAACTATACGGAACTCCTAAAATAGACCTTAAAAAATTTGCTGATAATGCAACCCTATATAAACGTAACGAAGAAAAGAGATTATTTTAAATAAAAAACAGCGCCTTGAAGGCGCTGTTTTTCTATGTGGTATAACTGATTAGTGACTCTCAAGCGTGTTAAGGTAACGCTCAGCATCCAGTGCTGCCATACATCCTGATCCGGCAGCGGTAATTGCCTGCCTGTATTCCTTGTCCTGAACGTCTCCGCAGGCAAATACACCCGGCAGGTTGGTTTTAGCCGTTTTACCAATAGTGATAAGGTAACCGGTATCATCCATGTCAAGCTGACCTTTAAAAATATCAGTATTAGGCTTATGCCCTATTGCTATAAACAAACCTGTGATCTTAATTTCAGATTTTTCCTGAGTCTGATTGTTTACCATTTTAAGCCCCTCTACAACCTGGTCTCCAAGAACTTCTTCAACTTCAGTATTATATAGTACTTTAAGGTTAGGTGTGTTTTCTACCCTGTGCTGCATGGCCTTACTTGCACGCATGTAATCTTTCCTTACAAGCATGGTAACGCTTTTACAAATATTAGCAAGGTAAGTCGCCTCTTCGGCTGCGGTATCGCCGGCCCCTACTATAGCTACATCCTGCCCGCGATAAAAGAAACCGTCGCAAACAGCACAAGCGGATACTCCCCCGCCCCTAAGTCGCTGCTCGCTTGGCAAGCCCAAGTATTTAGCAGTTGCGCCCGTAGCAATTATAATGGTATGGGCATGTACTTCTTTATTGCTATCTATTATTACTTTATGCCAGCCACCTTTTTCGCGGCTAAACTCGACAGCGGTAGCCATACCTATACGCACCTGTGTACCAAAACGTTCAGCCTGCTTTTGCAGGTGAATCATCATTGTCGGCCCGTCAATACCATCAGGATATCCCGGAAAGTTATCAACTTCTGTTGTGGTAGTAAGTTGTCCGCCGGGTTCCATACCGGTATAAAGTACAGGGTTCATATCTGCCCTTGCCGCATATATTGCCGCTGTATAACCAGCAGGGCCCGAACCTATAATAAGGCATTTTATTTTTTCTATTGTTGTATCAGTCATAGTGTTTAAGCTATTGTTTGTAGTGGTGCAAATGTAAGTTTTTAATTAAAGAACACCTACCGTTGATTATCAGTTTTAGCTATTTTAAAAATAAATTAAGCTTATGGCTTTGCAGGATAAAAATTAGTTTTATATTTGCACCCTGTTTAAACAGCTACGGGGTGTAGCGTAGCCCGGTCATCGCGCCTGGTTTGGGACCAGGAGGTCGCAGGTTCGAATCCTGCCACCCCGACTTTGAAGTCTTTCATTGGCTTCAGTTGGCCCGCAAATACTCAGTATTTGCGGGCTTTTTCGTTTTATACCCTAAAATGAAATCGGCGTTTATATCAATATTTTTGTGAGTAATTAGGTGAGTAAATTTCAATTCAAAAAAATTTACTCACAAAAACAGGGTTAAAAAATTGAATAACAAATTGTTACATCGATTTTTTAACATTTATTACTGCCAAATGTAGCCTCTTGAAGCCGCTCACGATTCGCAAGCATTTTGAATCGGTACTTAATGTCATGTTTAATTTAAACCACATTTGGTATGAAGAGCACAAACACCTTTGGTATCCAGTTCATCATCAGGATTCCAAAAAATGAAAAGGCAACAGAAGCAACTGTCTATGCACGAATTACTGTAAATGGCCGAAGGTCTGAAATTTCACTTAAGAAAAAAATTGACCCAAAATTCTGGGACGAAGCTAAAGGACGGGCTAAAGGAAAAAGGGACGAAAGTGCCGGCCTTAACAACTACATCGAGCGAATCAGGAGTATAATAGCCGACGGCTACCATAACCTTATACAGGAAAGAAAGCCAATTAACGTTGACAGCGTTAAAGCGCTGTTTACAGGTCACGATGAAGATGCCATAACAATTAAGAAACTTTTTGAATACCATAACCAGGAGGCAGCTTATAAGCTCGCACCGGGTACTATGAAGAATTACGGGACGACACAACGCTATATCGGCAAGTTCCTGCGGGACAAATACCACCGCCATGATATACTGCTCTCAGAGCTTACCTACCGCTTTTTACTGGATTTTGAAAGCTATCTCAGGTCGTACGTACCAAAAGACCACCAGCAGCGGCTACACAACAATGGCATAATGAAGCACATTGAGAGGCTCCGTAAGATGGTGAACCTGGCCATTAAGCTCGATTGGCTCGAAAAAGACCCTTTTGCCAATTTTAAAAAACATTTCGATAAGGTAGAGCGCCAGTGCCTGACATCTGAAGAACTCTCGTTGCTTGAAAAAAAGGTATTTAAGATTGAAAGGCTGAAAAACGTTCGGGACATGTTCCTCTTCTGCTGCTATACAGGGCTGGCCTTTATAGACCTTGCCGGCCTGACGCCTGATAATATCGTTACGGGTATTGATGGGGGCTTATGGCTTTACACTAGCCGTGCAAAAACCGATACCAGCGTCCGTGTACCTATTTTACCGCAGGCAAAGCGAATTATGGACCAGTACAAGGATAACCCCAAAGCGCAATCAAGCGGAACGGTTTTTCCCGTGCTGTCCAACCAAAGGATGAACGGCTATCTTAAAGAGATTGCGGATCTATGCGATATTTCCAAAAAGTTAACATTCCACATAGCCAGGCATACTTTTGCAACTACTGTGACGCTCAGCAATGGCGTACCGATCGAAAGCGTATCAAGGATGCTTGGGCATACCAGCATAAGGACAACACAGCTATACGCAAAGGTCCTTGAGAAGAAAGTCAGCGAAGATATGGGCAGGCTTAAAGAGCGCCTATGTGGAAATGAAGCCGATAATTTAGCGATTGCCCAATCTTAAGAATTATGGAACCTACAGCAACAAATCAACTGGCGCAGAGGATCTCTGAGCTACTTACTGAAGCAAGGGGCAGGATTGTCCAGTCGGTAAACCATACAATGGTTTTGACTTATTACGAGATAGGCCGAATGATAGTTCATGAAGAGCAAAATGGCAATGAGCGGGCTGATTACGGAAAGCAACTCATAAAAACGCTGTCACTAAAGTTAACGGCAGATTTTGGAAAGGGTTTTTCACAGCGAAATCTGGAGCAGATGCGCCAATTTTACCTTGTATACTCAAAAGCGCAGACACTGTCTGCGGAATTTGAGAGCGATGATAAACCGGTAAAAAAATTTCAATTAAGTTGGTCCCACTATCTAAAATTAATGCGTATTGAAGATGGTGACGAAAGAAACTTTTACGAAATCGAATCTTATAAGAACAACTGGAGCCTCAGGGAATTGGAAAGGCAATATAACACGGCACTTTATACACGTCTGTCCCTAAGCAGAAGTGGATCGCAGGTTCGAAGGCTAGCCAAAGAAGGCCAACTATTGCAAAAGCCCCAGGATGCAATCAAGGATCCATATATTTTAGAATTTATCGGCCTGCCGGAACGATCAACTTACTCTGAAAGCGAATTAGAACAGAAGCTTATTGAGAAACTGGAACATTTTATGCTGGAACTTGGCACTGGATTTACCTTCGTAGCAAGGCAACAACGTATTAGTTTTGATGAAAAGCATTTCAGGATAGACCTGGTATTCTACAATCGAATTCTTAGGTGCTTTGTTCTGATTGACCTAAAAATCGGCGAACTTAAGCATCAGGATATCGGGCAAATGCAGATGTACGTTAATTTTTACGACAGGAGAATGCGGCTTCCTGAGGAAAATAAAACCATTGGTATTATTCTATGTCAGGATAAAAGTGAAGCGGTTGTGGAATTTACATTGCCTGAAAACAATCAGCAGATATTTGCAAGTAAATATACGACGGTGCTGCCCAGTAAAGAGAGTCTTGTAAAACTTATACGAGATTGATAATTAGCAAAATCATTTGTTAGCGGCTTTTTAAAATCTCTATCAAGTCTATGTTTTGTTCCTCAACCCAAATATTATTGTTAATCAGGTGTTCAATATAATCAATTTGCTCGCTATCAAAGTCCTTTTTTTGTAAGCCTGAAAATGGTTTGACCTTCCATTTACTTTTATGATGCTTTACTCCAACAGGAAGTGTTTTGGTGCCATGCGAAGGCGTTATTAATGTCAATATAACGCCTTTTTCTTCCATAATTTTTTTAACCCTGCTGTAAATAGATAACCCTGCGTAGTCCCAATCACAAAGATAGAACATTGGCAACTGTAACTTATTTTGCGAAATATCAAGTAAAGGTGCAGTATTATTTCCCCCTACATACCATAATTCTATATTGTTGTCCTTGTATTCAAGTGGTACTTTAAGACAATCTAGGTTTTCACATAAAACAACGACAGCAGGATTGGGACAATCCACAACTATTCTCCACTGGTTATTTTTAGGTTCTTTATCCGGAAATGAATCAATCCCAAGAATAGTAAGCATAGCATTCCTGAGACTCGGTTTATTGGACAGATATTTTGAATTCTGGTTCTTGAAGATTTGTGCAGAAAAACGTGTCTCAGTCGTCAGCTTTATTTTTAGTTCATCTCTGTTATAGTACACGAAGACTAGGCCTTTAAGGTCTTCCTCTGTAAAAGCTTTTCGCGCATTATTTTCGAGGCCCGATTCCTTGAAAAAATTATTGTAGTAGTTGTAATATGAAAGGAACTCCGTTTCATAAAACTCCCTGTAATTAGACATAGCAACCAAAATATCACGGCTACCAACCTTAAATTTCACCAATCTTAGTTGCTTCATCACGATCTGTTTGACAAAACTGTTGGTATGTATTTTAAGCCTTGTCTGTCCAGCAAGGTACAGTTCATGAAGCCCTCGAAGATGGCGCCACTCAATTCCTTTCATAAGTTATACATTTGTCAGCCCGAAAATTGGAATCGGATCATAGTTAATGTTTGTATTCTCTCTGCTGTTTTGAAGCAGATAGATATATTGGTTCTTTAAGTCGACTTTGTTGGGATTGATTGATAATGAAAGAATTTGATAATCGTTATCCAAAGCAAGTTTATATAACATATCGAAATTACTTCCAAGCCCTTCCGCCTCGTCAATAGCCATGAATCGAATAGCACCCTTGTCTTTTCCTCTGTTCTGCGAATAATCGATTAGCCGAAGTTTTGCCATGCAGAGCAATGCTATTGCTGAATATGCCTGACTCGTACTGCCATCATTTTTTAGACCTTCTTTGTTCCGAATAGCAAACTTCAAGCCATAATACGACTTAGGGTTAAGCAGTTCTTCGACTTTTGGTTTTAACGATCTTGAACCGCCCGATTTATAGAATGACTCGCGCAATTTCTCCTGCAATGTAGGATATTTCTCCAAGTCGTTTGATATCGTTTTTAGTGAATCGAAAAGGGTATCTTCCCCGCCAAGCTCCAGATCTTTCCCAATACTGTCAAGGAATACGGACATCCATTCATGGTTAAATAATGGCGCTTTAAAATCCAATACAACCTTAAGGTCCCCTGTAATTATCTTATCTTCTTCATTCAGGAATCTGCGTATGAAATTTACGTTATATATCTGGTCACTCACCTCCTGTTGCACTTTTTCAATAACATCCTGAAGTTTAAGTAATTTTCTATGGTTCAGCTTCTTATTTTTTAGGTTAATCTCCCGAAGGTATATATCAATCTTCTCTATAATCTCATTTTCAAGGGTTGTCTCATTAACTATTTCGGATGGCAGTACTTCATAACATAAGCCTTGGAAATCGCCTGTATTTTCAAACCTCTTAGCTTTTTCTTTCAGGAAGGTGTTGCATAACGTATTATATTTGATGATATACTCTTGTAACGAGTTTTTATAATTTTCTTCAAGCTTATCCACTTGCTCCCGGTCAAGCAGGATAGCATCAGTTTGGGTGTCGAGCCATTCCGGATCTTGGATATAAACAGAATTCCGTGTTAACTGTATACTTTCAAGTTCCTTATCGAGCTGTACAACCTGATGTGCATGGCTAATACAGTTTATTTCTGTGGTGTAAAACTCGTCAAAGGTCGCATAGTAATCTTCCGAAAGGTCTAGGGCTGCAAGTATATCATCAAAGTTTTTAGAATTGTTTGAGGTAATCTTAAATCTTAACTTAAGGCTGCTAATTTCCTGTGGCTCCACAATAGTCTGAAAAGTCGAAAAGCGTCTTTCTAGGTTATCCTGCAACGTATTTAGATTTCTTCTATTACAATCAAGTCTATCAAATTTTCTCTGGCTTTCATCAAGTTTTTCAGCAATGTTTAGGCGGTTGGCATAGGACTCCCTGAATAGCTTAAATTCACTATATTCCATTTTATGCAGCGGCAATACTTCAAGCTGATCCGATAATTGTATTTCTTCGCGCCAGGCTTCAATAAAAGTGTCAGGATTATCCAATTCATCCAGCACGGCCTGCATCTTCGCGGTGGCTTTTTGAGTTTTTTCCAACGCATCCAATTCTGTTTTTAAAGACACGGACTGATTTTCGAAGTACGACCTGATAGCACTTGTACCCTTATCAAATATTGCCTCGAAGTTAGTATCTATATGTTCAATTACGCCTCCTAAGTTAAGCCAGTATCCGGTTTCCGAAAAACCAGATAATTGCAGGCTTTCAATTAACTTTAAGGGCTCTGGTACGTATTTTGTTCCCTGCTCAGCGGGTGCGGTAGTCTTATAATTTAAATCGTGAAACTTACGAATTACACCTTCCTGCTCTTTTGTAAGATTCTGCCCTAAATTCAGCACCCATTTGGCTAAAGAATCCTGCTCATTAATATTATTTAGACTCAAAAGCTTACGCTTAAAGTCGATCTCTGTTTCATTAGATTTATAAATTTCAGCAAGCTGTAAGGCGGTATTTTTGCTTTCAAGTTTTTCTAATATCCGTATATCTGCGTTATGAAGGATACATTTTTCTTCCAGCAATTTCCTTTTTTCAAGCCGAACTTTTGACTGTTGGTGGGTATGGTATATGGCCTCAAGCCCCTCTTCAGAAACGTTGAGGCTTTCAAGCCATTTGCCAAATTCCTGTTGTTGGTCGTGCTTCTTTTTCCAGTCGTTACGTTCTTCAATTGCAATCGACCATTCTGTATTTAACAGTGTAATTTCACTTTCAATTCTTTCCAGTTTTCTGCTAAGTTCATCTTTCAGCTTTGGGAGTAGTAATGTTGCCTGCTCATAATATCCTAATCTTTCTGAAATTTTAGATGTTAATCTTTCAATCTCAGAATTACAAAGTGCATAAGCATTACTAATGTATAATTTATGTTTTTCTTCTGACAACTTCTTTAACTCCAGCAAAGCACTGAGATTTAATTGGCGTAATTTCAGCTCCGCAATTTCATCCCGATTGTGTTCAAATTGCTTAAAATCTTCTGATAATTCCTCTATGGCGGCGTAAAATCGCGAAACTAATTCTTTCTCTTTGTCATCGCCAAAAAGGAAGGATTGTAATTTTTCACTCTTATTAATATCAAGTGACTCTCTAGAAAATGCCTGTATAATCTTAGCATAATTTTCAAGGGTTCTATAATTTATAGAGAGGTCAATTGGTAGAATATCATTGTTATATAAAAGTTGATGATAGCGTACTGTCTGATCCCAGGATTCGCAAGTGAGGTCTCGATTATCCAACAGATGATTTTTTAATTCTGCTATAGGCAGAATTTTATTATCCTTTATAAAATCTTCTACACCCAGCTTTTGATCAAATGTATTTAATACAGAGTTCGGATCAAAATCATGTCCATTCTGTACGATAAACATATTTGAGGCTCCGGAACTCTCCAGATAAATGCCTATTACAACATATTGTTCCTTATTTTTTTCAATGTTTAAAAAAGCATATCCAACATCTGTACCTCCACCCTCGCTTCGCAGTACAAGTGTACTTGGCTGCCTAGGGCCCGTACCCTTCGTTGGCGAATGAAATGCCTTAGTTCCTACGCAAATCAATTGTAGCAGATCTCCAATCATGCTTTTACCTGCCCCGCCCTCACCAACGAAATCAGTCCGGAATGGACTAAATTCGTAATCAAAGCATTGGTGCCGCACAATATTCAACGTGGACAGCCGTGCTATCCTTGGATATTTCTTCATCGCAGTTTATTTAGGGTCTCATCTATATTCAATATTTGCTCCTCATATATTTTTAGGAGCCTTTTAAATGCAGGAAGCGGACTGAAATCATCTTTATTTAGCGATATCCAACCAATCTTCCTAAATTCCTCCAATGCAGATTGTATGGTGTTGTCCAATGCAGTATCATTTATATTACTAGGGTTTGTATTTTTGGACTTTGCAATCAGCCTATACAACCCAGGCTTGTGATCCTCATAGTCGATCCTTATTTTATCCTTTAACTTTTGTACGGAATCAAGTTCAATATCCCAGTCGATATAAATAATTTTATAAATTATGAAGCCGATAAGTACAAATTCGCTCTTCATGATATGCCGGTGGCGGTCCGAAATGTTGCCACGGTCATTACCATAAAAATCCAGGTAGTAATAGGCGTTAGGATCTTCACCATCCCGAAGTAATGTGACATTAAAGAATTTTTGATAATATAAAACAAGGCTTTCTTCATTTGCCTCGATAAAGTTAAATTGCCTAACCTGCTTTCCCTCCCTTTGGATATGCATTCCGTCTTTTAGTGCATAATCCAACTGGGCGAAAATATCTTCCGCTGCCTCATGAAATAAAAAGGATGCTACTGTAATTTTCTGACTTCCATCTTCCATAAAGAGATATAATTAAATTCGTTATCAGTATATAATTCCTTTGCAGTCTCAAGTTGCATAGATGGCGTTTGGGATATATGCTTTATTGTATTGAACATTACCGTAACCGCTAAGGAAGGCCCTGTTTGTCTTGCAATCGTAAAAAAAGTTTCAGAGAGATTGATATAATTCCTGAGGTTTATTTCCGATAGGATATAATCCTGCCATTTCTGTGCGGTGTCAATATCTTTTAAAAACGTTATTGCCTTCTTTCTGTTCCTCCCAATTTCCTTATTGTTTTGAATGTAGTGCTTACGCTCTTTAGGCTTAGGTGGGAAAAGTTCCTTGTCCTTACTAATAATCGTAAAGTTAGGTGTACGATAACGTAATGTCGGACACAGTATACCTTTTGGGAAAATCATCGTTTTCTGTGTCTCAATATATTCTACCACAGATTTATCAAGCAAGTAAGTAATAAAACGTTCGACTTTCGCATTAAAAGCAGGCTTATTTAAAGATGAAAAAAGCTGTCGTATCTTTGGCTGGATACGATCGAGCTTTTTATCTATGGAATTAAGCCGGTCATTAATGTAACTTATAAAAAAAAGTACCTCCCTGATTAGGCCACCAATTTCCTGATTTCCCGCATTTTTACGGTTAAGTATATCTCGCATTATCCTTGTTTCAGCGTAAGCAGATCGCAATTCTCTAACATGATCTTGCGATGTATTAAGGCTTTCGTTGGTTGCGATTAAAATATTAATGAAACTTTCCTTTTCGATGACTGTGCGTCGTTTTAGTTGTTCAAGTGAATTAGAAATCTGACGGTCAAGAAAATCTATTTGTTCCCGCAGGTCAGGTTCATATTTTTTAAACTCATCTGTAAGCCAGAAAGTGAGGTCTTCATCTGTTTGCTTGCTTTGGAGAGAATTAGTAAGGAGTGTGCATATCTTTTGTATTCTGGTAGGATTAAATGCACCTTTAAGTGTATTTTTAGCATGTTCGCAGAACTTATAAGCATAGTCCTTAAAAAAATACTTTTGTGATTGTTGATCATAATCCAAAAAATATTCCTGCAAGTCCATGATGTGGGCACTGTAAATCTCTTTTGGGTAGCGGTCATTCGTACGGTACACTTTGGAAAATGCCTCGTGTAAATCAGATTCCGTGAATTTTTGATTCTCGTAAATATTATTTTCGATTCCTTCGTAGATCTCAATTATAGCCATGCCAACTTCCCGCGAAGGAAAAAGGAGCTTGTACGTTTTATCATCATTAAGTATTTTGATGAAATCAAAATTTTCTGTTTGTTCTATATTCAATTTAAGTGAATTTACCATAAATATACAAATTCATTAACACAAATTGCATGTCAGTTTTGGAAGTATTCTAATGTGGTACCCTTCTCAATCAACTTCATTATTGTCTATTTTCTAAATATATTTTAAATGTTTAGTGATTTAAACTTTTCCCAAGATAAACCGGTAAAAGGCAGCTAATTTATTGCGGGTAAAGCCAGTGGTAAAAGCAAAAGACTACGGCATAATGGCTTTGCTCGCCCACTCACAAACCCACCCCCTGGGACTTATTCCGTTTCCTTTTGTTTTCCCGCTTTACCCGCACTGTTTACCTGCTTTCTTTTTCCGGTTTTCTTTTGGGAAAAAGTTATGCGGAGCGCAAGCGAGGCAGGACTGTAACAAATTGGAGAACTGGTAGGAGGCACAAAAGGATTGTATCATTTAAACAACAACGATTATGACAATTATCGGAAGAGTGACAAGGGATGCGGAAGTGCGCAACCTGTCAAACAACAAAAGTGTAGTGAGTTTTTCGGTAGCCGTGAACCACGACTACAAAGCGAAAAACGGGGAGCGTGTAACCCAAACGGAATTTTTTGACTGTGCCTATTGGTTTTCTACAGGCATAGCGCAGTACCTGACCAAGGGCAGCCTTGTAGAACTTGCAGGGCGTGTGTCTGCCCGTGCGTGGATGGGCAACGATGGGCAGCCTAAAGCGGGGCTGAACTTCAACACCACAGACATTAAACTGCATGGGGGCAGCAACAAAGCTAAAACGCAGGCAGGACAGCCACAAACTGAAAAACAGGCACAGCCTGTAAATCAGACCGCAGCAAACGCAGCACCCGTGTACGAAGCCGAAGTAGTACCCAATGGTACAGCCCCTGACGATGACCTCCCATTCTAAAGCCGTTTAACCTTTAAATTTTAATATCATGGCACATAATATAAATTTCAATGAAGCAACAGGACAACACGCATTTATGAGCGTGAAACAACCCGCATGGCACGGATTGGGGCAGATTGTAGAAAACTACCCGACAAGCCGTGAAGCGATAGCCTTTGCAGGCTTGGACTACGAAGTAACTAAAGCCCCGATATTCGCCAAAGGCGCAGGTGATTTCGACACCTACCCCGTACCTGACCAGTTCGCCACAATGCGCACCGACACCAAAGCCG
>CEQG01032458.1_pt1 | contig 12666 bp, 10 predicted proteins | sample 350301 | NCBI WGS metagenome assembly CEQG01 (sample SAMEA2621242, study PRJEB7988) | marine metagenome | isolation source: saline water (ENVO:00002010), including | reverse complement strand
AGTCAGGGTGGGGCCACCATTTTTCCTAGCTTCAAGCGATAGTAACTACCAACCACATTTTCCTGTGCTACACATGTGCTACAGTTTCGGGATTTAATTAATTTAGAGCTCTTGAGAAATTAAATAAGCCCATAGGTAATTAAACCTTATGCTTCTAGCTCGCCACTCCAATAATCATCGTTCTGTTTTGCGCAAACTGCGAACATTTCAACTAGTTCATCTGAACAATGCTCTCTGAGAATTTCGATAATTTTGTCATTATTAAGTGAACTGTCGTGGAGGTTAGCTTGTAAATTTGGGAATTTTTGTTTTATCGCTTTAAGAAGAGCTTCTTCAAAGTCAATGTATTCAAATTCATAACCGTATTCGATGTGCGTATCTAGAACGAGTTGATACCAGTCTTTCATTGTACCGTCAAATTCATTAACAATTTTTAAGTACTCGGGAGGAGTAAACTTCTCACCTCCTACCGGAGCTGAGCCTTGTCTCAAGGGGCGAGTGTCAGTTTGACTTAAATCCTCTGCATTATCAGTTTTATTTCTAATTAAGTTAGTGCAGAACCGTTCAGTGGTTTTATTTACAAGCATGTTTGCTTCATTTAGATTTGAAGTAACGAAAACCATTAAAGAAAGTATCCGTCGATAGAGTACATAACACTTGTAGTGGTAATCGATGAAAAGCGCTACGGTCGAACAAAGTATGAAAATAGCATCGAGACCGTAAAGCAGGCCTCTCTAACTAACCCACTTTCTTCGAGTTTGTTCTATTTTCTCTGATACCGCCACTTTGCCGCTACAGCACTAATTTGCTTAATGGTCATAGCTTTTTGCTGCCACCCCTTGTCGAAATCAACGTCATTCGAGCGAGGTAATTGTTCATCTGATAAGCTACGAATCAACACCCTAGTAGGCAATGTTGCTGCTTGGCCAACAAAGATGGCTTCTTGACGCCTTAAGCCCGAAAGCATCTTTGTCAATCCAGACATAGAGTCGGGTAATACGCTACGAACATGCTCGCGGTCAGTATCATTGGTTATTCGAAGTACAATCCATGAGTTGCATTGCGACAGTACCGTTGCCTCAACTTCACTGGGTCTCTGTGACACAAGTAACAAACCAACGCCATACTTACGGCCTTCCTTAGCAATTCGACGAATTGCAGACTGCGCTGCTTCATACTGTGCTTCACCACGATTTGGCACGTATCTGTGTGCTTCTTCACAAACCAAAAGCACTGGGCTGTTTTGCCGTTCCGCTTCGGTTTGCCAGACTTTAAGTTGAAATACTATTCTCGCGATTGCAGCGCTAGCGACACCGGCTACTTCATTGGGAACACCAGACAAGTCAACAATCTGTACAGTTGTTTGCTGCGTTAAGAACTGATTAACGATTATAGGTAACAGATCTTCGGCGCCATCCCAACTTTCCATCATAAATTTGAGACGCCCGTCTTTTAGTAATGAGTCTACCTTTCGAATAACTCGACTAAAATCCTCATGCTGTTTTTTATCTTTGTTTCCTGGCCGCTGAGCGTTAATTGCACCAATTAATCCTTGCTCATAGAGAGCACCATCTTTGAATCCGAAATGGTCCAAGCCTTCTGGGCTACCAATAATATATGGAATCGGCGAATCAACCGTTAATTGATTCTTATCAAGCCCAAGCTGTTCAGCTGCTGCCTCACGAACCGCAATTAGGGCATTTTTAACAATGTTGGATTGTGAGGTTGCTGCAAACTCGGTCTTGCCGATAAACAAACTCAGTGACTCTTCTAAATCAAGTAACCAATACGGTAGTTTTAGTGAACCTTCATCAGTCGATAAACGCTGATGATTTGGGAACGCTTTGCCGTATTCATTGTGTGGATCAAGGATAATAATTTGTGGGTGCCAGTGTTCATGATTGGCTATCTGCCCACGTTCAAGAATACTGTGAATTACAGCCGCCACTGTGCCTGATTTACCGGCACCGGTGGATCCAAGAATAGCAGTATGCTTACCGATTAATTCATTTAACTCAGCGTAGCAAGGTGCACCGCCAGAGCCAACATGCTCGCCAAGTTGAATAACTGCACCTTTGGCATCACCATAAATAAACCTAAGCTCTGATTTAGGTGTCAGATAAATGGTTTGTTGTGGGAGTGGATAAGTAGCGACGCCACGTTCAAATTCAAGGGTAAACTCATCTTCACCTTTCCTATGCCATTCCCCTTCACCAAACAAATCAGCTTCAATTATTCGCTCATCTGAAGACGCGACAGGCAAGCCTTTTTCCAGTTGGTAGTCCGACTTCATTCGTAGACGACTGACTAACCCATAAATAGAGCGGCGTCCAAAATGAACTTTTATGATTGAACCAAACTGCCCAATCGGATAGTTTTCACCAGCAAATACGCGAGACAAGTCTGAAATACTAGGATCTAGTTCGGCGATAATACGCGAACCATCTACCTCAATAATTTTACCTATAGAGAGGTTCTCAATGGGTTTTATGTATTTGTTATCCATATCAAATACCTTCTGCAAGGATATGGGTTAGGTTTTCAAACTTCCACCATTCAATGCTATTTTCTGAGGTTGCCTTGTGATCAGCGTGATAAAAACCTTTATCGGAAAAAATAAGTACCTGTTCGTTGATAGAGCTGTCTTCATGCCAAGCTTTCAGCGCGCCACTAGGCTCAGAGTCGCTCGTAAACGCAATCACGGTTAAATTGCCATTTGAAGCCCTTAAACCGCGTTCGATTTCTAGATTGATATGTGCATCGCCAAAACTATAACCTGCAATCAATAAAACTCGTTGGCTACCGCCTCGAGGGTTTAAAACAGCTCTTGCTCTGTGCATTAAATTTGCGTAGGGGTCGAGCTGAGTTTCACGGTATTTAGTCGATGCTGGCCAAATCATAATCTTCGCAGCTTGATCTTGGCTGCGCTTCAAATGCGGAGCAATACGCAATGGTGTTGATGAAGAAGTATGTTCAGCCCAATTGATAGAGCCATGTAGCTTAAATACTCTGGCATCGAGATTGTTCTGTTCAAACGTCGAAGGGTTCCACCAGCCGGAGACACCGCCTTCTAAACCATCGGCATATCTCAATTGTGATAGTGCGAGTGAGTCTTCAATTAACGTGTCGTAGTTCATCACCAGATAATCGATTGTGTTCGACTGGTTGTCTTTCCCTGGTCGCATTGGTCGATGCAGTACCTGAACAAAGCGCTCATGTACAGCAGAATCTACATCAACTTTAATTACGTCAAAAATAGCGAGTTTTATCTCGTTTATCGCTGCTAATAGCTGATCATTACTATATTCAGTACCACCAATAGATACATCGCTAGCCGTTACATTGCGATTTGTTCGGCGAGCAGTGATGGCAAGCCAATCGACGAGCTCGCTTAAGTAATCCTCAATGTGTGAAGCTGGATTTGCACCTACGAAAGAAGTTTGTATGGCAGTCAATATCTGCTTTGAATCGTCGGAGAGCTTGTCACTTATTAGTGCTCTTTCAGTTAGCTGGTTTGTTAATGGAAGCCCAGCGCAAACACTCGCCCCTGCACCTAACAGAACCGCTTTTGAGTGTGAGAGCAATTCTTCGAGTTTATTGATTGCTTCTCTGAACTCTTTATGTTCAAAAACTGTGGTATCGAATGCCATACTCCCTCCTTAGAGCTCACCTTTAAATGCTGAATCGAGAATTGATGCTTTTAGTTGGTTCAATATCGTAATTTCTGCTGTCACTTCAGCTTCCAAATTCCGGCTTTTATTTACTAATTGCCCAACTTTATCAACAATATCATTCTGAATAGTTTTACTCGGAACTGGGATAAGGTATTTCTCTAACGCCTTTTTATTTACCCCTGACTGACCAGCTGCCCTTTGAGAAATGCCAATAACATAGTTCTGTATTGACGGAGACTGAAGGAACCAAAATAGGTAGTTCTTTGTTAAAACATCCTCATTAGGTACAGCTTTCATCAAAGCTACGTTATATGCACCATCAAGCCCTCTCAATATCTGAAATACTGGTGGTCCATAGCGTCCAATCATGACATCCTCTTTCGTACAGAATTTCTTCGTTGATGCGCTATCGACATAAACAATATGGTTATCAGTCTTATAATCACGAATCTGAATTAATCGAACATAGCCTTCTTTCTGAACATCAGAAAATTGTGATTTTGGAGGCTGAGAACCACCGATAAAATCAACCACCTCCGTTAGTGGCACAGAATCACAATCCGACCGTTTAAAAAATTCATCTAATATACTGTCGAACAGTTGTTTAGATAGATCGAGCTTGCTATGCAAATGCTCGATGGCCGTATTGATGCGGGTTAGCAGTACATCGAGTTTTTCGACGATGCGTTTTTGTTCCGTAAGTGGTGGTGTAGGAATGTCGATTTCACGAACATAAGCTTGACTAATATTCGGCTGCGCTCCACCAAAGCTATCTTCGATGATCTTTTTTCTTTGAGATAGCAAATAGTAACGTAAGAAATCTCTTGCCAATAACTGGTCATCTTGACTTATGCAGCAAACCGCTTGATTAGTCGTGGCATCATAAGTTAAAACTCCAAGCTTACCCGCTGTTGCTCCATATAAGGCAAGCAACAAGCTTTCTTTTGGAAAAAGTTTTGCTGAGGAATTTTTTAACCCTAGTTCGGTAATAAATTCTTCATTTTTTTCAACTCTGCTATCACCTAACTCTCCAGATTTTACCCAGGGAATTGAGCCTCCCCAATAATCTTTATTTGAGCGTGATGGAGTACCCCCACTGGTTGTCTTAGCCAATTCACTTAGCTTTCTCCAGCTCCAACCATCCGGTAATTGATACAAAACCTGCTCCATGCTTATTTCTCCGCCAACAGGTCTTCAATTTCATCCAACAGGCCTGACACGAGTTTTTCTTTAGTGCGGATCTGCTTAAGAATATCGCTGGGCGCTAAGTGCTCGGCATCTTTTTGCTTGGCTGGGTTTTTGGCAGACAGGTCAAAGTCTTCAGCCAATTTGCTGGCGGATACCGTCCATGAGCGATCGGTGGTTTCGCGGCTGGTATACAGCTCAACAAACTCTTTTAGGTGGTCATCGGTGATCGGTTTGTTTTTGGTGAGCTTTTGCTCGGGTTCACATTCGTAGTACCACACATCGCTGGTACCGCCGCTGCGCTCAAAAAACAGCACGTTTGTTTTTACGCCCGAATAGGGCAAAAATACCCCTGCGGGTAGGCTTAAAATGGTGTGTAGGTTAAAGTTTTCCAGCAGTTCTTGTTTGACCTGTTTAAACGCACTGTTGGTTTGGAACAGCACGCCTTCTGGTACGACGATGGCTGCTTTGCCGCCACTTTTCAGGGTTTTCATGAAGTGTTGTAAAAACAGCAATTCGGTGGCATTCGCTTTAATAGGAAAGTTCTGTTGGATCTGATCTTTTTCTTTCCCGCCAAACGGTGGGTTAGCCAGAATAATATCGTAATGGTCTTTTTCCTGAATATCGCGGATATTTTGGGTAAGGGTATTACCACGATACAGGTTGGGTGATTCGATGCCATGCAAAATCATGTTCATCATACCCATCACATAAGCCAGTGAGGTTTTTTCAAATCCAAAGAAGGTATCTCGTTGGATAAAGTCCCATTGTTCGGTGTTAAGCGTGTCCTTTTTCGTTTTTAAGTGGTCAAAGGCCTCAACTAAGAATCCGCATGAGCCAGCCGCGGCATCGTAAATGGTTTGCCCAGCTTGTGGGTCTATAGCCTTGATCATGGCGCGTACTACTGGGCGCGGGGTGTAAAACTCGCCTGCATAGCCGCCGGCATCGCCCATGTTTTGCAATAATCCTTCATAGACTAACGAGAGCTCAAACATTTCATCACTGGACTGGAAATTCAGCGTATCAATAATATCCAACACTTCACGCAAGGTATGGCCAGAAGCTACCTTGTTGTCTAAATACTGAAAGATGGCACCAATTTTATAAGAAAAGGTTTTAGGATTTGAACCTGTAACGGCGGCATTGGCAAAGCCTTTTAAGTAAGGGAATAACTCGTTATTAACGTAATCAGTTAAGTCATCTCCCGTGCGAACTTTGTTAACGTCTAGCTTACCTTCTGCGTTTTTAGGGCAAGCCCAATTTGACCAGCGGTGCTCTTCATCCAATACCGGTTGATAGTCTTTACCAGACAGCACGGCTTCATCTTCTTTTTCAGACTCGTAATCATCCAAAAACTTTAAGAACAACACCCAAGAGGTTTGCTCGGTATAGTGCATAGCGCCACTAATACCATCGTCACGGCGCAGTATGTCTGTAATTCGGTCAATCTTTTGTTGTAATGACATGACTTATAGTTTTCCGATAATGAAATTGTACATATTGGTGATGTCTTCGCTGATTTCTTCTTTTGGAATCAAGTCGATATAGGCTTGGAGCCTTTCGGTATCCAGCCCTACACCATCGGTATTGATAAGAGGATCAATGACGCTTTTGGCATTCAATCGCCGGATATCGTCGTTGTCGCCGGGGTTACCTTGCTGTAAATAACATGGTGCCCTTAATAATTCAGCGTTATTGACCTGACCTAAAACTCTATAGTGCTGTAACGCTGAGTATGAAAGCAGATAGTTTTTGATTTCACGCCGCTTCCAAGCCAATAGATATGGCAATACGCGTGCTCCACCCGGCCATTGAACGGCGTTTAGCAGCTCACGGTACACTTTCCCGTTCACTTGAACGCCATTAGCAGTATTCCAATCCAATGCCGCCTCGTCTCGATCACAAATTAGGAAAATCTGTGTTGTGACGAGGGGAGACTCAATCTTGCTTAAGCCGTGTAACCAATCAATTTTGCTCTTGCCAAAGGTTTCGTTAACAGTAGCGTAGCTGGATGACTTCTTCATAGCATGCACAGTGGCTAATCGATTTACGTCTAACCCAGCACGGGACGCAAGTTTGGTAAAAATAATCCAATCATTGTAGTCATCTAATAAGGCAATGTTAGGTAGCTTGCCACACACCTCAAATTCAACGGATTTGGCGCGGGAAAGCACACTGAGTCGGTTGATTAGTTGCTTGATTTTATTGTCTTCATTGATTCGGCCATGTTCCACAACTTTCAGATGTTCGATGCTGTTTTCTTTTGCGGAAATAGAGTCAAGAAGATGTGTAGTAGTAATAGCTTTACCTTGTATACTGTGTAATAGAGACCATAATTTCTCTACGTTTTTGTAGTGTAGGTGCGAATCTGCTTCATCGAAAAGAAATAGAGTTTGCGGCCCATCAAAGAGGTCTATCAATGCGTATAGAAAGAGCAGTTGATATTCACCGTCGCTTAAGTCATCCAACTCTATGTTGCCCAAGAGCATTAGCTTGAAGCTTCTTTTGTTGATAAAGTTACCATTTACAGCTTGTGTCAAGAAGCTAATCGATGGGTCGTCTCCAAAATCAACTTCATCGATGTCTTCATCGGGATCAATCCTAGCAAACTTTATCGAGAGTAGTTCGTAAGACGATAATTCGACTTCCCTAGTGGGGAGTTTATCCTCAAACAGATAATTTCGGTCTATCAGACCTTCAACAAAACTCTCTAGCGAACGGTAAAAAGGTGTTTGTCTTAAAGTGCCTTTTTCTCCAACTTCTTCTTTTTTTAGTGCAGCTTGCACTCGCTGTGCATAGCGTTTGTCAATACGAAATGAAAAAGACAACTTACTCGATATATCATCTTTGTTGATATCCTGACTTTCTTCTGCGTATCCTTTTTCAAGTAAAAATGCTCTTGTTTTACCATCTCGAATCAGAGTAGTAGCTAAAAATACTAATAATTTTGACCAGGTCTTATCGTAGTAAAATGAAGATAAAGCCATCGACTTTCCACGACGTCTAATTCTCCTTACATGTTCATTGAAGTTCTTCGAGAATGACTCATTTTGCCCCGACGAAAAGCATACTGTTCTCAACTTGGAAACACCGCTACTATTTAACCTCTCGCTAAAGATTGAATGTAAGATTGTGGATTTACCACTACCATTTTCTCCAATCAGAGTAGCTACTTTGTCGATATACAAGGTTTGCGACTGGTCGTGCAAGGGGTTAGGCGCTAGTGTTAATTTCATTTCAGTTCACGTAATAAAGCTGTTGTTGTAATTGTTTGAAAGCCGCCAGCAAATAAGCCGGCTTTCCACCGAATGCGGTCGAAGCGTCTTTAATTGTGCCCAACCCTGATAGCTCGATAAGTGCAGGTAGTCTTTCACGTGATAATTCCGTGCTGCCGGTTTGTTCATAACGATTTAATACATAGTGTAAAAACCGCTGAGCCTTTTCCTGCTTATACTGTGTAAAAAAGGCGCTGTTATTACGCACTTCATCGGCGCGAGATTTGCGGGTTGCCATAGGCTGCTCAAAGGCTAAAAACGCCAACAGGTCGAAGACATCGCAGTCCTCTGCTTCAAACATCCGCCGCAGGGTGGCGAGTTGCTCTGTATCAAAGCCTGCTTGTACCAATTTACCTAAAAGCGTCTCGCGCTCATCTGGGTCCGACCATATCTGGCGTAATTCTTCCACCGATTTGAACAAACCAGGTAATTGAGTGACCAAACGTTGTACAAATTCTTGCACTGTAAGGGGTTTACCATTTTCGTCAATGTAGCGAACTTCTATGTCTATGACTTTGAGCTCACGATGTTTACCCAGTTTTACTTTTAACTTTGGTTTTGATTCCCCAGGTTCAGGGAGAGGTCCTTCTCCCGGAGGCTGCGGCGAGTAAGGAGGTGGTTTGGGTTCCCCTGTACCGCCAGGCTCTGGAGGCTCTGGAGCCTCAGGTTCCCCATCCCAATCTTTATCGTAAAACTTATTAGTTGCACCGCGAAAGTCAATAATAGTGAAGTAATCTTTACCATCAAAAACACGAGTCCCGCGACCGACTATTTGCTTGAACTCCACCATTGAACCAACGGTTCTATCTAGTACGACGTTTCGTACGTTACGCGCATCTACACCTGTGGTTAGCATTTGCGATGAGGTAATAATAGTGGGAATATCTTTATCATTATCTTGAAACTTCTCTAAAAGTTCGCGGCCGATTTTACCCTCATCACTCGTAACACGAACACAGTAGTGTGAGTCTTTTACTTTTTTATGTTTGTTGATCATATCACGCATGGTTAGTGCATGATTTTGGTTTTCGCAGAAGACGATAGTTTTTTCTAATGGGTTGGTATTATCCAATATAGCTTTTGCGACAAGCTCCGTACGATCATCTACAACAATTTTTTTGTCGTAATCTTCAACCTGATAGACGTCTTGACCAGACTCACCTTCAATTATTTTATCGTCTCCAGTAAGCACCAACTCATCTAAATTAGTGCGTACTCGTTTAACGCGGTATGGCGTTAGGAAGCCGTCGTTAATGCCATCTTTTAAGGAATACTCAAAAGCAGGTTTGCCAAAATAGTCATAAGTATCCACGTTGGCTTCACGTTTTGGTGTGGCAGTAAGACCTACATGTACCGCACTACCAAAATGATCGAGTATGGCTCGCCAAGAGCCTGTTTCATTGGCACTGCCACGGTGACACTCGTCAATCATTACAAGGTCAAAAAAATCACTCGGGTACGCTTTATAATAACCTTCAATATTCTCGCGCTCTGCAATGGCTTGATATATCGCAAAAAAGATATGCGCATTTGTTGGCACGATACCGCCGCGCTTACGCACTTCTTCACCGTTTATTTTGATGATATCTTTTTCGTAAGGATTGAACGTGTTAATAGCTTGGTCAGCCAAAATATTGCGATCTGCTAAAAACAAAATTCTTGGTCTGCGTGTGCCCAGAGATTCCTTGTTCCACCGCGACTGAAATAGTTTATGGACAATTTGAAAGGCAATAAACGTCTTACCTGTTCCAGTAGCCAGTGTTAACAACACTCGTGGTTCGCCTTTTCCAATAGCATCTGTGGCTGCATGCACAGCTAATTCTTGGTAATAACGCGGCTGCATTGCTCCTTCTAAATGGAAGGGTACATTACGCAGTTGTTGTCCTAAGTCAGAGTTAACGCCCGCGTAACGATTTTCGAGCTCTTGGGGTGTAGGATAAAACTCGACGTAGTCGCCTTTGCCGGTTTCTAAATCAAATTCATAAGTTTGTTTACCATTACTAGAATAAACAAAGCGAACTAATAGCTTCTTGGCATAATCGATAGCTTGTTGGAGACCTTTGGTTGGATGCTCAGACTCTTTCTTTGCTTCAACCACAGCAAGGTAACGATTGTCCTTATAAAGCAGATAATCGACAAAACAGCGACGACCACGAGCGCCACCAGCAAGCTTGCGGCCATCGGTGAAGTAGTGTTCTCGAATGATATTGTGCGGTTGCCAATGTGCGGCTTTTAACGCTGGGTCAATGTAATTTGCTCTAGTATCTGCTTCTGAACTCACTCGTCACTCCTTGTAACTCAACGCTACTTCCACACTTTAAACCACAGTCGTCAAAAACGATGGTAAAACCATGACTATATTACACATCTTTTAATGAGAAACACTATCTGTCATCGACGTCTTACACTTTAGGTAGGTTTATTATCAATGGTTTCCCCTTGGGTAAGCAACATCTTTGCGCCTTAGTCGGTTTCCGACGCATCGGGCTATTCAACATTTTGAGACTATCGAATAATTTTCTATTTTAATAATAATTTTCTGATCATATCCATATGAAGCAGGTGAGGTGGTTTAATTGAGTTGACCAGTCCAGTTAAGGATATAATTGAACTTTAGCTGGAGAAAGTAAATGGCCGGAAGAAAACGGTATACGAAAGAATTTAAACTGGATGCTGTGAGCCTGGTGCTAGACCAAGGTCACACGCGCTCTGAAGTCGCAAAAATGTTGGATGTGAGTCAGCAAATCATTGGCCGCTGGGTCAAAGAGTTTCAACAAGATGATGACGGCCATGCGTTCAGAGGAAACGGTAAACTGACGCCAGAGCAGGCAGAAATCAGAAAGCTGAAAGCACAGGTGAAACAGCTTGAAATGGACAAACGCATCCTAAAGGAAGCATCTGTATTCTTCGCCAAAGAAATGAAGTGAAATACGCGTTTATCGCCGAGCGAAAGAATACCTATCCTGTTGATCGGTTGTGCCGGTTACTAGGCGTAAAGCGCAATGGGTTTTATAGATATATGAAAACTCAACATCAACCTACAACGGATGATGACAAGCGAAAAGAAATAGTAGAATGGATGCACAAGATTGCCAAAGCCAGTGAGCATAGTTATGGCAGTCGACGGATGCAAAAAGCACTGAATTGTTTGGGCTATCCTATTGGTAGGCGTCTTACACGCCGACTGATGAAAGAAGCAGGCGTGCAAGTTCGCTACAAGAAAAAATATAAGGTCACGACAAACAGCAACCACACGTTACCAATATTTGACAATGTGCTCGACAGACAATTTGATGTTGATGCACCCAATCTAGCTTATGTGCAGGATATTACTTATATCTGGACACAAGAAGGCTGGTTATATTTGGCCGTTGTTATTGATCTTTACTCAAGGAAAGTCGTTGGCTGGAGTATGGGTTCAAGAATGAAAGCTAAATTAGTATGTGATGCGCTAACGATGGCGATATGGCAGCGGAATCCAAAAGCCGGATTGGTTGTCCATTCAGATCGCGGCAGCCAATATGCGAGTGCAGACTATCGGCGCTTGCTTAAAGGACACCAATTTGTTGGCAGTATGAGTCGAAAAGGTGATTGTTGGGATAATGTAAGCGATCATTTTAGACCGTTGTGATTCGTTTAGTGTTTGAGGCTATCTTCGACTAAGGAGATACGTTCAATATCTAACCGTGCTTCACAGCCGAAGATAAATTCCCCTTGCTCTTCTCTTATCCAGTGCTCCCCAACTGCGCGGATATCATCGCTAAACTTAGTCTTCTTTCTTTTTATTAATCGTTTTACTTGAAGTTGATCTTCTTTAGGAGCTTTACAGAGCGCATCAAGCACCATTTTTTCATTTCTGTCTGTGTTGTACCAAGTATCCAGTACGATGGCATTCCATACGGTAATTATTGTCAGCATGGCGTCTTCCATTTCTGACTGGCTGTAATCAGCAGGGAGTGCATTTAACACTCCTTTACCGAACTCCATAATTGTGGCTGAGATTTTAGTGTTGGGAAGTGAGTATTTTGACATCGCTGACTAGCCTACTTTGATTGTATTTTCGCTTCCAGAGCCGCGGAGTAAGGTCGAGTACGTCTTTGGCCGGATGCAGTGCAACACGCTGCAAGACATCCACGAGGTAATGGTAGGGATTAACGCCTTGCAGGCGACACGTCACCATCAGGCTTTGTAATATGCCCAGTTGTTCAGCACCAAGTTCGGACCAGCAGAACAAATAGTTTTTTCTGCCCATAGGGATTACCCGCAGTGCCCGTTCCAGATGATTGGTGTCCAGGGGTAAAGCAGGATTGCTCAGGAACACTTTAAGTTGGCTTTCTCGTTCATGCGCATAGTGAAGTGCCTTGGCGAAGGGGGATTTGGGCAGTAAATCGGTGCGCTGGCGTTGTTGGTAGACCCACCGGAAGAAGTCCGTGACTAAGGGTTCGCTGTGTTGTTGCCGGTAAGTATGGATATCGGCCAGGTTTAATTGTTTATCCCGGATGTGTTTTTCATGCCGGTAGAGTGAGGCGATG
>CEQG01099283.1_pt1 | contig 12682 bp, 8 predicted proteins | sample 350301 | NCBI WGS metagenome assembly CEQG01 (sample SAMEA2621242, study PRJEB7988) | marine metagenome | isolation source: saline water (ENVO:00002010), including | reverse complement strand
TAAAATCGCCCACATTGTCTTGATATGTCACTGTGGTTTCAAACCCCGTGTAAAGGTTCTCCCCTATATTTTCAACCGGGTAATCCACTCCTATAAGTGCTATGGTCCTACCCCTTAACTGCAGCAAGTCATAATATTTATCCCTGTAGTAATCGGCTGTAAATTGAAGTTTATTATCAAATAGGGAAGCGTCTAGCCCCACACTCACCTTGTGCGCCTTTTCCCATGTGATATCTGGATTTGCCAGTGGCGTATTCTCAAATGTACCATTACCCAATGCATCAGAATATCCCTGTAGGTAAATATTAGTCACCGGACTTTCTTGAAATGATTGCCTCCATGTATAGTAACCTGAGTTATCTATACCATTACCCGTCTTACCGTAAACCGCTCTTAACTTCAACTTATCAAGCCAGGTCACATCATCAAGAAAGGCTTCTTGAGATATGTCCCACCCCGCACCAAAGGCATAGAATAAGCCCCACTGGTTACCTGGACGATAGCGATTAAAATAGCTATAGTTTACCGCTGCCTCTAGAAAATACCGGTCATCATAATCATATTTTACATCTGCGGCAAGATCTTTAGGTTTTTGAGGTAAGTCATAGTTCAATGAAATTACATACATATCCCCCAGCAATTTGGCATCTAGCGAATGCATACCAAAATCCTGCTCATAATTCAACGCAAGCTGACCATACCAATAGCGTGTGCTAGAAACAGAAACAAAATTGTTGACCTGCGAATTTAAAATACCAAAGGGAGAATATTTATTCTCATCTCCATCCTTTCCAGGAATGTATTCATATACCAAGGCTCTTTTATTACGCACGGTAGCAGATCTGTTTTGTGTAGAGATATTAGATAGCGCCTCAATGCTTAGACCATCAACAAACTTGCCTAGATCATAATCTAGATTAATGCTCGCAATTGCGTCTTTCTTAGTGTCCTTGATGTAACCAGAATTAATGGTCTGAGACATAATGTTGTTGTTAAATGACACATTACCTCCATAAGAACCATCAGGGTTGTACACGGGGTAAGCATTGTTAGGTGTTGAGTAAATAGACGATAAAATCGTGCTCACGCCTGCACCCGGCTGTATCCCATCTTCTATCCTACCAAAAAGGCTTAAACCAAGGTCGAGATCATCTGTCACCTCAATAGCCAGCTTAGTGGTTATAAGATAACGGTCTAGACTAAGGTTTGTATCATAACTGTTCGCATCAGATGTTTTAAAGTGCCCTTCTTGATTAAAATAACCTAGCCCCACATAATACTTGGCCATCTCACCACCACCTTTAATGTTTAGATTATAAGAAGAAATAGGAGCTGTCTTGTTCAAAGCTTGGTCAAACCAATTGTTATCAGGGTATAAATAACGGTCGCTGCCGTTGCGGTAACCGTCAAAATCTGCTGGTGTGTACACAGGCGCGCTGCCATCGTTTTGTAAGGCCTCATTAAGCAGGTATGCATACTGGTATGATGGCAATGGATTTGGCGTTTGCTCTATTTGCTGTATTCCGGCTTGACCGGTAAAAGATACCTCAAAGCCCTCTTTGTCTGGTTTTTTGGTTGTCACCAAAAGTACTCCGCGAGAGCTACGCATGCCCAAAAGTATAGAGGAAAGCGCATCCTTTTGCACAGAAATAGATTCAATGGTTTCAGGGTCAATGGATGAAATATTGCGCTGTACCCCATCTATCACGATAACCGGTGATTGCCCTCTCAGGTTGAGAAAAAATTCTGTATTGTCTGACGGTGCTGCGTTGCCATTAACGGGGATACTCCCTATTAAATCTTGATTTGCATTTGACACGGTTTCTGGGTTTCTCATTCCTCTTCCCTGCTCTGTATGCAATCCCGTGAGCCTTCCCGCCAGCGAATACATATACGTGGGCGCAAGCGTCGTGGTCAACTGGTTGTTGTATATCGTGGCCGTGGCACCTAGATATTGATCCTTGTTTCTTGTATCATAAAGAACGTCAAGTTCATTCGTCTTTTTCAAGAATTTCTCAACCAGTTTGATCTTTAGAACGTCCTGCCCCTGGCTGGTCAAATAATTTAGAGATAATCGCTGGGTATTGTAACCAGGATGCTCAAAGAGCAGCTGGCTTCCCGCAAAATCGCTTATCTCAAAATATCCATTGGCATCTGAGGTTGTGATTAATGTTTCACTGGCATCAAGCAGTTTTACATCGGCCACCGGGGTGCCATAACTATCTTGTGTAACGCCACTTATTTTTACTGAAGCTGTACTTTGTTCCTGGGCATAAGCCCCTGAAAAACCCCATATACTCCACGTGACCATTAAAATTAAAACAGGAAGTGTTTCCCTCTTAATGTAAAAATTAAACATAAGGAATGATTTTAAGTTTAGAACCAAAATGTTAAGGCTCTAGAGTGGCTATTCGCATTTAAAAAAATATGTAAAAGGTATGTTGTCGTCCTTGAGTTCAACACTACCATCTTGATTTCTAAAGGAGTATTCTATTCGCTCCAAAGTTTCTGAGGATGGTATGTTAAACAAGCCTGCCGGCCAAAATGACAAGGAGTATGTATTAGAAAATGTTGACTCTTTTGTCATCCGGGTACTTTCATCACTACCGCAAAGCTCATAGGCATTTCCATTAAGGGAATAGGCAGTTGCACACAGGTAAATCTCATTCTCATCCACAAGGTCATTCTCGGCAATATCCCCTTGAAACTTAAAGGTGAGTATATCATTCTTAGTGGATGCCAGTGGCTGTGCAAAATTGAAGTGCAGTTCACAAAAATCAGTTACTGCTCCTTCACCTCCCTTGACTTCAAAACAATCTGTGTACATGACCTTAAACCTAGCGGTATCTCCGCTCAATCCATCTCCTGTATTGTTGATAAGGAAGCCCAGTTTTGCCCTTAGATTTTCAGGGCCGGTTTTTACCTTGACATTGAAGGTTGCTGTTATTCTTTCGCCATTAGCGACATCATATACATTATCTGTCCAGAAAACTACCCACTCCATATCGTTGAGCACGTTAGGGCCTACGCCAAATTTATTCCGGATGGCTGCCCTCCAGGAGAGCCCGCCAGCATTGCGAGGTAGGTTATCTTCTGGCACCAGCGATGCGGTCTGCACTCCATCATCTACATTACTTGTGTAGGTAATGGTGGTATTTTCATCAGCATTCCAGCTGTTTGGCGCGAGAAACGCAACCACAAGTCGCTCGTTAGTACCAGCTTCAGCAGGCTCCACTCTTACATTAAGGGTAAAGGTGGTTTCTTCACCTGCATTGACGCCTTCTTCAGTATAGTCTATACTGTCAAGATAAATACAGGCTATGGGCAGCAGGAATAAGCATAGAAATCCAAATACCCGAAGAAAAATCTTGTTTTTAAATAGTTTCACTTTCATCATTGTCTGTCTTACGGGTTATTGTGTTGCTACTCTTTCAAAAACGTAGGTGTAGGAATTTCCGGGGCATCCAGGACTAAATGTTATACTTATCTGTCGCTTGCCATCTGTAATGGGTAAAGCCAGTTGAGATTGTATGGCTTCTTGCCCACTATTCCCTGCAAAAGAGATGTAATTAGGATACTGCGGATCATTTAATGACCATGTACCTTCTTCACTTATGATAAAGGGAAGATAGTTCTGAAAAGAGTATGAGCCGTCTGCCGAAAAGTTGATCATAAACTGCGAGAAATTCATCAAGTCTGTAATGTTCTCGTCATTTCTATACGCTTCAACTACCTGCCAGTCACCACTTATATCTTTTACCGGCTCTGTGTAATCTTCATCCTCGGCCTTATAGCAACCCATGAAGGTTGTAATCGCCACTAGTATGAGAATACTTTTTAAGAGTATTGTTTTTTTCATAGTATCAGATTATTAAATCTTAAACACATTTTAGTCATATAATGGATTTTGAATAAGATCTGCAGATTTTGCCGTTTCATCATAGGGCAAAGGCCAGAAATAGGCTGCCGGGCGAAACACGTGCTTGCGCACGTCAAATCTGTTGTACTCTACGCTAGAGCCATCCCTTATTACTTCCATACCTGTCATGGTTCGGCTCTCAGTCTCCTCTGCGATTTCCCACCGTCTCACGTCCCAAAATCTAAACCCTTCAAAGGCTAGCTCTATCCTGCGTTCATTACGTATTACTTCCCTCATCTGGTCCTTATCCAGACCGCCAGGTAATTCATAAGGGCTTAATCCCGCACGTTGCCGTATAGCCTCAACCGCAGCATACACCTCTGTAGTAGGTCCCTCGAATTCGTTTTTCGCTTCAGCGAAATTGAGCAATATCTCGGCGTAGCGTATTAAAGGGCGTGATTGATCGGTTGCCACAAAATAGTTGGCAGCCGCCACGCGGTGCATCATCTTACGTATGTAATACCCCGTGGGAGTTCCTGAATGTACTGCATCTTGACCTGCTAAAACCCCATCATAATTCCCCAGGTAAATATCTACGGGAACTTCTGGATCAAAACCATTTTGCAGCGGCACTTGATCAAAAACGATTGAGTTATATAAACGGGAATCCCTGTTAGCATAAGGGTCTTGCGGGTCATACCCGGAATCTGGCTCATCAATAGCCTTGCCATTGCTCATTGGGAAAGCATCAATAAGCTCTTGATAAGGGTAACCGCCACCGCCACCGCCGCGTGATGGTGGATTGAAAAGCCCCGCTCTTCCTGGAGTTCCAAAATCAGCTTTTTGTACAAAAATATGCCCGCTATAAGCGCCATCATTGATAAAATCATTGGCCACCCAAATACGGTAGAATCCACGACCCACTTCTTCATCATTATCCACATAAAGTGAATAGTTACCCAAACCTATCACAGCCTGAGCCGCATCCATGGCATCTTTCCATCTATTGAGGTCATAATCTGGATATCCTAACAAAGTACTATATGGCTCTGCGTAGTCATTGCCATTGTATAGCGCACTGGCAGCAAATAGAAGCACACGGGATTTAAGTGCCATGCATGCTCCCGCACCAGCCCTGCCAAAATCCCTTCCACCCGGTTCTGTGGGCAATAATTGAGCTGCCGCATTACACTCGGCAATGATATAATCCACACAATCTGCATAAGAATCCCGCGTCATGGGTATCTCATCATCTGCTGTAAAAACAGCATCACCTACAAGCGGCACGCCACCGTAATGTTTAAGGAGTATGGCATAATACCAGGCTCTTAAAAATCTTGCTTCACCTTCATACCGTTGCTTTCTTCCATTGGTAAGCGGGGTATCTGGCAGGTGAATTAAAAGTTGATTCACCTTCCTTATGTTTGAGTAGCATATTCTCCAGGCATCATCAGTCACGATTACCGGGTTAATGGTCCCCGTGATAAACTGGATATCTGTAGTGATATCTGAGGTTATGCGTGGTTCAGCCTCATCAGTGGAGGTTTGCAGCCCACCATGATTTGTGAATCCCAGGCTAAATCTACCTGGATTACTGCTAAAGCCTACCTGGTTATAAATATCGCTCAGGAAAGCCGTGGTGTAGGTACTGTCTGCAAAGACGGTACTCTCATCAAGGTCGGTTGTTTCTGTTTCATCAAGAAACCCCTGTTGACTGCAAGAACTCATGCAGGTCACCAGTAGAAATAAGTAAAAGAGGTAATTTAATTTCATATGCAAAATTTATACTTTACTACATCGTTTTAGTTAATTTTCACTATAAACTCTATTGCGTTATGGTTTTATTTTTTCAACGTTAAAGGGGGGGGGTAATTAAATGTCTTGGTCAAGGTATTGAACAAATAACTAAATCGTTTTATAAAATTAACATATAATTTATAAAATCCTAATTTTTAACAATATTTTTTTAGCTATAACTCTTATTTAGTGTTAAAAAGACAAATCTTATCTACTCTTTCCACGTATCTGTCCTAAAAGGCACTGCTGGCAATCCTGCACTATTTTCAAGATTGGTAACAGGATAATTTGTAAAGGCATATCGCACGGCAACAGGATTTTTCACCTTGTCGCTTGACACCTCGATCGCACCTCCATTTATTTTGGCTTTCGCCAAATGAAAAACTTTATCCTTGCCGGCTATTTTAAAATATTTGGGAGAGACCCCATCATTGGTTTGCAAGCCTCCAGCCACAGATTCTGGCTTAAATGTGATGATTGCTTTATTACCATTAAATTCCACATCTTGAAATTGAGGTCCCAGATAGTGAACATCTAGTTGATTATAAGTTCTGTTAAGTGCCGTCCTGGCCAGTCTATGACCTATAGGTTTTTTGTTTTTTGGGTGCAGGTCCTTGGCTTCGCCCACATCCATGGTGACAACCATTTCACAATTAGAAAGTGCTGCTATTTTTTCTTGAGCCTCCCTAAAAAAAGCATAGTCCGCCAGGGTGGGATCCTCATTGTCATAAAAATAGGGCGCCACCTGCACATAGTAAAAAGGGAGATTGCCTTGCGCAAAATCCTTTCGCCATGAGCGAATCATCGCATACATCAACTCTGTATATGACTCACGTTCCTCACGATTTGACTCACCTTGATACCATACAATTCCCTTTACCGAAAGATTAGTGAGTGGATGAATGATGGCGTTGTACAACAAATAAGGACGGGTTACTTTTTCAAAAGAGAACCCACCATCAATCTTTTCTTTTGATTTATCTGATTCAAGGTAGGGCTTGAGATAGACCGAATCCAGTAGCGCATTGCTCGCAAGTACTTCGCGCGGCACATAAGCTTGCGCGGCTGATGCACCTATACCGGTAAAGAGCAATCCCACGGGTACATTAAGCTTTTCATACAGTTGCTTACCAAAAAAATACCCCACTGCCGAAAAATCCCTAACGCTCTCTACCGTACTTTCCTGCCACTTACCTGTAACGTGCATGAGAGGGCTGTCACTAAAATTAAGCCCCGTATTAAATAGCCTAATGTTGGGATTATTTACATCTTTTAACTCTGCTTCTGCATTGATGACCTCCTTAACCGAAAATTGCATATTAGATTGACCGCTGCATATCCACAGCTCACCTATAAGAATATTCTTGAGTATCTGCTGTTCATCCCCACTAGTGATTGCAAGGGTATGCGGTGTAAAATCCCCAGCTTCAATCGCCGGCACGGGCAACATACCTTTAAACCATCCCGTTGCATCTGTCATTACTTTTATGGGCGAGGTCCAGTCTGCAGTGATGGTTACCTCCGCTCCTTTTTCAGCCTCTCCCCACACGGTTAAAACCTGGTTTTGCTGCACCACCATATTGTCTGTCAGGGGGTCTGCAAATTTTAATATTTCGCTTTGAGCGAAAGAAAACTGTGCGCAAAGTATAAGCACTATTGCACAAAGTATTGTAGATGGTCCCGCTGTGTGTTTCATGGGTGTTGTTTAGCTGTTTTAAAGTTTAAATTCATTTTCACCACCGTTCAAGGCATAGGTTTTTTCCTTCCATAATAGGGTTCCGGTAGTTTCCTCAGGAAGCTTTATCTTAATGTTCCATTTCTTGTTTTTCAAGACATAGCTTACGGCCACCGTACCCTGCGGATGCGGCATCTCTCCTCCTATTTTTTTAAAATCTCCCAGATGAGGGTTGATGAGTACTTTACCGAAGCCAGGCTCAGCAGTATCAATACCCAAAACGGTTCTATAAAATTCTATGTTGGGGCTTCCTCCCCAGGCATGACAGTCTGACCTTGCCGTATTAATCCCAGAATCCTCCGCCCATGTGGTGAGTCCCATGGCAATGTTATCCCGCCAGATGCCTAGCCAATCCATGTAGTCATCGCCCAATCCTGCCTTTACCATGGCTTGATGTAGGTAATATTTAAAATAGATGGTGCACTGGGTAAGGTCCTTCTCCTCAAGAGTTCTTTTCGCGAAAGCGCGCAAATCTCCATCTGAAACCAGCCCGGTAAGTATGGCCAATGAATTTACATGCTGGGAAAAACCCTTCTTCTCACTGGTATCTGCAAATAATTTACGGGAAGCATCCCAATATTTCGTTTTTATGGTTTGCTGAAGTTGGCTTGCTCGTTGCTCATACAGCTGGGCAAAAGTAGGCATGCCGAGTTCCTTTTCCATCTGGGAAACCCATTGATAAGCCCATAGCAATTGCAGGTCATAAATGGCGGCAGCGCCATCTGCACTTTCAGGCCCCCAGCCCATATTGCCTGCCCAGTCCACAAACTTCCAATAGGGTAAATCTTTTAACGAGCCATCTTCCTGCTGAAACTCATGAAAAAAATCAAGAATGCTGCGGGCTCCAGCAAGTTTTTCTTTGACAAAATCGCTGTCATCCCTATACATCCAGTAATCGTGCAACATCCCTAAGTACCACAGTGAAAATGGTGAAATAATCTGTGTGCTGCGCGTGGGGTAACGACTCATGGTCACACCTTCGGCAAGACGAGAATGGTCCATAAGGTCAAGTGCATTTCTCGCAAGTCTATCATCACCAGAATTATAGAATGAAATCATGGCTTGAATCCTGGTATCGCCTATGTATTGCAATTGCTCGTAATAAGGACAATCCATATACGTTTCAAAGGCATTGAGCCTTGCCGTGCGCCACCCTATATCCAGCATCTGCTGCATCTCTTTATTATCAACCTGTAAGCTGGCATTTTGCTCAAAGGGATATCCTGTAAAGGTCCCGTAGAGGTCATCAATGGTCAAGGCTTCATCCTGCGTTTCTACCTCAACCCGTAGATACCTATACGTGCGAAAATTAAGGGTGGTGAATGATTGTGCCTGGCCACCATTGGAAATTATCATATCGTGCCTGCCGATAAACTCCTTGCCCTCAATGCTATCGCGATTACCTTTTTCTCTACCGTTCGAACCTATTTTATACAATGCCTCAGCATATCCCAGGGAGATTTTTGCATCCTTACCACCACTAAAATCCAGCGTTACATATGCATTAGTTTCCACATCCCGGTCCAGCAGGAAGCTCACTTTTGATTTGGCGGGTATCGTTATGGCTACCTTTTGTTTTGGGAAAGCCGGGTTTATTTTAATATTCGTGGCAGTACGCATGCGAGCTAGACGCTCATACTTTAACTCCATACTGGGTATGGGTGATGGTACAAGTTGCCAGGCGAGTCCGTCAGAGTGGCCTTTTAATTTTCCATCTAGAATTTTGCCGGCCTGTGGCCATGCACTGTCGTCATAATCCACGCTATGCCAATTACCCTGGAGTGTCTCATTCATGTCAACCAACTCTCCCTTGCTCGCCGCAAAAAAATATCCCGGTATAGGCTTGTGGCCCATATCCTTGATGCATTTCCAGCTTTCATCCGTGTTAAGGATTTGTTGAGCCTTGCCAGCCCCCTGCATGATAAAACCGGTGCGCACAGAAATCTGGGCCTCAGGACGGTATTGTGCTTCATTATATACTAGGGCCGCCACGGTATTCTTACCCGACTTTAAATAAGGAGCAAGGTCTATGGATTCATAATTCCAGAAATACGTATCACCGCGTGTAGGTCCTATACTCACGAGAGAATCATTCACAAAAAGCTTATAGCGGTTATCTGCCGAGAGATGTACGGGAAATGCTGTAGGCTTTCCATTTAGGTTTACGCATTTGCGAAAATAATACACCCCATAGTCCCTACCTTCATCATGCTGTGGGCCTATCCATTGGGCATTCCAGGGTGCTTGCTCCTCTTGAAACATCAAGGCCGCACCAGCATCCTGCCCTATAAAACAGGTGAGCATGAAGCATATAAGGGTTGCGTAATGCGGAATGTTTTTCAATCTATTTAGCGTAACTAATTTTACCATATATCCAGAGTTGCTTTATCCTAAAACAATTATAACGATGTAGAAGATTGAGTTTAAAAAAAGCTTTACAATCTTCCGTGGATAAATTTAAAAGCTAATGAAAAAACAACCATCCTGCAGTTACCTGCTCTCTTGCAGCATATCAATGTTTGCAATAAACAAGCTCGGCAATAATTGCCACTACGCTATAGTAAGAAAGAGACTTACAACTCCTTTAAAATTTCAAACGATGTAGTTTGACAATATCAAATATACTTAATCGTTTTAGTTGACCAAATTTTTTTAATGAAAATTCATGATAAAGCACAAAAAATACTTTTTGAAAAGGTTCTAGGTGCATTTTTACTACATTTATCTTTAACCTATTTTCTACATGTACCTAAGCCTTAAAAAATACAAACTCAAACTTCAGCATACTTTTACCATCTCTCGAGAATCCCATGATGTGCAGGATAGCCTGATTGTTTCGCTCAAGCAAAATGGCCTCACAGGTTATGGCGAGGCAACTTCAAACCCTTATTACAACATCACCGTTGATGGCATGATGCAAGAGATTGAAGAACACCGTGATTTTATAGAAAACCATGACTTGACTGATGTTGCTCAATTTCACGCAAGTTTAAAAGATAAGGGCCTAGGCAATTTTTCACTTTGTGCACTGGACCTCGCCGCCCATGACCTATATGGCAAGCTCCGGGAGAAACCGTTATATAAACTCTGGGGCACCACAACTGATAATTACCCCATTACAAATTATACCATAGGGCTGGACACCATCCCAAAAATGCTAGCCAAGATGCAGGAAAAACCCTGGCCCATATATAAGATCAAACTGGGGACACCTGACGATGTTGCTATCATAAAAGAACTGCGCAGGCACACCGATGCCATTTTTAGGGTAGATGCCAACTGCGCCTGGGATGCTGCAACAGCCATAAAAAACAGTATGGAGCTAAAAAAACTTGGGGTTGAATTCCTAGAACAGCCCCTGGCAGCCAGCGACCGCAGCGGCATGAAAATGGTAAAAGAAGAATCGGTTTTACCTATTATTGCAGATGAAAGCTGCATCATCGAGGAAGATGTTGAAAAATGTCACGGGCTTTTTAACGGTGTCAACATCAAGCTTACTAAATGTGGAGGCCTCACGCCCGCCCTGCGTATGATAAAAAAGGCAAAATCACTTGACCTCAAGGTCATGGTGGGCTGCATGACCGAGTCAACTGTGGGTATTTCTGCCATAGGGCAACTGCTACCGCAACTGGATTATGTGGATATGGACGGCGCCATGCTCCTCAAGCAGGACATTGCCACCGGCATTGAAATTCATGAAAATGGCAAGGTAATCTTCCCGCAACTGGGCGGCAGCGGAATCGAATTGTCATGAACCATTATGTAAATCAACCACCAGGAACCAGTATTTTAATTCAGGGTAGGGAATATCTTTATTTTGGGGGAACTTCATACCTGGGCCTACAGACGCACCCAGATTTTCTTGTGTCATACACCCAGAATATCATGGCTCACGGCAGCAGTCACGGGGCATCCCGCAATGCAAATATCAGGCTTGAAATGTATGATCCGGCCGAGGATAAATTGGCCGTATTTACGGGTGCTCCCGCTTGTTTCACCGTTTCCTCGGGCTATATGTCCGGACAATTGATTAGGCAATATTTTGCCAAGGTAGGAAATCCTTTTTTTCACATGCCCAGTGCCCACAATGCCCTGCGGCTGCCAGGAGATACGGTTTATCTGGCTTTCGCCAAAACAGGACAAGCACTCCGGGAACAGCTAGAAAAGCATCCTGAAACCAAACCGGTACTGGCCCTGGACAGCATCTCGTTCAACAACCTGGAAGGGTATCCCACATATAACGAACTCAAAGAACTGCCGTTGCAGGACCTCATCCTGGTGGTCGATGATTCTCATGGCCTGGGCACCATTGAAGAAGATGGAAAGGGCACGTATGGCCTACTACAAGACCTTGGGGCCGGTGAAATCATCGTTTGTGGTTCTTTGGCGAAAGCCATGGCGGTTCCCGGGGGATTCATCCTGGGAGATAAGGACAGGTTGAGCGGCTTGCAAGACCACGCACTCTATGCTGGCGCAAGCCCCATGTCACCGGCAGCCCTGGCAACATTGACCCACAATCTTGAACTAGTAAGGTCCCAGCACAAAAAGTTGAAGGAAAATGTTGATTATTTCAATCAAAGGCTCAAGGACCCATCTGTTTTTTCAGGCAATCCCGGTCATCCCACCTTTACGTTCACAGATGAAAATCTGGTGGGACACCTGCAAAAAAACGGCATCCTCGTGACGCATTTTGCCTATTCCGGGAGCCTGAGCGGGCACTTGACACGCATCGTGATCACTGCTGCCCATGATAAGGCACATCTTGATGCGCTTTTAGATTGTTTACACATGTATGCTCCTTAATCTTGGTCCCACCATACACCTACTGATATGGGCTGCATGACCTGCTCCACCTCGTCTCCATTACGTGTCTGCTCACTGGATGGATATTGCGCTCGGCGGGCCCATTGACCGTTGAGTATCGCGTTATGGTCCACAGGCAGCTCTAGTCCCGCAAAGACATCTGGGTCAAAATCATATCGCCTCTCATCAACAAATGACTCTGGGTTAAGGAAGGTGGCTATAAATTTTTCACGCATGATAAGCCCTAGGGTCAAGTTGCCGGCCCCTACCGCCACGGAGGCATCTGTGAGGTACGCATCCTTTTCCGCGGAAGCGATACCCATTTTATCCATATTAGCCTCAATACCCTCAAGGTATGCGCTATAGGCCGCGGCGCTGCCCCCTATCGACGTCGTGGTTCCCCCATTTTGCAAGAACAGGGCTTCTGCCTGCATGAACTTGACCTCTGCATAACTGCCCAAAACCAGCGGTGCTGTCTGGGCACTGTA
>CEQG01152282.1_pt1 | contig 12691 bp, 10 predicted proteins | sample 350301 | NCBI WGS metagenome assembly CEQG01 (sample SAMEA2621242, study PRJEB7988) | marine metagenome | isolation source: saline water (ENVO:00002010), including | reverse complement strand
ACTTCATTTACAGTGCCGGAGCCGGCATTTCTCTTCTTACCGCTTCTAGTGTCCTCAAAATCAACGTTGCAAATCCCATCAGCAATAGTGGTTTTAAATTTTCAGACACAATTTTTCACATTTCGGTAATTGCATTATTCTGAATAAAAAACGGGTTATTGCGAAGAATAATTCATAGAAACCCGAACTTTTATTAATATCGAGTTGTGTAATTAACTTTTTATTATGATTTTTGGAACGGCTAATTCAAATAAATTCAAAACATGAAAACAAAGTTTAGTGGACTTTTGACGCTATTCGTGGCGTTAGTTGTGCAAATTTCCTTTGCACAGACAAAAACAGTTTCCGGAACGATTACAGATGATAGCGGAGTACCGCTGCCTGGTGTTAATATCGTTGTCAAGGGAACTTCAACAGGTACTCAGTCAGATTTTGATGGTCTTTATTCCATCGAAGCCGGAGAAGGTGCCACATTAGTATTTTCATATGTAGGTTTTTCCACAAAGGAGGTTGCTTTAGGTGCCTCTACTACAGTTGATGTTCAATTATCTCAAGGGGAGGCCCTAGATGAAGTTGTCGTGACTGCCCAAGGGATAAGAAAAGAAAAGAAGGCTCTGGGTTATGCGGTATCAACAATATCTTCAGAGGACATCGGTTCAAAACCACAAACGGATGTAGTTAGGGCATTGACAGGTAAGGCTCCTGGGGTGAACATCCAGCAAACATCAGGTCTTTCAGGGTCTGGTACCAATATCATTATTAGAGGGTACTCTTCCATCAATGGAAGTAACCAGCCACTTTTTGTTGTGGATGGGGTCCCATTTAATTCAGATACCAATCAAGATAGAAACTTTGTTCAAGGAGGAGCAACTGCATCTAGTAGGTTCTTAGACCTAGACCCTAACAATATTGCTGAAATTTCAGTACTTAAAGGATTGAGTGCAACGACTCTTTATGGTCAGGCCGGTAGAAACGGTGTGGTTTTAATCACCACTAAAACAGGTTCTAGCTCAAATGCCCAGAAGAAACTTGAGATTGCTGTTAATCAATCTTACTTTAGTAATGAAATTTCAAATTTACCAGATTATCAAAATACTTATGGTAATGGTTTTTACCAAAGCTACTCCGCGGCATTCTCAAACTGGGGACCAAGTTTTGATACCCGTGGAGAAAGAGGTGTCAATGCTGATGGAACAGTGCCCCATCCATACAGTACGACAAATTTTGCTGATGCATTTCCTGAATTTGCTAATGCTCGTTATGATTACAAACCTTATAATAGCGTAGAGCAATTTTTTAAGACCGGTTCTGTAATAACTACTTCAGTAAATGCCTCTAAGGCCACTGAAAATGCATCATTCAACATAAACTTTGGTAGAACGGAAGATGAAGGTTTTGTTCCCGGAAACCTGTACAGGAGACTTAACTTCAGTGTAGGTGGAACTGCTAAATTAGCAAACAAGTTCAACATAAGTTCTTCTTTCAATTATGTAAGGACTGATAGGGATACCCCACCTGCTGCAATTGGTTTTGGGTCTAACCCAGCGGGAGCATCTTTATTTGCAAACATTTTATATACTCCACGCAGTATAGACCTTTTTGGTTTACCATTTGAAAATCCTCTTGATAATTCATCAGTTTATTATCGCGGCGGTAATGATATCCAAAACCCTAGGTGGACAATAAAAAACATCAATGACAATGAGAAAGTAAGGAGGTTTTATGGAAATATCACAACAACATATGATATTACCGATTGGCTCAACGCTTCTTATAGTGTGAGACTCGATTCATACAATCAGCTTAATACTCGATCTGCAAACAAAGGAGGTCAGCAAGTTGTAGGCGGTATCTTTACCACCACTTCATTTGAAAGCACGGTTTTTGACCACTTGTTAAGTTTAAATTTTGATAAAGACCTTAACGATGATTTCAATTTAAGTGGAACTATAGGTTTCAACCCTCGTGGGGAGTATTCTAATTTTGTAAGCACTACGAGTACACAGCAGTTTGTGTATGGTATTTTCAGCCACCAAAACTTTGAAGAGACCACAGCCTCTTCTGGATTAAATGAGTTTAATATCATTGGTGCGTATGCTAGTGCTACGCTGGATTACAAAAACTTTTTATACTTAAATGCACAGGGACGTAATGATTGGTTTTCATCTTTACCAAAAGAAAACAGATCTATATTTTATCCATCTGCAAGTCTCTCATTTGTTCCCACATCTGCAATTGAAGGCCTTAAGGCCAGTAAGGCCATAAACTACCTAAAACTTAGATTAGGTTATGGTTCATCAGCAGGTTTCCCTAGTCCTTATGCAACTGTAGTAGGTTTAGGAAGCGGGGCAAACGTGTTTGTCAATCCTTCAAGTGGGAATGTTGTAAATGTCCTTTCAGTAAGTGATCGCCTCGCAAATCCCAATCTTAAACCTGAATTGATTTACGAGCTCGAAGCAGGTGTGGAGGCTCAATTATTCAATAATAGGCTTGGTCTTGATATTTCTGTATATGATAAAAAGTCTAAGGATCTTATTATTTTGAGCAAGCAGCTCGATCCTTCAACTGGATATACTGTTACCTCCGATAACCTTGGTGAAGTTACAAATAAGGGTATTGAAGTTGGCTTCAACATCAATCCCATACGTTCAAAGGAAGCTGATGGTTTTAGGTGGGATATTTCAGGGCAATACACCATAAATGAAAATATAGTTGTTGACAATGGTAATGAAGTAGAAGGTAGTATTGTGCCTTTTGCAGGTTACTCAAACTTGGGTAATGCCGCAATTTCTGGAGAAGCCTTTGGTGTAATCATCGGTTCTTCAATTGCCAGAAATGATAATGGTGATTATCTTGTTGATTCTGATGGAAATTATGTAGTAGATCCTGACCCTTCAATTATTGGAGACCCCAACGCTGACTGGAGGTCTACATTGATTAATGAGTTCTCTTTTAAAGGTTTTACCCTTGGTGCACAATTAGAATATACCCATGGAGGGGACATCTATTCAATTACGGCAGCTTCATTACTTGCTAGGGGTCTAACCACTGACACAGATTTTGATAGGACTCAATCCTTTGTACTCCCTGGTGTAAGTGCTGAAACTGGAGCTCCTAATGATGTTCAAATTGCTGCAACAGACCTTTATTTTAACAACAAAGGTTTTGGGGCTGATGAAGTATCAGTTTATGATGCCACAAACATTAGGCTTAGGGAAGTTTCTCTAGGGTATAAATTCCCTAAACGACTTTTAGAAAACACACCTTTAGGTAATCTTACGATACGTATTATAGGTCAGAACCTTTGGTATAAGGCGGTTAATTTTCCTGATGGTCTCAACTTTGACCCTGAGGTTTCCAGTCTTGGAGTTGGTAATGGTCAAGGATTTGATTACTTAACAGGACCTACTGCTAAGCGATATGGCTTTAGTATAAACATGACCTTTTAAAAAAATATAGATATGAAAAATATAATTATTAAATTTCTATTACTGTTTATGTTCATAGGGGTTGTTACTTCTTCCTGTGAAACAACGGAATTAGATTTGTTGGCAAACCCTCTAGATGTTTCAACTGATCTTGCAGACGCACAGTTCTTATTCAATAATGTACAATTAAACTTCAATGGCTTTGTACAAAATGTTGGAGGTGGTAGTTCATTTACTTCGGCAGTTACCCGCATGTATGCAATGACCGGTTCTCCCATATATCAAAGTGCATATTCCCCAGTATCATTTGCGGGAACATGGAGTACGGCATACTCTAATGTACTTAACGATATTCAAACACTTGAACCTATTGCAGAAGAGCAGGGATTTACCTATCACTTAGGAGTTTCAAAAATCATGAAGGCATACATTTATATCACTCTTGTTGATTTGTTTGGTGATGTACCCTTCTCTGAAGCATTGATGGGAAATGGCAACCTTAATCCTAAAGCTGATGATCAAACTGAAATATACAAAGCAGCACTAGCGGAGATTGATGAAGCTATAAATATACTTAAGACTCCTACAACTGTACTCCCTCAAAATGATTTTTACTTTGAGTACAACAATGGGGGCATGAGTGAAGATTTACAGAACAACTGGATTACGGCTGCCAAAACTTTAAAGTTAAGGATATACAACAATATTCGCCTTAATGGTGATGCCGTAGGAATCAATGTTACTTCTGCGATTAACGCCCTACTTGCTGAAAATGATCTAATTGACACACCTTCTGAGGATTGGCAATTCAATTATGGAGATCAAAGAACAAACCCCGGTACGAGACATCCAGGTTACAACCAATTTTATGAAACTGACAATGGTGGGTCATATATGTCAAATTACTTTATGTGGACCATGACTGAAGAAAAGGACCTTGATGACCCAAGACTTCCTTTCTATTTTTATAGACAAGATCTTGATGCAACTAACGAAAATATCTTTACGCTAGGTTGCGCAGCCCAATCGGCTCCCGGTCATTATTCCTCAGTAAAATCAGACTATCTTGATAATGTTACCGTTCCTTTCTGTACAGCAGTTCCTGGAAGAGGATATTGGGGTAGAGATCATGGTGACAATAGTGGTATTCCACCCGATAATAATAAGAGAACTGCCTTTGGAGTATATCCCGTAGGAGGAAAATATGATGCTGGAGAAGGTGGTGACGTCCAAAATGAGGGTACCGATGGTTTATTGGGAGCTGGCATTACACCTATATTACTTTCATCATTTACAGAATTTATTAAGGCTGAAGCCGCTTTGACCTTGGGTACCACAGGAGATCCCCGTACTTATCTAGAGAATGGTATAAGAGCAAGTATTTCAAAAGTTGTGAATTTCAGGGATAATGGTGGTGATCAGGTTACTTCCACAGATACTTATCTAGATATTGTATTTGAAAAGTATGATGCTGCTGATTCAGATGAGAAACTAGAAGTCATAGCTAAAGAATATTACATCGCATTATTTGGTAATGGTCTTGAATCTTACAACCTCTATAGGAGGACAGGAAAACCATCCAATATGCAACCTTCAAGATCTCCTAACCCTGGAGGCTTTTATAGGAGTGCATATTACCCTTCAAATTATGCTAACATAAATGTTAATGCCAGCCAAAAAGAAATAACCGAGCAAGTCTTTTGGGATACCAATCCAGCTGGGTTTATTAACTAAAAAAAATATAGATATGAAAAATTCATTGATTAAGTTATTCTGTCTTTTTGCCATCATGATATTCGTGGTTGCTTGTGAAGACAACGATAAGGCACCTTTTCCTCCTACTGAGAATGGAGCATTTGTCTATGTCGATATTGAATCGACCGTTATTGATGTTACTGATATTGCCAACAGTACCTATGGAGGTGTTCTTTATGCACCCAGCGAAAACGTGGCTTCACATTCATTCTCTGTAAGAAGAGTTTCAGAGGGTGTAGCGAGTCCATATGCTGAAGTTTATAGTACCACTTCATTTCCATCAGAATTTAGGGTAGGTGCCACAGAGATAAGTGCAGCATTAGGTATTGATGTCTCAGATATTTTACCTGGTGATAGATTTGATTTTGTAGGTACAACTGTAGGTATGGATGGTCGAGTAGTGACCTTTGATAAACTGGGTACTGATCTTGCTGGTGAGACTGGACAAAGACAAGCTTATGATTTGGTAACCTTTGTTTCATGTCCATTCGTTCAATCTGATGCGATTGGCACTTACACCATTACTGGAGACCCCGATGGATTTGTCCTTAATGGACAAACTCAATTTGAAGTTATTGCGGGAGAAAATGCCAATCAAATTATCATGGTTAATCCTTTTGGAGGTAATGAAGCCTATGATATAGCCATCAATGTTTCTGATGCAGGTATTGCAACAATTCCTGAACAAACTGCCTTTAGTACGCTAGAAATATGTTGCCCAGGATTTGAGGCTACCCGAATAGATGGTGAGGGCTTTGTATTTTCTTGTTCGGGAACAATAACTTTTTCCTTTGGAACATCAATTACTCAAATTGGAACAGGTGCTCAATTTACATTTGGTTCTGGATCATTTGCTGCACAAAAAAATTAAAAAAAGAAGATTATGAAAATATTTAAATACTTTTTTATTTGTCTCTCCATTTTTGCAGTTGTATCCTGTGAAGATGATAGTGAGGTTTTTGATGAAGGAAACCCACTTAATAGAAATATTATAAATTTAGAGGGTACGGTATCCACACAGACTACCATTGCTGGAGAAGGTGATAAGATATCTTTTGAGGCCACAATACCGCAAACATTTGAAAGTGCTGTTACTGTAACAGCAAGGGTGCGTTATGATAATGGGCGTACAACTCTAGGTTCTGCCACAATACCCGCAGGCTCTACCAGTGGAACAGGTTCAATTACACTTCCAGGGGATGATGGAGCTTCTTCAGGTATGTTGTATGGTGTTCCTGATTTCGCAAAATTAGAACTTGTTGGTATTCAATTGGCTGATCTTGAAAAAGGCAATACATATACCCTTACATCAAATAAAACAAGTTTTGCCATAATAGATTCCACATTAGGTGCAGCTGGTGGACTTAATGTATTGTTCGATTGGGAAGGAGCTCCCAGTTCTGACCTTGACATGTATATATACTCAGCTGATACTTTTGAACTTTATGAATCAGCAGAAACTGGTAGTCGTTATGAAGTTGATCTCTTTCAAAACCTAAACCGTCCTGATGGGGATTATTTTATTGCCGTAGGGGTTTACTCAATTGGTACTGATGAACCTACTAGAGATCTTGATTATCTATTTGCGTTAACACTACCAGATGGAACAGTGGACATCTACACAGGTACTTTTGAAGCAGCTGCTGATGGAGACTTTTATTTTCCTGTAATTAATTTTACTAAAACAACAGATGAAGAGACAGGTACTGTTTCATATACCACATCTCAACCATAAAACAAATATTCATTTTGTATTTGAGAGGTGCCATTTGGCACCTCTCTTTTTTTATAAAAAAGTATTTATATAAACATAATCCGTCTTCGAATATAGATGCTTGCCCCAAGAAACCTTACTTTTGCACCATGAAGAAAACCCAGATTTATGGCACAAGGGCCATTATAGAGGCCATAAGTGCAGAAGAGGATATCGACAAGATATTCATCCAGAAGGATCAGCAAAATCCATTGACAAAACAACTGGAAGGCATGGCCAATGCCCAGGGTATCCAAATTTCTTATGTCCCCATACAAAAGTTGAACAAGCTAACCCGGGAAAATCATCAAGGAGCCGTAGCCCAGATTTCCCCAATCAAATTGCAAGATTTTGAGACAGTCGTCAACGCGGCTCTTGAAAAAGATAAACCCGCACTCTTTCTTATCCTTGACCAATTATCAGATGTGCGCAACTTTGGCGCCATTGTAAGGACCGCAGAGTGTACCGGTGTCCAAGCCATCATCGTGCCAAAAACCGGCTCGGCACCCATCACAGATGACGCCATCAAGACCTCGGCAGGAGCTATCTTCAGTATGCCCGTATGCAAGGTTGACCATGTCAAGGATGCCATTTTTTACCTCCAGGGTTCAGGCGTTCAAATCGTTGCCGCTACAGAAAAAACAGATGACAACCTTTACAACATGGATTTTAAAAAACCCACGGCCCTAGTTATGGGTAGTGAAGATAAAGGAGTAAGCCCCGGCGTACTCAAACTTGTAGATCAAAAAGCAAAACTACCCATGTACGGCAACATTAGTTCGCTCAATGTTTCCGTGGCCTGCGGTGCATTTTTATATGAAATCGTGAGACAGCGTTTTTAACTACCGCTCCCCCTCCAGCTCATCGTCACCTTCATCCTCTTCTGGAAGGTCAATAAAATTACCATTTTCATCAAAATGCTTGAGGAAAGGGTCATTCCCTTCATCATAATCCTCGCGCTGCCATACATATTGCTCTGGTTTTACTATTTTTTGCCTTTCGGCGAAAGCCAAGACCAGCCCAACAATAAATCCAGCAAGGTGACCTTCCCAACTCATACTGGGGTCAATGGGCATGGTCCCCCATACAAGGCTACCATAAATAAATACCACGATGAGCGAAAGTGCAATCAACCTGTAATAACGCGACCAAATACCTTTAAAGAATAAAAAAGAAGCCAGGCCATACACAACACCACTGGCACCTATATGGTAGGCCTGCCGGGCAAAAACCCAGGTAAGGAACCCACCTGCCAAAACTATGACCGCCAGCACACGCCAGGCCACATCTTTATAAAAATAGAACAGGGCAGACGAAAGGATTAAAATGGGTACGCTATTATTGAACAGGTGTTTTAAACTACCGTGGATAAAGGGCGCAAAAAAAATTCCCTGAAGTCCAGAGGCCCGCCGGGGAAAAATACCCTGGGGCGTAAAATTGAGATTAAAACGTATCTCGACCCAGAACACGATCCACATGACCATAACAAAGAGCAAGGGATAGATGATTACCCCTTGATAAAATTGAAATACATGGTTTTCCCTGTTCTTCATAATGCTTGTCCAGCAATTTTATTTCCAAAAAAAAGATTTCTGCCCCATTGTCAGCAGGCCAAATAAAATATAATAATTTTAACCCATGAACGCACCACTTGCAGAAAGACTAAGGCCAAAAAAACTAGAAGACTACCTAAGCCAGGAACACCTCATAGGCAAAGAAGGTGCTTTGGCGCAAGCCATAAAAAGTGGCGTTGTGCCCTCCATGATTTTCTGGGGTCCCCCAGGGGTGGGCAAAACAACCCTGGCAAACATCATTGCAGAAGAATCAAAAAGGCCATTTTATACCCTGAGTGCCATAAACAGCGGTGTTAAGGACGTGCGCGAGGTCATTGACAAGGCTAAATCTGCCGGCGGACTTTTTACACAAAAAAATCCGTTATTGTTCATAGACGAAATTCATAGGTTCAGCAAATCTCAACAGGACTCCTTGCTGGGCGCTGTTGAAAAAGGGTGGGTAACCCTCATAGGCGCCACAACTGAAAATCCCAGTTTTGAGGTCATCCCGGCATTATTGTCACGGTGTCAGGTATATGTGCTCAAACCATTTTCGGCACAAGATTTAAAGAACCTGCTTCAAAGGGCCATCAAAGAAGATGCTGTTTTAGCTAAGCGAAATATAGTGCTGAAGGAAACCGAGGCCCTGCTACGTTTGAGTGGTGGTGATGCCCGCAAGTTGCTCAACATCTTTGAGCTCATAGTCACGACAGAAAATACCGAAAGCGTTACCGTGACCAATGATATGGTTTTGAGCAAGGTGCAGCAGAACACGGTACTTTACGACAAGACGGGCGAACAGCATTATGATATAATTTCGGCATTCATAAAAAGCATCCGTGGAAGCGACCCCAATGCTGCCGTGTACTGGCTGGCCCGGATGATAGAGGGTGGTGAAGACCTGAAGTTCATTGCCCGCAGGTTGATTATACTTGCCTCTGAAGATGTGGGCAATGCAAACCCCACGGCACTGGTAATCGCAAACAATACCTTCACGGCAGTGAACACCATAGGTTATCCAGAAGCCCGCATTATCCTTAGCCAGTGTGTGGTCTATCTTGCCACCTCTGCTAAAAGCAATGCGTCCTACATGGCGATAAACCAGGCACAACAAATGGTTAAGCAAACTGGGGATCTACCCGTGCCGCTACACCTGCGCAATGCACCCACAAAGCTCATGAAGGAACTGGGGTATGGCAAGGAATATAAATATGCCCATGAAGGAAAGGGCAATTTCATGGAGCAGGAATACCTGCCTGAAGCAATTGCCAACCATAAATTTTATGATCCGGGAAACAATGCACGCGAAGAAAACCTGCGTAAGTTCCTCAAATCAAAATGGAAAGATAAATATGGGTATTAATCCTGTGGCTTAAAGGTCATCTTGACCAGGCCTTCAACACCCTTCACCTCACGCTCCACGATAAAGGTATTGCCTTCAAACCTCCCTACACCATTAAACTCTGTTGTGGATATCAGGTACGAGCCACCAGAGGTTTTGAGCGCGGTCCCTATTTTCTTGTCATTTGCCATGACATCAAAACCTGCCGAAGTTGATTTAAGTGCATAACTGCCGTCAGCACTGGCATACATACTTGTCGTTGTGCTTTCAGGAGCGGGAGCCGGTTTTTTAACAGGCACAACGGGTTTCTCAATGGTTGTGACGATTACCTCTCTGGGCTTCTCTTGTTTTTTATCAACCTTGGTCTCAACAACCTCAATGATTTCTTCCATGTCATCATCTGCGCTGGTGGAGTCTGTTTGAGGTTTTATTTCGCTCATAGCAATTATCTCATCATTCTTGGCAAAGCCTATCTCCATTTCCTCAAGTTCCCTGAACACATCCCTGAACGAATCTTGATATCCTGCCTTGAACTCCTTTACCCTGCTCTTTCCCTCAGGAAATTGAAACACGGTCCTGCCCCTGCAATCCTTGAGATTAATCTGTGTCTTAAAAGCAAGGAAACCGCTGGTTTCTGCTTCTGCATACAGGGTATTGCAGCCATTTATGTTCATGTCTTTTGGTGTCTCGGCGGTATTGAGATACGCATCAAAGTCATACTTTCTCAACAAGAATACGAGCAGTGCATTAAGGTCATATTCCCCCGCTTCTTTTTGAAAGCCAAACTGATTTGGCACGATGACATAATCATACTCCTCAAGTTCTGGGACCTGCGCACTGGCTGTGGTCAGTGCAAAAAGGAATAGGGTGGTAAAAAGAAATTTATACTTGAACATAGAACATTTTTTATTTAACTATTTGAAATCCCAGCTGAACGCCTGCTGTTTTGGCTTTCGCCAAATTTTGAGCGGCAAGGATATTATCTACTGCAATATAAAAATTAAATCCCTTAATATTTGCACTGGCAAGCAATCCAAAATTTGTTAAACTATATTGGTCTGCAGTATAGGTGACCTTGCCCCTTAAAAAACCGGCCAGCTTAGCCTCATAATATAACGTTGCGCCCACATAGGGATATAAGGGCCGCTTGATTGCTGATACCATCACCCCGGCATGATTTCTATAGGTCTTTTCTTCAGGGTTGAGGCAATGGCAATCTACCGGTTCCCCCCAGGCATAATCCAGCGAACCATAAAGCTTTAGAGGCCTGAGGGTAAGGTATGAACCGCCCGGCCTGTTGCCATATTTAACCTGGTCCTCAAACTCTTGTTCAAAATCTACCCAGTAGGGCCTGTTGTCATCTTCAGTAAAAACAGCAGGAAAAATCAGTTCTATCCCGCTAGTGGTATAGTCTCCCTGCAGGTAGTGTTCTTTTAGGTCTGAGGTGTGCATGATAAAACCTATGTCGAGCAAGCTTCCGGTTACCTTCCATTGACGGTCTAAATTATATGTAAACCCCAGGTCAAGGCCTAGCCCCACATTACCACTCAACAACATTGATACAGGGCTAAAACCATCAACCCCAGAGGTGTGCAGGACAAAGTCTGCATCAATAAGGTCGTGCCGGTAAAAATTTTCCCCATCAGGGGTTTCCGTGGTCACAAATTGACCTGTATTGTCCAGGCTATAAAAGTTTGCCATACTGTTGTAGAGCTTTGCCCTTGCCCCTATCCTTAATTCATCAGATACCTTCTTGTTCAACCCTATGTGAAAAACCGATAAAACCTCACCTCGCAACCTCCCTTGGTCCATACTAAAACGACGCCCCATATAATCCTTGTTACCTTCATAGGTAAGTATTGCCCCATCCTCTGGCCAGTACACAATGGCATCAGCCTCTTGATACCACCCGGCAGAAATATAATCACCATTATCGCGGGCCCACCCAAAACTCAACAATTCCATCTTTTCATTTACGGTAAAGTTATCGCGGTAGTCCAGTTTAAAGACCAGCTCCCTGATGCGCTGGTTGATATTTGTGGCGGCATCATCCTTAAAGATGTCATGGACCGTCACCCCGGTACTTCCGGCGAAAGCCGAAATACCAGAGAGCAAGGGAATCCCAAAATGCTTTTTCTTGTTGAAATCGACCCCGGGATTGAGCAAAAGGGACTGTGGCAAACTGCCCACGTCATAAAGTTGTTTTTGCTGTGCCTGGCTGTAGCCAAAGAAAACAAAAAAGAGTATCGTTGCGGCTATCCTCATTGTTCAAACAGGAATCTATAATAGGCCTTTGACCTAAAATCCAAATTGCCCTCTATGGGGTCTCCATCCTGCTCAATTGCCGCTGACACTTTTAACTTTATGGAACGCTTGAAACGTTCTAGCTCTGCCCCACGCAGGGTATCTTTAAACTGGGTCGTGACCACGCTGCCGTCAGGACTGCCACTGACCGTAAATGTTATATTGTAGAGTTCTTGATTGTTCCTGCTCAAAAAAACAGCTTCATTCTCAAAAGATTGCAGGAATGTGTTGTCATACCGCAGTTCAAGAGCTATCTCCACCAGGTTTTCCTGGATAAAATCATCATCAAGAAATTCAAGGTTTGTAGTTTGGGTCACGAGGGTATCCACCACAGCATTGCTATCAGCATCCACAAAATTTGATGTGTTGAGCGTAAAATAGACAAGGTCTGTTTCAAATTCATTCTCAAGATAGATTTCATCAGCTTGATCAAAGTCTACATCCTTTACACAAGAAATGGACACAAGGCAGAAAAACAGGATAAAGGGAATGATCCTAAGCTTCATGATATAGGGGATTTATGAAGTTCTTAAGAAAAAAACGGGGAGGCTGGGGG